>Ga0136588_1000717_pt1 | contig 11801 bp, 11 predicted proteins | sample AntRauMFilla1564_FD_104782 | JGI IMG/M metagenome (GOLD analysis project Ga0136588, IMG submission 104782) | Saline lake microbial communities from Rauer Islands, Antarctica - Metagenome Filla 1 #564 | ecosystem: Environmental > Aquatic > Non-marine Saline and Alkaline > Saline | place... | reverse complement strand
CGCCTAATTATACAAAACCTCATTCAAGCTTGAAAAGTTGAGGTTTTCTTTTGTAGATAGGCAACACCCCCATATTCAAAATAGTCCTTATAAAGTTGGTAGATAATAGTCTCATTTGCCGCGCTAGCTGCATCTGTTATTTACCCTTGCTTTACTTGTATATGGTCTCAAGTATACTCATCGGCAATTATTTAGTGCAACAAGCGGTCAAGTTTGAAAATGAAGACTTTACAAAAATCACTAAGGGTATTCATGATTGCGTCAACAGTAATTAAACAGGCGTAAAATGTTTAAAGAAGTGCTTGCGTTTGTCGCCAAAATGCGAAGATATTTGTTTAACTCGGGCTGGATAATGCTCGAGAAGATCCTCTCCCTTGGTATAACCTTTTTAGTTACCCTGCTAGTAGCTCGCTATTTGGGGCCTTCACAGTTCGGCCTACTGGCGTATGCTATGTCGTTAACGGCCCTGTTTGGTGTGGCCGGGCATGCGGGTCTCAGCGGTTTGGTTATGCGCGAGTTAGTGCGTAATCCCGATAAAATCCATGAAGTTTTGGGCACCAGCCTAGTGATGAAGGCAATTGGCTATTTAGTGGGTATAGCGTTAGTGCTAATATTTACGTTTAGTACTGAAGAGCTTGGTAGCGACGGGTTTTATATACTCATTATTTTATCGTTTACAATGCTACTTAAACCCTTTGATGTTATCGATTTTTGGTTTACCTCACAGCTTAAGTCTAAATTCAATACTTACGCTAAAGTAAGCGCCATGCTCATTGTTGCTGGCTTGAAATTACTGTTTGTATTTATGGGTGCGCATATTCTTTATTTTGCGCTGGCCAATACATTGCAAGTTGTGCTTGCATCTTTGTTACTCATCGTTTTGTATCAACATAAAAGTAAGCTGTCGCTTTTCAGTTGGCAAGCATCTAGGAAACGCGCCCAACAGCTGTTTTCTGAGGGTTGGATGGTATTTCTTGGCTCTATTTTTGCGATAATCTACCTTAAAACCGATCAGGTAATGTTGAAGTGGCTCGTTGGCACCGAAGAAGTGGGTATTTACGCCGTTGCCGCGATCTTGTCTGAAGCTTGGTATTTTGTGCCAGTTGCGATTGTGACATCGTTTTTTCCAAAGCTCATTAATATGCAAAAACAGAACGATCCACGCTATGGGCGCTCAATGCAGCAGCTTTATGACGTTTTGTTTCTAATTGCAGTGTCCATCGCAATTTTAGTCACCTTGTTTGCTGGGCCAATCATTAGTAGTCTGTTTGGAAGTGATTATGCAGGCTCTGCAGATATCTTAATTATTCATATATGGGCAGGCTTATTCATTTTTATGCGCGCGGCTTTTAGCAAGTGGATACTGATTGAAAAGCTCGTTGTATTTTCGCTGGTAACCCAAGGCTTAGGCGCTTTTGTGAATGTGGGCTTGAATTTATATCTTATTCCTCGTTTTGGTGGCGAAGGCGCGGCGTACGCGACTATAATTTCGTACGCAGTAGCGTCTTACTTTAGCCTTTGTGTACATCAAAAAACGCGACCTGCGTTTTTTATGATGAGCAAAGCGATGGTTTCCCCAATTCGTTTGCTGCTAAACATGGCTAAATAAAGAACTTGTAATGTCAATAAATGACTTGCTAAGTATTATAGGGCAAGTAAAATGCTAAGTAATGCGCCGCCGGTTTACCCCCGTGGCGGCACTTACATTTTTGCATGGAAAATAACACAGGTGTATATGAATAAAATAAGAGTTGTGCGGGGCTTTACCCTTGTTGAGCTTCTCATCGTTATGCTAATTCTAGGCTTGCTAGCCTCGTTAATAGCGCCGCAAATGTTTGGCAGAGTCGATTCATCAAGAGTGCAAACCGCAGAAACGCAAATGCGAATGCTTGAAACCGCTTTAAACACATTTAGAATCGATACCGGCAGATTCCCCGAAAACCTTGCAGAGCTTCGCGCAAGCGAGCATTCAATGTGGAACGGTCCCTACCTGCCGCGAGAAGTGCCAATGGATCCTTGGGGCAACGCTTATGTTTACCGAGTGCCAGGCGAAGATGGAAGACCGTTTGCACTCATGTCATTAGGCCCTGAAGGGCAAGAAGCCAGTGAAGACGTTATCCGAAACTAACGACAAGCGCACTTGACAGGAGTGAGATGGAAAGTTTATTACGCAATGATTTTGCAATCGCTGAAGATGAATTACGCAAAGCCGTTCTTTATCAGGAGCGTAATGGTGGTAATTTAGAAAAAATATTAGTGAGCTTGGGTGCGTTATCTTCTGAGCAACTCCCCCATATTTATAGCAAGGTCTTTGCGCTGCCATTTTACGAAGACGCGCAAGCAAGTGAAGAGCTTTGGGGATCACTTAGCAAAGAGCTGCAGTCATCATTGCTTGCCCATAATATCTTACCTTTACACAATACCGATAAAAAGCTAACGCTGTTGGTGCAAGACCCGACCATGCCGGCTTTAAATGAGCTCTTAATTCGCTTACCTAAGCTCTTGTCACAGGCGGATGTACCGGTGAATGAGCTGCAGGTCAGTTTGGCCTCTGAAGTTGTATTTGAACGTATTAAAAAACAGCTGCAGGCGCACGCGCCGGTTTCAAACACCTCTGGGCTAAGTGTATTTGAAGAAGATCGCTTGCGTGAAATGGCGTCAGAGGCGCCCACGGTAAACCTGCTAAACACCCTCATTTCGCGTGGCCTAAGGCGACGAGCTTCCGACATGCACATTGAACCAAGCAGCGGTAGAGGCAGAGTGCGCTATCGTATTGATGGGGTTTTGCATGAAACCGACTCAATCCCCATACTGATGGTATTGCCAATCGTTACCCGTTTAAAATTACTGGCTAGCATGGATATAGCAGAAAAACGCCGCCCCCAAGATGGCAAAATTGAATTAAGAGTAGACGGTAAAGATGTAGACATTCGCGTTTCGGCATTGCCCGTATCTGGCGGTGAGAGCGTTGTAATGCGATTCTTATTACAAGAATCGTTAGAGTACGATGTCGCCAAACTGGGCATTGAGGCCGATATTGAAGCCGATTTAATGCTCGACATTGCCTCCACCTCCGGTGTGGTATTACTTACCGGCCCTACTGGCTCGGGCAAAACGACCACTTTGTATTCCTTTTTATCGCGCCGCAACGAATCTGGCATCAAGATCATTACTATTGAAGATCCGGTAGAGTACCAACTTGAAGGGATCAATCAGGTGCAAGTACAATCCGATATTGGGTATACCTTTGCCGGCGCTTTAAGAGCCGTTGTTCGCCAAGATCCTGATGTCATCATGGTAGGTGAAATACGCGATTTTGAAACGGCCTCCATTGCATTGCAGTCGGCGCTTACTGGCCACTTAGTATTTTCAACACTGCATACCAACGATGCCCCAAGTGCATATACTCGACTGCTCGATTTAGGCGTAGAGCCGTTTTTATTGAGCGCCGCCGTAAAATCAATTGTGGCACAGCGCTTAGTACGTCAATTATGCCCACACTGCGCCCAGCTTGATGAAACTGCAGCAGACATAGTCAAAAATTTACAAATGAACTGGCTTTCAACATTATTACAAGGCCAACCCACTTATAAAAAAGCAGTAGGCTGCGAACATTGTGCAAATACCGGTTACAATGGCCGTATAGCCGCCATTGAATACATGCGCTGTGATGACGATCTGCGGGCTTTGCTTGGTAATAAGAATTTTCTGATAGAAGCGCGCCAGCTGAATAAGAGTAAAGGCAGAAGAACGCTGTTAGAAGATGGCGTTTTAAAAGCCATGAAAGGCATAACTACCATAGACGAAGTGGTTAGAGTGGCCGGATAGTGAATCAATTTCGTTACGTAGCGTACAATAAATCCGGCGTTAGGCAAGAATCGTTGATTAATGCGATGAACATTGCTGAGGCCCGAAAGCGACTTGAATCTGATGGTCTTTTGCTGGTTTCTCTTGCTATTCGCAACAACGACAGCTTCAGTATAAGTATGCCCGGCGGCAATACCCTCAATACAAAAGATGTCGAATTTTTCACCGCTGAAATGGCGCTCTTGCTCCACAGCGGTCTTAAAGTCGACAGAGGCCTAACCATTTTGCGTAATAACGTTGAAAAGCCAGCGCTGCAAAATTTACTTGATTCAGTTTATCAAGACGTAAAACAAGGCCTTACGTTATCCTCCTCACTGGCAAAATTTTCCGTGTTTGATGCACTTTATATCGGTCTGCTGCGCATCGCAGAAGAAACCGGAGAGCTAGCAACAACCTTTGAGCGCCTTGCTTCCGAATTAAAATATCAGCTTGAGTTAGCCAATAAAGTGAAGCAGGCTTTAATTTATCCGAGCGTTATTCTTGCCGTGTGTGTACTGGCTTTGGTATTTATTTTTAATTTCGTTGTACCAAATCTTACCTCATTATTCAGTGCACAAGATGATTTGCCTTTATATACAGTTGCCTTACTCAACGTAAGCCAGTTTATGCAAGATTTTCAACTTTACTTGCTTGTTTTACTTCTTGGCGCCGGTTTTTTACTGTACCAGCAGCGCGATAGCGCTTGGGTTGAGCGCGTAGTTGACACTATGCGCGATCGCCTGCCGGTGGTGTCAAGCGCAAATTTGCTAGTTGAGCGTATTCGCTTTAACGCCGCCCTTGCCACCATGCTTTCGTCAGGCGTGGCCATAGATCGCGCGCTAAAGCTTGCGCAAGGAACGTTGCGCAGTAAATCTTTGCGTCATGAGGTTGGTGTTGCCTGCGAAAGTGTTCAGCGCGGTGAAGGCTTAGCGCAAAGTATGAGTGAAACCCGAATATATCCCCCCTATTACGCGTCGTTATTGAGCATTGGCGAAGAAAGCGGTAAATTAGAGCGCGTATTCACCGAAATAGCCGACCGTTCACGCACCGATTTCTATAACTGGGTTACTCGGTTCACCACCTTATTAGAGCCCATTTTAATTTTAGTGATGGGCACAATAGTGGGCACTGTGGTAGTTATCATGATGCTGAGTATTTCTGCTATCACCAGCGTGGACTTTTAAGTCGTGGCTAGCGTGCTTGCATTAGGATCAAAGCCAAGGCATTTAAATGTCAGGCGTGTGCCAGGATTTACCTTAGTTGAACTACTGGTTGTATTGGCAATATTAGGCATAGCGCTAAGCTTAGTAGGGCCTTTTACTATTAATCAACTCGACAAGGTAAAGCGTGCACAAGAGCGCGAAGAAATAAGGCTACTGCTCAATGAATGGCAGTTTAGGGCGTTTAATCAGCGCCGCGCGATTGAGCTAGGGTTTTCGGGCCGCCAGTTATTAGTGAGTCGCGGTAGCGCTATTAATCGACCTCAGGTAGAGCTTGAAAGCCAAATAGCAAGCTATGAGTTCGCTTTTAGTCAGTTTCCGTCACAGTCGATAATTGTGAACGCCCATGGTTATGCAAATTATGATCAACTACAGCTTTTACAGGGCGAGCGAGAATTTACCCTAAACATCGTGAACACTGGCCTTATTACGGGCAGTAAGGCAAATGCTACGGCTGGGTTTGGGGCTAGTGTTAATGCAACTGACTAGTCAAAATATACGCGCATTCAAAAAAAACCAAGGTTTCACGCTTGTGGAAGTGCTAGTGGCTGGCCTGATCCTTTTTCTCACTTTAGGGGCAGGGCTACGAGCATATGAGGTTGCCATGAATGGCAGCTATCGCGCAGCCCAGCATTTAAAAATGCTGCAGGTAACTGAGTTTGTGCAAGCGCACATTCACAAAGCCATTAACGATGAAGTGCAAGACGCCGAGCAAACAGGGCGACAAATTAATGAACTTGCCGGTCAAACTAACTTAATGGAGGTTGCCATTAATTGGCAAGCGGTGCTTTTTGAGCGTGGTTCGCCGCCGCCCGGTTATGACGAAAATAGTGACGGTGAAGCAGATTTCGAACCTCGCTTCTTCAAGTTTCAAGTAACGTTACGCTTAACATTAAATAAGCGCGCACAAAGTTTTACGTATACTGAGTTAGCGTGGTTTAAACAATTAAAAGTAGCCCAGTCGTGAACACAATAATCGCCGGTTCTAGGGCATTGTCCTCAAAAAACAAAGCGCATGGTTTTACCCTAGTTGAAGTATTGCTCACCATGGCTATTTTGAGCATGCTCATGCTCACAGCGACTTATGCCTATAACTACATTACACAAAATTGGAAACGCAACCAACAGTTGTATGAACTTGAGTTAGCGCAGTACAAAAGTGCCACTTTGGTATATCGCGCAGTGGCTGATACTCAGCCTAAACTGGTCAAAGGAGCCGCCATAGAAAGTGCGCTAGGCACCGCTTCAAGTAATGGTTTTTATTTTTTAGGTCGTGATAATGGTTTTACCGCTTACACTAACTCAGCCGTGCAAGATCCAGCTTACCCTGCCGTCTATCGCTTATTTCGCGAGCAGAGTGAAAACGGCCAGTTCAGTTTAATTTATGAGGAGGCAATGTTAAATGACGTGCTTCTTTTACGCGCTCAGCAAAATCTTCCATTTTCTTTTCGCCTAACGGTGGCGACTGAGTTAAACAGCCTAAACTTTGAATACTACGGATGGGCTTCAGCAACCGTAAGAATGGATGCTAAATCTGAAGCAGGTATGCAACTGTTTACGCCCGAGTGGTTCAAACAATACGACGGTATGGAACGAGCTCAACACCCCCTTGTGGTCCAAGTCATGATTGAAGATTTTTTGTGGCCAATACCAGTGCTTGATTTGTCATCTGAACTTCTCAACAGACGCTTAGTTGGCGATGAATAAATGACTCAGCAGACTAAAAAAAATAAGGGCCTAGCCTTAGTGCAAGTGCTCTTACTCGTGGCCATGCTATCAATATTGTTACTGCTTATGACAGCGAATACCCAGCAACAGCAAAAGCAGGTTATTGCCTTACAAGCTCAGCTTGACCAGCATTTTCGTTTGTATTCTACAGGCAATGATATGCTGTATAGCTTGCTTACGCATAGTTGGAATAGATCTGCACAAGCTAGCGCGAGCGGTTCTGCTATATTGCAAAGCGCTGCCAATGAGAGCGGCGGCGTAAATGCTTGGCACGAGCATTGGAATTTTTATGCATCTTCGTTCTCGCTTAACGATTATTCAGCGCGTATCACAAATTTGAATAGCTTAGTTAGCATACAAAGCCCAGGCAGGCCCATGGTTTTATTGCTAAAACATTTAGGTTACGCTGAGGCTGAGGCAATCAGCTTGGCAAATCAGGTACCGACACCATTTGCCACGACCAGTAGCTTTGGGCCTATGCAACTGCCTTCGGAGCAATCGCAGCAAGAAGATTTTTTGCCGCTGCAGCATACCCATGAATTATCACTGCTTCCTGGCTGGGATAAAGAATTAATGCAGCGCGTTGCCCCTTATGTTACAACCTACAGCTCAGGATTTGTGAACGAAGCCTATCTGCCCAATACCATGCTGGAAATGATGGTATCTAAATCTCAGGCTGATATAATCCGACTAATGCGTGCTGAAGGTACGTTTAATAGTATACAATTTGAAGCCGTTACTGAAATGTTGGAAAATGAGCTGCGCAGATTCTTCGTTGGCCCCGATTTTCGCATTGAGGTTTGGCACAACAGCTCTCCCTATTTTGTAAGAGTGCTTGAAGTACGTTTATTGCCTTATCAACCTACTGCTGTTGAGTTTCGTTATCAAGGTTGGGGCTATTAATTAGTTTAGTGAGTGCTGTTGTAAAACGCCAAAAAGCATTTACAAGCTAGCGCTTTAGTAAACCAACAAACAAATAAAAATAAGTGACGACAGGAACACCAATGATTGGCAAGCGAATGGATAAAAAAGTAGCGGATGGGGCTAGGCGCTTAGCGCTTAGATCTGTGGTTTACTTTAGTGGCCAAGAACAAGTCCGCTTAGATGCTAGCCCTTGCAATGTGGCCAAGCCCTGGTTACTCATTCTGGCTAAGTCTTGTTATCAAGAAGAGATTGAGTCGTTCCCCATTAAATCAGCCAGTGAGTTAAAGCAATTACTCGAGTTGCAGCGCCCTAAAGACGCTCTTACCCGTTATTTCATTGGACCTTACATTAATAATCAGCGGCTAGTGTACAAGATTTTTATTGACCCCAACTATGCTGTTCAGGTAAGTGGTGCGCGCCTGCTGGTGCCAGAAACGGTCATGCTGAGTGAGTTTGCACCATTAGGTTTCACCAGTATAAGCTTGTACGCAACACAAACGATTATTTCGGCACAGCATTTGTGGTACTACAAAGGACCAAAGCAGGGTTTATCGGTGTTGCAAGGTGGTTTGGTGCAAACTGAAGACGCAGCGCGCGTAATGCTTGGGGTTAGCAGTGCCGCGCCCACTCAGCAGTGGCGTTTTTCGCAGTATCTTAATGTTATCAGTGAAAATTGCTGGCGCTTACCATTGGGCTGGTGGTTGGCAGCACGTAATGTGCAAGAACATAAAGAGCCTTTGCCTTGGCCCAAATTACTCGGTGCTGGCATCGTAATTTCGATTTTCTATGGGCTAGTGTCTTCTAGTTATCTGCACTTTGCAAATGAATGGCGCTCAAAGCAGTTGGTGAATATGAGCAATGATGTAACGCAGCGATTAGGTGAGCGTGAAAGCTTCGATGGCAACCTTAGCAAATTAAGCGCCTTAAAAAAGGCCGGTGAAATTGAAGATCAGCAGCTACACGCATGGAATATCATTGCTTTTTTAAATATAAACGACATTGATATAGACCAAATAAGTGCGAATAACGAGTATTTAGAGTTTAGTGGTGAAGCTGACAGCGCCACTGACTTAGTAACGCAACTTAATAGTTTAGCCGGAGTAGCGCGAATCGAATTTATTTCACCGGTAAGAAGAGGACGCTCCGGAGAAACCTTCCGTTTACGTATCCAGTTGGTAGCAAATTAATATGGCAAAGGCATCGGTTAGCAGCAACCAAAAAAAACTGCTTATTTCAATATTAGCAGTGCTGGCTGTAATGCGTTTTTTCGGTGTGCCGTTTATAGCTAAGCAAACCGAGCAAATTACGCAACTAAACCTCACCTCACAGCAGCTTGAGCGCGCTACTCGTTTGTTAGAAAGCGATATTAGCGAAGAGCGTGTTAGGCAAATTAGCGAGAGTTTGCAAGCCAACGAGAGCGAGTTTCTTCAGCACCTAGAAGCAAATACATTTCGTTTGCAGGCGCAAACTGCTATACAGCAAACTGCAGCCATTTATTCCACGCAGCTTGAGCTATTTGACTGGTTAAGCAGTGAACCGCGCCAGCAAGGATATTTACAAGTACATCAAGCGCGTATTGTGCTGCAGGGTACTTCGCAAAACGTAGCGCAAGCGCAGCTTGCTATTCAACAACAGGTGCGCGGTTTAAAGGTATTAGAGTTTGCTTTGCGCGAACAACGTGCAAGGGCTAGGCGCGAAGATTCAGCTAGCTTAACAATGTTAATTGAAATTACAGGGGTGCGAAGATAATGCGTTTACATGTAGCTCAATACACCCGTCTGCCTTTTATCATTGTTGTTGGGGTTTTGTTATTGTTTTTTCTCGTTGACTTTATGCAGCGTGTTTGGCGCCCGCTAAACCCGCAAGAAGCGAATATTTCCCAGTTTTCTGAAAATGCTACGCAAGTAGAAACGGCATTTAAACAGCCTGCCTACCTAGCGCAATGGCTGCAAGGCAATGAGCAAGGCGAAGCTGACGTTATTACCGAAGGCGACGGTGAATTAGCTGCAGAAGTAGTGGCTATGCTGGGTAGCACTGCGCTTAATAATGAAAATGTGCGAATTCGCGCTATTTTTATAAGTGGTAGTAAAGGCGGCAGTAACATCACAAATAATACAAAATCTAAAGCGGTCGCTGTCGCCGAAGTGCAAAATACTGAAACAGGCGAAGTAAACAGGGCGCTATTGCGCACTGGCGATAATATTTCGGCTTGGAAAGTAAGTATAATTGAAGTCAACCAAGTGCTGCTGACTAAAAACAACGAGGCAGAGGTTGCTGCAGGTGAGCCACAAATTGCGCTATACGTTTTTGAACCAACAGCTAGCGCGCAAGAAACTGACGAGCCAACGAAAAATGGGCTTACAAATAATAAAAAATCTGGCTCTGGAGAATGAAAGTGGTGTTACCAATAATTAAATTACAGCGAGTAATAAAAGCAGCGGCGTTCATAAGCGTGTTAGCCGTTCTTGCGGGATGCGCGCAAACATCACGTCAATACCTTGTAGACCCGTCACGTATGGCAAGCGACGAACGCTTTGATAATCAACAGTCAGATGTGAGCACCGCTAGCCCTCTAGAGCGCGCAGAGGCGGGCATTAAACGTTTAACCCCGCTAGTGCTTGAAGAACGAGAACTAAAACAGCACGAAAATGCCGCGCAATTTTTTTCTGATAACGATCAACAGCAGGTTTCAGCTGATGAACTCGCGGTTAGCGACTTTGTGCAAACAATCTTGGGCGATGTGCTAGCAGTCAATTATATTATTACCGAAGAAGCGCGGAAAGTAGGCGGCAGCGTTACCCTAAACGTTGCAGAACCAGTATCGTCACGCCGTTTATTTGTACTGGCGTCAGAATTGTTGGATGAGCAAGGGCTTAGTCTTACGCGCCGTGATAACGTATTTTATGTCACCCAAAAAGAAAACAATAACCGAGGCGGCGCCATCATCGGTCGCGGCCGCGAGCGCGCAGACGTGCCCGATACTGTGCTGCCGATATTACAAATTATTCCACTACGCTACGGCATAACCATTAGCATTGAGCGTACCTTGCGTAGTTTAAGCAGTGCTGCTATCACCCCTGACTTTGACCAAAACGCACTATTTGTGCAAGGGGCACGCGATGAAGTGTTGCGCGTAATCGATTTAGTCAATCTACTCGATGTGCGCGCACATCGAGGTAAATTTGTGGGCTTGCTGCAACTTACTTACATAACAACTAAGGAATTCACCGAAAAGGTTAGCCAGCTACTGGCTGCCGAGGGTATTCGGGCTTCTACATCGGCTTCAGGAGGCAATGCACTGTTAATGGTGCCGATTGACCAAGTAGGCGCGGTGGCCTTATTTGCGGGCGAAGAATTTATACTTCAGCGCGCTGAGTATTGGGCAAATCAAATTGATAGGCCCACGCGAGGTGCCGAAAAACGCTACTATATTTATCATCCTCAATACGCCCGTGCTTCTGACTTAGGGGCATCCATAGCGCCATTACTCGGTGGAGACTTTGGCTCAAATGCAAACCAAAGTCGCGATACTCAATCAGCCCAAGGGGGCCAGCAGTTGGTAGCAGGCTCACAACCGAGCAGTGGGCAGCGCAATAATCAGCGTGCTCAGGTTGTAAATGTAGTAAGTGAGGATTTGCGCATGACCGTAGATGAACGTTCAAACAGCATAATATTTTTTACTTCAGGCCAAACCTACGAATCATTACTTCCTATAATTCAACGACTCGATATAATGCCGAAACAAATCTTACTGGACGCGACTATTGCAGAAGTGACGCTTAGCGATGAATTTGCCTTAGGTTTCGAATTTGCCTTTCGAAGCGGCCGCTTAACGGGCGGAACATTGGGGCGATTAGGCCTACCAGGCGCTGGTGTAGGTCTGAATTGGTCTGACGGTATAGGCGATATTTTAGCTAGTCTTTCGGCCAGTACGAATTTAGTCAATGTGCTGTCAAACCCTACTTTAGTGGTGCGCGATGGGGTGTCAGCAAATATTAGTGTGGGCAATGATATTCCAACCATTGGTGCTACGGTATCTGACCCTATTCAAGGCAACAGGCAAACCACCGTAGTCAATTATCG
>Ga0136588_1000711_pt1 | contig 11887 bp, 6 predicted proteins | sample AntRauMFilla1564_FD_104782 | JGI IMG/M metagenome (GOLD analysis project Ga0136588, IMG submission 104782) | Saline lake microbial communities from Rauer Islands, Antarctica - Metagenome Filla 1 #564 | ecosystem: Environmental > Aquatic > Non-marine Saline and Alkaline > Saline | place... | reverse complement strand
ACTTACTTATGTGTTAAATACTACCACATCTACTGGTGACGTAATCATACTTTACGCTTCAGACGACGCACAAAAGCAGTACGATATCACTGAGTCTGTATTAGCCAAGCTTGGAATATAAGCTAGACTGACATAGAGTTTAGTTTACTGGCTAAATAAAAAAGCCCTGAAACGATAAATAGTATCCGTTTCAGGGCTTTTTTTATGATCAGAGCTATTTGAAATAGCACTTCAATTGTAAAGTTTAGCTACAAAGCTTAATTCCCAAAAAGTTTAAGACCTTCATCTTTGGTCCTTGCAATTTCTGCGTATTTGGCAATTCCCATAATCTTAAAGGTTTTGTCAACAACAGGCGCAAGATTACAGAAAGCTAATTTGCCGTCAATTTCTTGCAGTTTTTCAATAACCTCAATAAGCATGCTAATGCCTATGCTATTAACCATTTTGGAATCAACAAGGTCTATTAGGAAGTGTTTATGACCCAGATCAATTTGATCCATGCAGTTTTTAAGCACTTTCTGACCTAGATCTTGGTTGAAATATCCGCTTGTTTTTATGTAAACGATGTCGTCTAGTAGTTCAATATCCATTATTTGGGCGTAGTATGCGTTAAGGTTTGTCTGTTTTATGTTTCACCATAGTAACGGTGGTTCCATCAGTAGTAGAGTCGAAGTTAACTACATCAACTAATTCTTGGATCAAGGCAATGCCCCAACCTCTTTTATGCCCACCAGGCAATATTTTTTTATCTATATCAGGAATTTCTAATTCTGATTTCTCAAATCCTGAGCCTTTATCTATAACTTTAACCGTTAGGCTATCATCTTGCATGATAAAGTGAATAAAGACGTTACTATCAGGGGTGCCGTGCTCAAATGCATTTATAGTAGCTTCAATTAGTGCCATCCCAATCTCAGCAGCCTTCTCATCTGATAACCCAATATGCCTAGCAACTACCTCTACGGCATTAGTTGCTACTAACTCCATATCTGGCAAAATTGGAATTTTTAATTCAATAGAGGGCATAAGTTTTAAATCGGCCATAAAGTGCGTATATAAGTTTAAATAGCTAAGAATAAAGCACGCTTAGCTTTGCAAAGCAATTAAGTTTCGTTAAAATAAAGATAAGTATTGGAAGTCTTTGCAAAAGATTCGTTTTTTACTAAATCCTACTAACTAATGGTTTGTTGACTCATGGGTATTAAAATCCCCCTTAAGACGTATTATCGCTACTTATGTAGTTGTGTTTATTTATTACTAGTGTTTAGCAGTGATGCTTTTGCACAACAACTGAATCAAGAAGAAATTCGCTTTCAATCATTTGGAATCAAAGATGGTTTAGCACAAAATTCGGTCAATGTTGTTTACCAAGATAATTTTGGATACATCTGGATTGGCACCCAAGCAGGAATAGATCGATATGATGGGTATGCATTTCAAAATTATGAACATGTCAGCATTAATGAAGATGGCCCAAACATTATTTGGTGTCATTCCATAGCTGGCGACGCTAATAACCTTCTTTGGTTTGGTGATCATCTAGGAAATCTAAGCCGATATAACCCATTCACAGATAGTTGGTTGAATTTTGGTGTTGAACAAGATTTGGATTTGGTGAATGTAAAACTGCCAGATCAAGCCCACAGAGTTACGCAAATTCTACCAACAAAAGATCAAAATGTAATTATTTATGGTACAAACGCTGTAGGCCTATACGTTTTAGATATTCAAAATGGGGAAAAGATTAGAGTTCCATTAATACCAAAACTGAATGTTCAGCCATCAATCAACGACCTTATTCAACTGAGTGAGCAACATATCCTTATTGCTTCAGACTCTGGCCTATGGCTTTTTGATACCAAAACAAAACAAGTAAAGAAACTAGATAATAGCTCTAGCTATTCAGATTTGGCTATAAATGATGTTTTTGTAACAAATGATAATACATTGTTGCTTGCCACAGAGGAAGGATTATTAGAAACAGATTTAAATGCAACGATATATACTTCCCGCATTTCAAAGAGTGATTTGATAGATAAAGTTGGTACAGCAGAGCTTATGGCCATTCATAGGCATTCTACTACAGATAATCTCTGGCTTTCTATTCAAAATGTAGGTCTGGCTGTTTATGATCAAACCACTCAAGAAATGCGTTCATTCACGGTAGCTAATAGCAGTGATGTGGGTATTGTATCAAACATTTTTTATAAGATAATAGAAGATCAACAAGGCATATTATGGTTTGCTTCTTATACGCAGGGTCTGGTTAAGTACGACCCGCTAGCTCAACGAATTTTGCGATACAGTGATGCGCCTTCATCACCAATAAAACTGGGTTTTGATATTGTATGGGGTATCCACATAGATGCCAAAGATAATATTTGGGTCGGAGATATTGAACCAGGCGGTGGCATTCATATTCTAAGCCCTACTGCAAATACTAATAAAAAGTACTTATATGGTTCAACCAATTTAGACAGTAGGTTTTGGGCTTTTGCTGAAGACGCAAAGGGTAATGTGTATGTGTATCATAATGAAGGTAGTGCAGTTAAAATTTATAGAAAAGGCGTTAATCAGCAATCCATTTCCTATCTGGGGCTGAATACGGATTTTGGAGATAAGCTAGCTTTTAGCGCTAGAGCTTCAACTTATCTAACGCAAAAAGGTGAATTGTTAATCTGTGGCACGAATGGGTTAATTGTGATCAGCGATGAAAATGGAAACCAACAGTTTAGGGCATTTGATGAGCTGAATTCACAACTAGAGGGCAGTGCACTAGATTTTTATTCTGAAAAGGATAAAACCTACATTATGACTCAAAACCAGCTTTATGTTTGGAATGAGCAAGCAAACCAAGTTAAAGCCTTACTCAGCGACAGTTTAGCGATAGACTTTATACAAGTTGGTGCTAGTAATGACATTCATTTTGTAGTCTTTGATGAAAAAGAATTGTACATGCCTACCTATGGTAAAGGTCTGTACAAATTGGATTTAGCCACAGGAAAAGAAAGATATTACACTGGAACAGATGGCCTACAAAATCGATATTTATACAACTGCTATGTTGATCAAGACAAGAATCTATGGATGAGCTCTAACCTAGGAATTATCCATTTTATTAGAAATGAAAATCGATTCATTTCTTACGGGCCGTATGAAGGAGCTCAAAATTATGAGTTTAATGCAAATAGCTCTTATCAAACAGACGATGGCTTTATTGCAATGGGTGGTATCTCAGGGCTAAATGTATTTAATCCAAAAGAAGTAACGGCCCAAAGTGATCCGCCCCAAGTGATAATTCAAAAGCTAAGCTTAACGGACAGAGAAATAGCCTATGAACAAGATGGTTCACTAACGGCTCAAAATTTTGTCTTCCCTTATGAAAACAATAGCATAGGTTTTGATTACGTAGCATTTAATTACCGTAACACAGATAAAAATTTATATGCCTATCAGTTAGAAGGCTACGAAGAACAACGTGTTGAGGCAGGAAATAGGCAATTTGTAAATTACACCAATTTAAAAGAAGGGGATTACACATTTAAGGTCTTTGCTTCTAATCATCAAGGCATGTGGAATGATCTAGGTGCAGCCATAAATTTCAAAATACTTGCACCTTGGTATCGCACTTGGTGGGCGTATATGTCATACGCATTAATTATCGGGATATTTATTTTTGTGTACAACCGTATAAGAGTGAAACAGGAGAGAAAGAAGGCAGAGGACAGTAGAAAACAAGAAGAATTAGCTGCTGCCAGAGATTTTCAGTTACGCATGTTACCCGAAAATATGCCAAAAAAGGCCGGTTTAGATGTTGCAGCAAAACAAATTACTAGTGCTGAAGTGGGTGGCGATTATTATGACTTCTTTGAGTCTGAAATAGACAATAGCCATTTAAGAGTAGTTTGTGGTGATGCAACAGGTCATGGTACCGCCTCTGGGATGATGGTATCTGTTACAAAAGCTGCGTTACAAGCCCTTGAAGGGGGCTCTCCAGAAATAGTTATGGCTGAACTAAATAGAGTGGTTAAAAGTATGAATTTAGGCACCTTAAGAATGAGCCTATCCGTACTAAACTTTGAAGGCGAAAAAGTTAAACTAGCTTCTGGCGCAATGCCGCCTGCCTATGTTTATAGAAATGCCACACAAGAAGTAGAAGAGTTTTTGACCGGAGACCTACCACTTGGAGCGTTACGCCGCCAAAAATATGACTTATTAGAATTTTCTATGAACAGTGGCGATATTATAGTCTTAATTAGTGATGGTTTGCCTGAGATGCCTAATCCAAAAGGAGAGCTACTTGAATACGATAGAGTTAAGGAGTGTATTAAAAAAAACGCATCAAAAAATGCTCAAGAAATATTACAAGCTTTATTTAAACTTGGGCTAGATTGGCAGGCTAAGGCCGTGCCACCAGATGACGATGTAACCGCGGTAGTTGTGAAATTTAATTAGGTAAACTCCATCAAAATTATATTATTTTTCAGTAGCATTATATAAAAAAACAATTTGCTAGATAATGAGTTTTGAATTAGATAGGTCGTCAAAAAAAGAGTCTACATCGATTGAAGAAGCCACTTCATCGACACTTAGTGCTATTGATAATAGACCTGCTCAAAGGCGTAAATATTCGATGCAACAGGCCGCAAGGCAGAGTTCTTCAGCTAAAACCTCATTACAAAGACAAGTCTCTGCGGCTGCAAGCGCTCTAGGCAATGATACTTCCAAGGCAAATAAAACCGGTTTGCCTGATGGATTAAAATCTGGCATTGAGCAGCTTTCGGGTTATGATATGAGCGATGTTAAGGTGCACGCAAACTCGTCAAAACCCAAAGAAGTAGGTGCACATGCATACGCTCAAGGAACAGATATTCACTTGGCATCAGGGCAAGAACAGCACCTTCCCCATGAAGCTTGGCATGCCGTACAACAAAAACAGGGAAGGGTTCAGCCAACTACCGAAGTTAATGGCGTCGCTGTTAATGACAATACTTCCTTAGAGTCTGAAGCTGATATAATGGGTTCTAAAGCCCTACAGATGAAAGCCACTGATAGTGTTGTTTCCGCTGCAAATTTCCAAAAATTCCCCTCAGATAATGGTGCTTTACAACCCAAAAAGATTATTCAGAGAGTAGAGGACCAAGAAGAAAAAAAGTTTGGTGGCCTTATAAAGCAAACGATGTTTATGCTTGAAGGGGAGTCTTCTTGGGTTGGCTGGATTAGAAACTCAACATTTACGCAGTTGAAGGGTAAAATTAAAGAGTATGCAAAAGCCAGTTTGGGTCAAAGAGCAATCTTGATCAGTGATATTTATACGCTAGGACAAACATGGCTACAGAAGCATGAAGGTAAAGGAACGACAGAAAATGAGTATAAAAAAGAAATCTCTATCAGAAATATTGTAGTTGCAATTCGTATAAAACGAGCGAATAGAAGAAAAAAGGTATAAGATGTAGCGAAAGATCAAGCAGATAGGCAAGATACTTCCGATAGCAGTTATCCCATCTCTTATCCCATCTCTGTAAACAGCGGGGAAGAAATACAAATTGGAAGAAGTGAAGATAAAGTGGGATTAGTTGCTAAGGCTAAAAGTCTATTAACAGGCAAAGAGTCTACCTTCATGAAGATTGATAAATTATTTAGCACCTACCAAGGCTATCATCAAATTTTACTGTTTGGTGATCAGAAATTTGACAAAAAAAGTATTTTTCTGCTCAAAGAAGTAGCCTCAATGGCAAATGAAATCAAAGAATTAATAGACCAATGGAATGTTAAACACCATAGGATAGAGCTACCTAAAAGTGAGGGTAAAGCCGATGAGCCAATTAATAAGACTATTGGGGATCATTTATTTTATGCAGCCACACGCCCGTTAACACTACTTCCTGAAAGGTTTGGTGCCATAGAAAGTTTTACCAATTGGTGGAATAAAGACTATGATGCAAAATTTAAATTAATTGATACTATTGAAAACCAATTAGGGACAATAGATTTAGATATGGATCTGAATGAGCATGTACATTTCACTGCTCATCAGTTGGCTATCCCAACACTATTTGAAAAGAGCCACACTAATGCAACTATTTCAGTGTTATTGCCCAATAACTTGGCAAAAGCTAATGGCGTAGGGTTCAAATTTACCGATGAAGGCGTCCTTTTTAGTGAAAACATAGCTTTGTCCAAATTATCAAATACAGAAAATTATCAAGACTCTGTAGGTTTAGATATTTATAAAGCTACCTTAAATAAAGATAATGACGGCGTATTGGTAGAGTCGTTTGTCAGCGTAGACAAATCTACGATGAAATCAATTGATCAGCTTGATATAACCGGAATTGCGGGCACTACATTCGACTTCACTTCCAAAACATGGTCTAAACCAAAAGAGCAATTCAAATTTGATGCTCTGGCTGACGAAGACCTTAAATTTGCCTCACAAACAGCAAGTTTTACCGATTCTGGTTTTGAAGCTTCTGGGGTTACATTAAATACACCAATACTCAATCAAAAAGTGGTTTTTAGCAATAATTTGGCCACCGTTAAATTAAATACTAGTGGATTAATTTGGGGCAAAGCCACATTGAGTTTTAGCTCACCTATAAAGCTATTACAACTTTTACCTATCCCCAAAGATACTATAACGTATGAGATTGGTGATGCTGATCAAAATTATGAGCGTTCAACTACTATTAATGCACCCACTATTTCTGTTAATTATCAGAATCTTGCTTTAACCTTAGAGCAACTGAATGCAAAAGTTACCAAAGAGGCAGGCTCGCAATGGGATTTTGCTGAGGCAAGTACCAATTTAAGTTTGAATTATGACAAATTATTTGCTTTTAAAGGCCAAAAAGTAGCATTAACTAAGACAGATAATGCTTTCATTTTGTCTGCTACTGTACTTTCCATTGATTTTCTAGAGAACGCACCATCGTTTTTATCGAAAGACTCTATTGCAACAATAATGGGCTCAAGTCTAAAGCTAGAGAATGAAAAAGCAACTTATGATTTCAACTCCATAACTATTACGAACATTACTGATTTAGTGAATACGCCATTGCTTAATATTAGTAAGATTGATGAGGTAAGCTTAAAAAAATCAGATGCGATATATAAGGTTAATGTCTCTAACGTTAAAATGAAAGGAGCCTATCAGTCTCTCTTTTCGTACGATACGTCAGCTGAAGTTGAGCTGAACCTGAGTTCAAATATGTCTCTAACATCAGCTGACTTTAGCATACCTGAATTGGAAATAACAGCTGAAGACTCTGCACCTGATTTTATTAAAGGAGCCTCACTAAAAACAACTGGTTTAACGGTGGGTTATCAAAATTCTACTGTTACAACAGACTTTAAATCAGTAGAGATTAATACTATTCCTGAATCTAAAGAATTATCTGTTCTTGGAATTAAGGGAGTGAATAAAATAATTTTAACAAAAGAGGAAATCGGATACAAACTAGCTGTTATAAATGCTAAAATAGATAAAAAGTTTGGCAAGCTATTTAATATAAATGGCGATACATCTATTGAAGTTATAACCGACGCAGAAGGTAAACCAACTGGTTCTCATAGCATATTTATCCAGAAGGGGGATTTAAGCTTTGGTGAAGGCGTTCATTCGTATCTAAATGGGGTGCATGCCACTGTTGAAAATTTAACTATGCCTGACGGTTTCCATTCAAAAAAAGAAGAGGTTAGTTGGGGGAAACTTGTGCTTTCTACCAAACCAATGGCTACCAGCTTATTTAAGGGCGTTTTAATTGCTACGGCTCCAAATAAAGTAACGGTTCAAGACGGTAGCCAAGACTATAAAACAACATTAGAAGGCACTTCTGCTTCAGTGGTAACGCCATATTTTATCGCAACAGGAGATGCAACATTCAGTTTATCAGCTAAGACCGCGCCTGTCATTGATAAAGCCGCACTTCATTTTTCTGCAAGTACACCAACACTACCACCGACAATTAAACCGTTTTGGCCGATAGATATATCTTATCCTATTCCAGTTGGCCCTTTCCCCTTTGAAGCAAATATTGGGTTTTTTACAAACGGTGGTTTAAGCGGAGAGCTTAAAGATGGGTTGATTTCTTACGAAGATAATACGCTGAAAATTGGTGCTAAAGCAGGACTAGGAGGACAGCTCACTGTTGGTGCAAAACTAGGTGTAGCCGCCGGTAGCTCCTATCTTGCCTCTGTAGGAGTTTATGGAAGTGCTTCAACAACAATAGAAGCGCTAATGACAGGTGGTATAAACGGTGTATTCAAAAATGAGAATAATACCTACACGCTACAAGATCTTAAATCAGAATACACCACGTCAGGAAATGCTACTATTGACTTAAAAGTTGGAGCAGAAGCAACCGTGCTGTACTTTTTTAAGAAAACGATTTATGAAACTAAGGTCGCCAGCTGGGCAATTGGATCTGTTGAAAGAAGTGGTGCATATGATTTTAATGCCAAAAGCGATGCTGTAGATTCAACTAAATCATCCACATTATTGGGCGGAAAAAAACCTTTGCCAAAATATCCAGCAACTAATAGTGAATCAGCTGTTGGCAAAGGGCTAAAATCTAGTAGTGAGGGTGAATCTGGCTATGCTGCTGTGGACTCTGCAAAAGCCGCAATTAGACTATTGTTAGATGGTGAAAATGGTAGCCTTGCTAATGATGAACAAATATCTAGTAGCCAAGAGGTCTTGAAAAACGCGATTGCAGCATTAAATACAAAAGCAAATACTTTTGAAAGAGGGTGGTTTACTAGAATGTTTAGATTAAAAAAAGATTCACAAAAAATTGCCGATCTTTCTAAAGAGTTATTAGGCCAATTAACCATTCAAACAGAGAAACTAAAAGAGTCTATTCTAAAAGGAGATATTGCTGAGATCCAGAAAATCAATAAAAATATTCTATTTGCGAGCGAGCTAGTGAGTCTTAAAAATCCAACCGAAACTGCCATAGACAAGATAATTGGCGACTATGGATCATGAATAACCTATTATCAATAAGTGATCTACTTTACTTGGCCAAAAGCACTGTTGAGCTATTCTTACCGTCGGCATTTTTAGAAAAGAACGACTGTTTTGAAACCTTTTCTATACTTGCAGATCAAGGCATAGCTTTTCAATGCTATTTTTCTAATGAAGACGCCAATAATCTGTCGGAAAAACCTTTTTTACAAGCAAAAATTCGTGTGCTAGCAACAGAGGGAATCAACTTTTTTATAGTAAACCCAGTTCAAGCTCACCCATACTATTTGCTTAAAGATGGTTCAGCCTACTTTGAGTACGCTCAAGATAATGTAGACTTAAAGCAAGTACCGCTAGATAATCAAAATCCTATCTCGAAAGATGAAAATAGTAGCGGTAACGCTACTGAGCTCATTCCTCAGAAATGGCCAATTATTGAGCTATCCGTTGATAAAAAAGTATTGAAAGTGGGTGATACTACCACATTGCGTTGGCATGCACCAGCCTACGATAGCATTAAGTGTACTGCAATAAGCCGCACAGACCCAGTTGGGGAGGTTGTTCTTGAGCCACAAAAATCAACAGTACTAATTGTTGATTTTATTATCGGGAAAAGAATAAACCGAAAAGTGCTAGCTGTTGAAGTTATACATGAAATAGCTATCGAAATAACAGTTTCTGTTAAGAACGTATTAACCAACGAATTTGAACTTCTTAAAGCAATTGACCAGCAAAATCCGGTTTATGCCATCAAAAGATCTACAGCCGTTGAAGTAAGTTGGGACGTTGACTTTGCCGACCAAGTGCTGTTTTCCCCATTTGGTAAGGTCGAAAAATGCGGTACAAAACATTTTATACTTGAAAATCCATTAGATCTTTGTCTTAGTGCAACTCTTGGCAGTAAAACTAAAGAAAAGAAATTGCTTGTGAATTGCTACCCAACAGAGGTTGATGCTTCCCTGATAAATAGTATTGATGCACCAAGTTCATTTTATCCAGATTTGGCCCAATCAGCTTGGTCATACGTACTTGATCAAAAACGACAGTCTTTTGCCGTTCAAAGTCGGCAGCTTGAGGAAAGGATAAATCTGATGTATCAACGTCTTCTACAAAATAAGCATGAGTTACGTCTTCGGTTAACCAAGATGAATAACCACTTCCAAAATAACTCAAAACCAAAGTTAAGTGGTGAATCTGGTGTAGGGCATAATAAAAAGTATGACTATTCTTCTATCTTACGTAGATTTTCAAAAAAAGAGGGATAACGCTAGCTATTTTGACTTCTAAATGATTGACCGCTTTAAACGATTCTTGATTTTTTGCTCAGCCGCTGATTCAACCCTATTGGCGCAGTGCCCTAAATCTGAGCAAATAAAATATCAAGGAATTGGTGCTACCATTCTATTCACAGCTATTCTTGCAGCTGTTAGTGGTGGGTATGCCTTATTTACGGTATTTGGCACTTACCCAATGAGCATTGTTCTAGGGCTTTTTTGGGGGATAATCATATTCAACCTAGACCGTTTTATTATCTCTTCAGTTAAGAAGTCGCGTTCATTCACTTCTGAAATACTGCAAGTCATCCCAAGAGTTATGCTTGCTATCTTTTTAGCTGTTGTAATATCTAAACCCTTAGAGCTGCGCATTTTTCAGCAGGAAATTGATGAGTATTTGCATTACACAGGCATGGAAAAAATTGCTGAGCTAGATTCTGTTTACTTGGTAAAAACACAAATAGAATTTAACCGGATTGATGGACTCAAAGCCGAAACGGCCGCACTTTTTGAGCTCAGAGAGCAGCATTATGAAGAATATAAGTGTGAATGTGAAGGCACTTGTGGAACTGGTCAGAAAGGCATTGGTAGTGAATGCCTGCGCAAAGAGCGAAAATATTTGAAAACGGACGGCGAATACAAAGAATTAAAAGCAAGAAATGACTCACTGATTGCTGGGCTACTAACGAATGTTTCCCTTCTAAACACCGAAAGGAATTCCTACAAACAAGAGCTAGAGCAAAATTTTGCAGCCGGTTTAATGGCTAGGCTTAACGCTCTAGGAGAGCTTCCCTTTATTCCCTCCTTATTTATCATGCTATTGCTTTTTGGCATTGAAACAGCACCTATATTGGTGAAGCTTTTATCGCCTTATGGGCCGTATGATAACCTACTTAAAGTATGTGAATATGAGTTTGAGCTACAAGAAATTGAAGCGGTAAATGACTTGAATCAGCAGCTAAATACCCGGCTGACTATTGCCTCTGGACTAGAAAAACAGCGTGTGGTAAAGGAGCTTGAGGAACATCAGGCATCGCTTAAGCTGGTAAATGAAGCACATAGAGAACTCATTAGAGAGCAACTTAAAGCGTGGATGAATGAAGAAAAGCAGAAATTAACTAATCCTACAGATACCAGAGTCTAGAAATATGAGATTATTTATATCCAGTTTAGGGCTCACAGTCTGCATAATTTTGAGCAGCATCAATGTATGTTATAGTCAAACTAAGATAGATACGGTTACTTATCGGCAGGGTGTAGAGCGGGCACAAATTAGTAGAACACTGAGTTATGTTGAACGCATCAAAAGAAAAGGAATAGATTCTATAAATGTGTACTTGTATACAGGTGATGAATTACGCATTACCGCAAAAAGTAAACGCCCAGTGAGTATGATTCTGGCAGACTCTACCAATAAAACTATTTTAGCAAGTTCAATAGCTTCCGAACCCTCAAGATTTACATTCAAAGCTAAAAATAGGGGTCTGTATACCTTTACTTTTAGCAACGCTAGTATGTTCTTTGCTAGTAAAATTGATGTTCAATTAAATCAAACACATACACACAGTAGATGCACCATTGAATGTGTTGAGTTTGCTACTCAAGAAAGAGTATCTGCACTCCCCGAAAAAATTGAAACTACGGT
>Ga0136588_1000706_pt1 | contig 11922 bp, 16 predicted proteins | sample AntRauMFilla1564_FD_104782 | JGI IMG/M metagenome (GOLD analysis project Ga0136588, IMG submission 104782) | Saline lake microbial communities from Rauer Islands, Antarctica - Metagenome Filla 1 #564 | ecosystem: Environmental > Aquatic > Non-marine Saline and Alkaline > Saline | place... | reverse complement strand
GCGCGGCGGTGCAGCCAGCCGGCGCGGCGCTCGCGCTGCAAGCTGGCGCGGCGCAGCTTTTGCCAGGCGCGGCGGTGCAGCCAGCAGGGGCGGCGCTTGGCTTGCTGGCCGATCAAGCGGTGGTGAGCATCGGCAACGCGACCACCGTTGCGCCAGCTGGCGCTGCGCTGGGGCTTGTTGCCGACAGCGCGGCGGTAAGTGCGGCGGCGAATATAGCCCCGGCAAGCGCCGCGCTGGCGATGATTGCGGAGGCGGCCTCGATATCCACCGGCCAGGCGGGAGACGACAATATGATGCCAGTATCGCTTGCTGAGGCTAAGGCGTGGCTGCGGGAAGACATGAGCGAGAATGACGCGCTCATTAACGGGCTGATTGCGGCGGCGGCCGATCTTGTGGAGCGGCAGACCGGGGAAGTGGTGAGCGGGCGGCGGGTGGTGACGGCAAGCTACCGCGTGTTTGGTTTGCAAATTATCTTGCCGCGATGGCCGCTGGTGGCGGTGCAATCTGTGCAATATGATGCGATCGACGGGACCGAAGCGACGATATCGAGCGGGGCGTGGCGGGTGCGGGAGGCGGCGGGCCGGCCTTCGATCATCCCGGCCGCGGGCGAGGAATGGCCAGCGCTTGAGCCCACGCGCGGAACGGTGCGCGTGGCGGTGATGGTGGGATATGAAACGCGGGCCGATGTGCCGGAAGCGCTGCGGCAAGCGGTACTGAGGCTGGTGGCGAACTGGTATAACAACCGCGAGGCGGTGGTGGTGGGCACAATCAGTAGCGAGCTGCCACTTGGCGTCAGCGCGCTGCTGCGGCCTTTCAAGCGCACGTTGCTCGGCTGATGACCGCGGACGCGCCCAGCCGACAGATCAAGGATTGGCTTTCGGCTGGGTCTCTGCTGCTTTCGTTGTGCGGAATTTTGTGGCTGGCCTCTGCTGAGGTGAGCCTTAACCGAACGCAAAGCGAGCGGATTGGCGAGCACCGGGTGCGGATCGGGTCGCTGGAAGAAAAGCGCCAATCGGACCGTGAGGAGCTGGTGGCGCTGCGCGGCGCGATTGATGATTTGACAAGACGACTTGAGGAGGCTGGCCGATGATAGACATTCACGCGCTTGGCCCGGCGGCAATGCTGGCAGCGGGCTTGATGCTTGCCATGGCAGACCTTTATTTGCGGCGCTGGGCCGACAACAGCGAAAGCGGAAAGGCAAGCATTGACCGGCGCCGGTGACCTGCGCGAGCGGGTGACGATTTTGCGGCAAGTGGTGGTGCCGGACGGGCGGGGCGGCGAGACGCGCAGCTGGGAGAACTGGCTGAACCTTGCGGCGCGGGTGGTGCCCACCAGCATGGGCGGTCACACCGTGATTGGCGAGGCGCTGCAGGGCACGCAGGGCTTCACGATCACGGTGCGGCATGTTTTGGACGTGGACATCACGCACCGCGTTGCTTGGCGTGGGCGGACTATGCGCGTGATGGCGGCGGTGGATTTAACCGGCAAGCGGGCATTCACCACCATCACCACCGACGACGGCGTTGTGACGGGCTGATGGCACGGCGTAAGACCGGGCTGGTGGGGGCCAGCCGGGTGAGGAAGATTTTGAAGGCGTTGCCTGATGGCGCGGCGGCTGAGATCATCAAGCTATACCGCATCGAGGGGCCAGCCATCGCGAGCTATATGCGCTCGCGCACGCCAACAAAAACCGGCTTTGGCCGCTCGCAGATCAAGCACCGGATAGGGGAGAAGAGCCTTGTGCTGCGCGTTGGCTTGGTCGGCAACAGCATCAACGGGCTGGGGGCGCGGTTTAGCGGCAACAAGCGTTCGGCATTTTATCTGCGCATCCTTGAGCGAGGGCGCGGCAACAGGGGGCGCACCACGCGCTCATTCAGCCGCCGCACCCCATCGGGCGGGCGCTCGAAGGTTTTTACAGCGCGCATCAAGCCGATCGCGCGGGGGCGCTATGATTTTGTGGAGGGCGTGGTTGCCCGCGCGGTGTTTGCTCGGCTGCGGCCAAAGCTGGGCGAGATATGGAAGCGCGCCATCGCCAATCTGAAAGGGATAAGCGGATGAGCCGATTTGCGGGCCATGTGCAGGCGGCGGTTTTGGCGCGGCTGGCCAGCGCGGGGCTGGGCTGGCCGGTGTTTACCGTCGCGCCCGATGAGGCCGATCTGCCCTATCATGTGCTTGAGGATGGCGCAGCTTCTGACCTTGGCGGCAAGAACACGATCATTGAGCAGCACCAGCTCATAATCCGCTCGTTTGACGATGGCACGTCCAAAGTGCCGCTGCTGGCCGAAGTGGCCAAGATCACCGTGGCGCTTGACCGCCAGCCGATGATGGCAGCGGGCGCGCGGCTGACGCACGGCGAGGTGCGCGGCGGTGCGGACGCGCGCGACATCGAGACAGGCCTTTTGCTGGCCGAGACAACAGTGGTGGTGCGGGCGCGGCCGCCGCTGGATTGAGCGCGCGCCAAAACGAGTTTTAACAACCCCGCCCCGCTTTTGCGGGGTTTTTTGATGGAGACGGCAATGAGTGAAGGCAACGACCGGCAGTTGTGGGTGGCAGCACCGGGGGAAACCCCGACCTATGCCCGCGTGATCCCGCAGCGCGACATGACAATCAGCGACACGCGCGCAACGCAAGACTCTGGGCATAAGAACAGCGGAGGCTTTGACACGGGGCGGGCGAGCAATCGAAGCTTTTCGATCAGCCTCGACTTTGTGTCTGAATGGCCCGACGCGGCGGCGGCCGTGCTTTACAATGCACATAAAGCTGGAACGCCTGTCCTTGCGCAGATTCGCACCAATGGCGCATCTGGTGCTGATGCAGATGCTGTTTGGGAATGTTTGATGCTGCTGACCAGTTTCAATCGGTCAGAACCCAGCGGCGGCGTCTCAACGGGTTCGCTTTCGCTCTTTCCGCGTGAGGCACCGACCGTTGATGAGTTGGTGCCAGCATGACCGTGGCGAACAGCAAGCGCGGCGAGGTCGCTATCAAGCTGGGCGGCGAAGACAAGGTGTTGCGCCCCAGCTTTGAGGCGATGTGCGCGATTGAGGAGCAGCTTGGCTCGATCCTCACGCTGGCGATGCGGGCGGCCCAGCGCGGCAACCCGCTCGACAGCCGCGAACTGTCCATCATCATCACCGAAGGGATGCGCGCTTTTGGCAAGGCCGAAGGCACGCCGGACAAGGACACGAGCGCCCGCAAGGTGCGCGAGCTGATGTATGCGGACGGTGTGGCCAGCTTTGCGGCCCCGGTGATTGTGTTTTTGGGCAACATGATCAAGGGCGGCGCGGCGGATGATGCGCCGGGAAAAGACTAAAGCCCGGCAAAGACGCGGATTTTGAGTATCCGTTTCGCACCATGCTGGGCCACGCTCTGGCGCATCTGGGATGGGCGCCAGAGACCTTTTGGCGCGCCACGCCGCACGAATATCTCGCCGCCAATGAGGCGCAAGTCGATGCCAACGAAGCCCGCGAGCGGGCGATGAGGGAGAGGCGATGACGCAAAGTCAACAACTCAACGTCGTTGTCGATGCCAGCGTGGAGCTGGCCCGCGCCGAGCTGTCGAAGCTGACAGGGCAGCTGGACAAAGCCGCCCGCCGATCTGAGCGAACGCAACGGCAAGTTGAGAAGTCCTTCAAGGGCATGGACAAGGCCGCCGCTCTGGCAAAAACCGCGATTGCCGGTTTTGTGGCGGCCTTTTCGGTTAATGCGATCATCAGCTTTGGCCGCTCTATTCTTCAGTTTTCAGACGATCTGGCCACCGCGGCCGATCAGGCCGGCCTTGGCATCGAGCGCTACCAAACCCTGACAGAAGCGCTGCGCGTCTTGGAGATCAGCGGGGAATCAACGGCCAAGATTTTTGTGCGGCTGCAAGACGCCATCGGGCGGACGTTGACCGGGAGCGCCTCGAAAGAACTAACCGACGCGCTTGACCGGCTGGGGCTTTCACAGCGCATCCTTTCGGGCGAAGTGGCCACGACCGAGCAGGCGTTTGATATCCTCTCTGCCGCCGCCGAGCGCTATTCGACGAAAGCGGAGTTTGCGGCGGACATTGCCGCAGTGGTTGGGCGCAGAAACGGCACCGAATTGGCAGCGGCGTTGAAGGTTGGCGCGGCCGGCCTCAAGGCTCTTGAAGACCAGGTGCGGGCCACTGGCAATGTTATTGATGCTGACCTTGCTGCGCGCTTTGCCGATGCCAACGAGGTGATTGATCAATTCTTCTCCAGCGGGAAGCGCGGCGCCGTGATTTGGGCGGGCGAGATTATTAAGCAGGCCGATGATGTGGCCCTTGTTTATAAAGCGCTGACCGATGTTTTCACGTCTCTCGAAGGCTCCATTGAGGGGAGCTTTGGCGGCATGACTGACTTTATCGAGCGAGACTTCGACAACGTAACGCGCATAGTGCGGTCGCAGCTGCAAGAAATTGATGCCATCAGCGGCGCTGTTGCAAACAACCCCATTGGGCGGCGGCTGGGGCTTGAGGGCAGCACGCTAACACAAGATTTTGATGGAGCGCTGCGCGCGCGCCAGGCGGAGGCGGCAATCGCGGGCACGGGCATCGACCTGCTCGCCCCGCTGAGTGAAAGCGGCGTTGATCGGGGCGGGCCGGGCGCAGCGCCATCATCCACGCGCCCACCGCCCAGAAGCGGCGGCGGCGGGGCTGTCAGCGGGCGAGCCGGGGCTGCGGCGCCGACGATCAACGATCCGCGCACCGGGGGCTTTGGCAGCATCGATGATGCGCAGGCGGTGCCGCTGCAGGGATCGCTTTTGGCAGCGATAGAGCTTGAGGAAATCACGGCGCGGCTTGAAAAGGACTTCATCGACCTCTCGCAGGTTGACATCATCAACCCGGAAGCCGTGCGCCGCGCGGAGGAATTTGGCCAAAACCTTTCCCGAAATCTCGCCTTCGCGGTGGTGCAGGGGCAAAACATTGGTGATGCGCTGGTGAACAGTTTTAAGGCGGCGGCGGCGGAAGCGCTGGCCTCGGGGCTGTTATCGATCCTCACTGGCGGCGGCGGCGGCGGCGGCGGCGCAGGCGCTGGTTTTCTCGGTAGCGTGTTTGGCGGTTTCTTTGCCGATGGCGGGCGGCCACCGATGGGCAGGGTTTCGGTGGTGGGTGAGCGCGGGCCTGAACTTTTTGTTCCGGACTCCGCTGGCACGATCATCCCGAACGGGGGCTTTGGCGGCGCCACCACCATCATCAATGATTTGCGAGGAGCGATTGTGCAGGAAGACCTTTACCGGCGCATTGAGGATGGCAACCGGCGCGCGGCGATGGCGGGCGCGCAGGGCGGCGCGCAAATGGCGGCGGCGCAGAGCGCCCGCACTCGGCGACGGAGCCTCTGATGGCGGCGGTCCCGATCCCCGAGTTTACCGGTTATGCGCGGGCGAAGCCTCGATTCATGAACTTCGGTTTGACGCAGACTCCGCAGGGCGGGCTGGGGGCTGTGGGCACCCGGCTTGACCGGCTGGGCTCGCGCTGGGCGCTTGATGTATCTTTGCCGATCATGCCTGAAGGCACCGAGCTGCGCGCACTTCTGGTGGCGCTGGTCGAGGCGAGCAGCTTGGGCGCCAGCTATAGCTGGCCGCTGTCTGGGCTTATTGTCGGCACGCCCGGCACGCCGCTGGTGAACGGCGCTAATCAGTCAGGTGAATCGTTGATCCTTGATGGCATGACGCCTGCCTATGTTGTGCAGAAAGGGCAGTTCTTTTCGATCTTCACGGGAGGGCGGCGATATCTCCACATGGTGCGAGCAGCAGCGACTGTGAGCGGTGCTGGGGCCGTCACACTCTCGATTGCGCCGATGATGCGCGTGCGACCAGCCAACAATGCGGCCGTTAATTTTGTTTCGCCGGTGATTGAGGGCCTTTTGGTTAGCGATGTGGCGTGGGATTTGGACCGAACGCCGAATGTGCCGCTTAGCTTCAGCATCGAGGAAGCGCAATGAGCGCGCTTTCACCCGGCCTTGACGCAGCGCTGGCGGCGGACCGGGCGCTGGTATTTGGCGCTGTTGAAATCTTGTTGCCCGGCTATGCGCTGCGGCTGCTTGATGGCGCTGGCGAGCTTGTGATTGGCGGCAACCTCTATCGCGGGCGAGATGCAACTTATGGCGTGCTGTCGGCTGTTTCGGCCTTGTCTGATGGCAGCGGCGATCAGGTGCCGAGCCTGAATATCACTTTGACCCCGCCCGATAATACGGCGGCCGGAACGCTGGTGGGCGCGGCGGTGCAGGGCAGCCTTGTCACGGTGTGGCTTGGCGCCATCAACCGCGCCACCGGGCTTGTGATTGCCGACCCGTATTTGGTTTATATTGGCGAGATTGATGTGCCTGTGATCCGCGCCGGCGACGATGGCCGCACGGTTGAATATGAGGTTGTTTCGGTGATGGAGCGGCTGTTTAGCGAAGATGAAGGGCAGCGGCTTTCCAGCGGTTTTCATCAAAGCGTTTGGCCGGGAGAGACCGGCTTTGCCGATGTGACCGGCGTTGAAAATACGGTTTATTGGGGCGTTGAGCCGCCGCCTCGGCCTGTTGTTTCGGGCAGCTTTGGCGGCGGCGGCGGAAGCGCATCGGATCAATTCGGATGAGCCGGGCCTTCATCAACGCTGTGGTGCGCCGCGTGGCGCTTACACAAAAGACGGCAGATCGCTTTTTAGGCAAGCCCTTCGCTTGGGGCCGCGCCGACTGCGCGCGAATGCTTGCGGTTCATTTGCGGGCCTTTGGTCACAATGTGGGGCTGGCGAAGGCGGGCAGCTATTCGAGCGCGCTCGGCGCCAAGCGTGCGCTGGTGCGCTTTGATGTGACGTCGCTGGCGGAAGCGATGGACCGCGCTGGCTTTGATCGCATCCCGCCCGCTGCGGCTGTTGTGGGCGATGTTGTGGAATTGCCAGGCGATGGCGGCTTTGCGGCGATGACAGTGGCGCTGGGCAATGGCCGGGTGCTGGGCTGGCATGAAGACCAACCGGGATGCGCGGTGCTGCAACCATCCGCCTATTCGGCGGCTTGGCGCGTGGTGAAGGCATGAGCAAGGTTTTGCGTGTGGCGGCGGTTGTGGTGGGCGCGACGGCGCTGCTTGTCGCCACTGGCGGTCTCGCCGCTGTTGGCATTGGCACCGGGGCAACCGCAGGCACGGCCGCGACGGCCACTGCGGCGGCAACGGCGGGCACGGCGGCAAGCCTTGGCGGGTTGACAGCATCGACGCTCACGCTGATTTCAGGCGGGCTGTCTGTGGCGGCGAACCTGACCGCGAAGCGACCCAGCACCGGCGGGAGCGCCACGCAATTCAAGGCCGATCCGGGCGCGGCGATTCCATATATGATGGGCCGCACCTTCAACGCCGGCAATATCATTTACCGACGCACTCACAACACTGTTGGCTATCGCCTGCCCGATTTGCAGTCGTTTGTCGTGGTGCTTTCTGGCGGCGGGCCGGTGGAGCAAATTGAGCGGTTCACGAGCGACGGCGCGACAGTCACCTTCAACGCGAGCGGCAACGCCGTTGGCGGCTTTGCGAGCTGGATGTTTCAACGCACGCAGCTGGGGGCCGCGCCGCAAACAACCGCGCTCACCGTCGGCACGGGCGGCATAACCACCAGCGCCCCGCCGGGCTGGAACGCTGCAAGCAAATTGTCGGGCTTTGCCGCCGCGCTTTGGACCGTGCGCTATGATCTGAAAAGCAAGATTTTCAGCCAGGGCTTGCCGCAGCCCGGCTGGGTGGTGCGCGGTGTGCGCTGCTATGATCCGCGCCTCGATAGCACTTATCCGGGGGGAAGCGGCGCGTGCCGGGCGCTCAATGAGGCAACCTATGTTTACACCGAAAATCCTTATCTCCACGGGCTGACATTTGCGCTGGGCCGCTATCAAAACGGCAAGCGTGTGCTGGGGGTTGGCGCACCGTTGGTGGGCATTGATGTGGCGGCGTTTGTCGAGGGCGCCAATGTTGCTGACGAAAACGAATGGAAAGTCGGCGGGCTCATTTATTCAACCGATAACAAGTGGCAGGCGCTCAAAACCATTTTGCAGGCTGGCGGCGGCGAGCCGATTCACCTTGGCGCGAAGCTTTCGTGCATCGTCAACGCACCAAAGGTGACGCTGGCGACCTTGAGCGAAGCCGATCTCGCAGGCGGCGAGCGCAGCGTGATTGGCACGCAGCCCCGCCGCGATCGCATTAACCGTATTATTCCGCGCTATCGTTCTGAAGCGCATGGCTGGCAGATCATCCCGGCAGCGCCGGTGGTGGTGGCGGCGCATGTCACGGCAGACGGCGGCGAGCGCACCAAAGAAGTAACCTATCCGCTGGTGCAACAGCTCAAGCAGCTTGCCGAGCTGGCGCGTTATGACATTGAAAACGCCCGCGAGTATGGCCCCATTGTTTTACCGCTCAAGCTGCGCGGCCTTGGCTACAAGCCCGGCGATCAGCTGGTGATCAACCTGCCCGAAATCGGCTTGAACAATCAGGCTGTGCTGGTGACGAACCGCGAGCTTGATGTTGAGACCGGCACGGTGACGCTGATTGCGCGCAGCGAGAACACCGGCAAGCACGCTTTTGCGCTGGGACAAACGACCACAGCGCCGCCCACGCCTTCGCTCACAGCGCCGCCAGCGCCGCCAGCGCCGCCCTCGGGCGCGTGGGCGATTGCAGCGTCTGGGCTGTCGAGCGGCGCGAACGTGACCCCCATTTTTCGTGTTGACGGCGCGACAGGCGTTGATCCGGTTGATGCGGTGGTTTTCGAATATCGGGTGACCGACGTTGGCAACGGGCCTGATGATGGCTGGATTTTGGCCGGGCTCGATCCGCCTTCGGTCGTGAGCAAGATTATCAGCCCAGTGTTGTCTGCCACGTCCTATCAGATTGCTGTTTCTTATCGGCTTGGCACGGTAATCGGCAGCCGCCTGATTTTGGGGCCGCAAACCTCTGCCACTGCCGGCACCGATTGGAACGGAGTGACCGGCGGAGGGCGCCCGGAAAACGGCGCTGTGACCGGCGACAATTTGCAAATCAATTCGCGGATGGAGGCCGGACTGGACGGCTATAACGCTGCTGGCTTCGCGATGGCGCGGGTGGAGGGCATCAACAACCCGCCGCAAAAATGGGTGCTGCAAAGCACGGCGGCGAGCAACGCCAACGAGTTTCAGTTCCCGCGCTTTCCTGTTGTGGGCGGGCGCAAGATTTATATTTCGCTGCAGGTGATGCGCACCGCCGCGCTCACCGATTTGCGGATTTCGGCTAATGAGTTTCGCGCGGACACTGGCGCGGGCATCGGCCCGGTGGGCGGCACGCAGGTGATCATTCCCACTGCAACCGGCGTTTGGCAGCGCTTTGAATATGAGGGCACGCTATCGGGCGGGGCAGGCTTTATGCAGCCGTCTATCCGCTTGCTGGCGGGCAACGGCGGCACGGTGCAGGTGGCGGCGCTCACCGTCTCTTACGCGCAGCCGGGTGCGGACACGACGGCGACGAATCAGACGCTGCTGCATATCCCGAACGATCAGATTATTCAGGCGAACAGCGCTGGCTCTGTTTTGGCGGGGCAGTTGCCGCGGCCGCTCAAGGCATCGTTCTTTCTTGGCGGGGCTGATGTTTCGAGTGGCACGACGTGGAGCCTTGATGTGGCGGCGGCTGTGGCGACCATCTCAACGACCGGGCAGATTTCGCTTTTGGCGCAGCCAGCGAGCGGGCGCATCAAGGTGACGGGTGTTCGCAGCGGTGTGACGCTCACGGGCACGTTTTTGGTGGCCACCAATGTTGCCGCCGTGCCGGGAACACCAAGCGGCGGCGGCACGGCGCAAACATTTAGCAGCTTTACCTCGACGAACAGCACGAGCTTTGTGCAAGTGGGTGCAGAGCAGACGGTTTCGACCGGCTCGGTGGGCACGCTCACCGCCACCGGCTCGCTCGGATTTTCGGCGGTTTTACCCGATAATCAATTCGCGCGGGCTGAGCTGAAATGGCAGTATCGCACGCCGGTGGGCAGCGGCACATGGACGGACTTTGGCCCCGGTATCCGCGAGAGCGGCGCGGCCTTTGGCGGGGTGTTCAACGATCCAGAGCAGGAGCCGGAGCCGTCTTACCCCGGCGCGATTTCCGCCAATCAGACCAGCACGGGGCCAGCGGCAAGCACCTCCTACGGGGTGCGGCTTGTCGCGCGCTCGCTCGATGCGCGCACTATCCAGATGTTTGGTAGCGCGACGGTGGCGGGCTCATGATCGCACTTCGCAACAGCGTGACCGGCGAGCTGGCGATTGTAGACAGCGCGGCCGGATATGACGCCGATTGGACCGTGGCGGCAGACCCTGCGCCCGCGCAGCCGTTCATGTGGGATGATGTGGCAGGCGAACTTGTGCCTGATCTGGCGGCGGCGCGGGCTACGCAGCGAGAGCTAATCAACGCCGCGCGCGATACGGCGCAGGACGGCGGGGCAGACACGCCGAGCGGGCGCTTTGATAGTGCGCCACGCAGCCGCGAGTTTTTGAACGGCGCAGTCACCAACGCGCTGCTGTCGCAACTGGCAGAGGTGGCGTTCTCAATCGACTGGACCCGCGCCGACAACACGCCGGTGACGATGAGCGCAGCGCAGACCATCGCCGCCGGGCAAGCCGTGGCGGGCTGGGTGGACGCGGTGCATCAGCGCGGCGTGGTGCTGAAAGCTCGCATCGATGCCGCCGAAACGCTGGCCGCCATCCGCGCTGTGGTGTGGACGTTGAGCGACCCTGACTGAGCCGATTTTCAACCAAGGAGAGTGATGATGATGGATCTGATTGCGATTGTTTTGGCGCTGGCTTTTGCCGTGTTCATTGGCTTTCAGCTGGCGCGCAAGAAGCCGCCGATTTCGGGCGAGGGCCGGTTGCCGGGCGGCGGGCGTGACGACAACGACGCGAACGGATGATCGGTGCGGGTTGGCGCTATGATTAATTGGCGAGGGGTGCAGCGGCGGCTGGGTGTGCCAGCCGATGGTGTGCCCGGCCCCATGACCTTTGCGGCGCTTCTGCGCGAGATGGGCGCGGGGCGGCTGGCTGTGCCGCTGGCGGCGGGGATGGCGCGCGAGCTGGGGATGGCGGGCATTCTTGAGACGCGGATGCGCCTTGTGCACTGGCTTGGCCAGAACGCGCATGAAAGCGCCGGCTTCACCCGGCTTGAGGAGAGCCTTAATTACACCAGCGCGGCGCGGATTAAGGCGGTTTGGCCCAGCCGATTCCGCAATATTTCGAAAGCGCAGGCGCTGGTGCGCAACCCTGAGATGTTGGCCGAGGAGGTTTATGGGCGGCGGATGGGCAACATCGTGCCCGGCTGGGGCTGGCATTATCGAGGGCGCGGGCTGAAGATGATCACGTTTGCTAATAATTATCGATGGATGCAGCAGATCACTGGCCTGCCGGTATTTGAGCAGCCGGACTTGGCGGCGCGGCCTGATGTGGCTGTGCAACTATCGGCGCGCTATTGGCGGCATGTGGGCTGCTCTGAATGGGCGGACCGAGACGATGTGCGCGCGCTATCGAACCTGATTAACCGGGGCAATGCGCGCGCGCGGCAAAGCCCCATCGGGCTGGCGGACAGGGCGCGGCGGACCGAACAGGCCCGCGCGCTGATCGGAGTTTGAAGATGAGCGGTGCGCGGCGGCTTTTGGTGGGCCTGACGACGGCCAAGGACGGCAAGACGCCGAACGTGATCAGGATTTGGGGGCTGTGCTTCGCTGTGCTTGATCTGGCGATGAGCGCCAGCTTTTTGGCGCTGGTTTGGATGGCGGCTGCGGGCGGTGTTTCGATGGGCTTTGACTTGATGGGCGCGGCGCAAGGGTTTGCGCTTTTGATGGCGGCGCAATGGGGCGGGCTTGCCGCCTTTGCCGCGGCGCTGCGCTGGCAGGTCGGCGCGACGGCGGGCAATGACTGGCCACACTTGGGCAGTGGCGGCTATTCGATGCCCATGGACTTTG
>Ga0136588_1000705_pt1 | contig 11936 bp, 18 predicted proteins | sample AntRauMFilla1564_FD_104782 | JGI IMG/M metagenome (GOLD analysis project Ga0136588, IMG submission 104782) | Saline lake microbial communities from Rauer Islands, Antarctica - Metagenome Filla 1 #564 | ecosystem: Environmental > Aquatic > Non-marine Saline and Alkaline > Saline | place... | reverse complement strand
TTGAGGCTGAGAATAAGAAGTTTTTGAGTAACATGGACCACGATTATATTCATATCCTTTTGAAAGGTAAGTATGTGTTCGGTCATGTAGGTATTTTTGGGTGCTACGGACACTTGGATGGATCATGGAAGAAAATCAACAGGGTTACTCATGGTGCCTTGAATGATTTCCACCTTATATCTGATTTTGATAAGAGGGTTGAACTTGGTAAGGCCGATCGTGTAGATATTAACTTGAACTTGAGCAACAGTGACCATGAGGCTACTATTGTTGTCACTCATACAATGCCAAGTCCTAGATGTATATCGGAAAAGTATAAGGGAAGTCACCTCAATCCTTGTTTTGCTAATGATTGGGAGAAAGAAATTGTTGATTACGAGCCGAAATATTGGATTTGTGGCCATACTCACGATATTGGTAAAACATATATACACAATACGGAAATCCTAATAAACCCAATGGGATATCCTGGAGAAAATAAAAATTGGGATTGGAGATATATTGATGTCTGAACCAAGAAGAATTTTACTTACACATTACGATCTTGATGGTATAGGATGTGATATCATCTTGTCTAAATTGTATAAATTTGAAAGAAAATATAAGTGTGGCTATCCGAAGATGAAAAAATTCATTGAGGATGGTAATATGAGTGGCTATGATTCTGCTGTAGTAGCCGATCTCTCATTAACGAAAGAACAGTTCGACACTATTTCAAACGAATACGGAGACAAATTCCTCTATATTGATCATCATGGCCCTTCTGTGGATATGGTTAACGGTATAGAAAACAATCCATCAAAATGTTTCATGGATAAGAAATTCTCTGCTACAGGTATTACTTTTCAGCTATTCCAAAAGAATCTTCCAAAAAATATGGTTCCTTTTGTGTCTGCTGTTGATGCTTACGATTGTTGGAGACATTCCACACATGGTAATGCCTTTCTTACTGGGTATAGTCTGAATATATTGTTTTGGGAATTAGGATATAACTACTTTTTTGATCGGTTCTCAAAAAATCCAAATGTTGTATGGACCACTCAAGAACAAAAAATTATTTCCGATCATGCCACGAAACGAGACAAAGCCCTCCGTGAATCTGATAAAACTCCTTTTGGTGATGATTCATTGATTGTATTGGATACTCCAAGAGCTTATATCAATGACTACGGCCTTGTATTTGATGAGTACAAGACCTTTTATCTGATGTATACTACACAAGAGGGTAAACTTTCTTTATCAGTTAGAACTACCCGTAAGGATGTTAATGTCGGGAAATCTCTCAACATGGTCGGTAATTGGAATCCCTATGTTATGACATGTGGTGGTCATCCTGAAGCTGGAGGAATGGATTTCAATGATGATGCTGATCTTGATGTTATTATTGATGCTATTGAGAGTATAGACAGAGATTTGAATGGGATTGTTGAAGATGTACCGTTTTAATGTAAAATAATTCTTGACATATGATCCCTGTTAGTGTAAAGTGTATATATACTTAAACATTAACGGGGATTTTTTATGTCAATCAAATGCTGGACTAGACGACATTACTTAAAACGTAAGAGTGGTAGTAAATCTTGGTCGTTCTACTCAAAACCATTAGACGGTCACTTCAATATAGAATGGTATAGAAGTACCGATGATTGGTTCGTTACTTTTCATCCTCTTGATCTTTGTACTGAAGAATTTTATCCTGCTAAGGGGTTTGGTGATACTCTTAAAGAAGCAATACAGGAATTTAGAAAGGATCTTAAATCTGAAAGAAAGAGGTTTTATCATGAAGAGACTAACTAAACGTCAGCTACGAGTGTTGCAGTCCAAAATTAATCCGATGAATTCTGAACTATATCGAACCGGAAGTTACTGGTCTATACATGGTATTCCTACTGAGATCCTTATTCTGGTTGATCGTGTAGGAGTAAAAGATAGAAATAGATTCCCATACAATGTAAAATGGATCAGGGAAAATCATAAACAACAAGGTGAATCAAGTCCTAGATGGTTTTACTTTCATATAAGCCACAAGAAACTAAATCACCGCTTTAAGGAGTTACAGAATGAATCTAAATAAAAACCAAATGAAATTCTTCATAGCCGCCATAAACCACTACGGAGATAAATCTGGTGATGTCAGACTTAAAAATCTGAATGAGTTCGCCAAAAAGAATGATCTCATTGTTCCTACTTCCGCTCTGAAGAATTATTGTGTTGATGATAATATGGTTAGGGGCCATTATAATCTATTACTTACCGGAATTGAGCCAGAAGAGATAAATGAAGTTGTCCCAGACACTGAGTTTAGAGAGGAAGAGGAAGATGAAGAGGTTGTTATTATAGATACCCCCGCTTTCGTTGAACCACCCATGAAGAAAAGAAAGGGAAATATTAAACCATTCAAACCAGAACCTGGTCAGAAAGAGAAAACGTGGATACGTCCTATATATGTGGTAAGTGATGGGGAAGGTAACGTAAGGGGTACTCACGAGACTCCTAAAGGTGCCTTTGAAAAACGTTTTCGTGTGTTTCATGATCATGGACTCATGGATTATAATGATTTCCTTAACAGAATGAAGTATACAGGTGCTGCTATAATACCATCTGGTACCGCTTCTTCTTTACATTGTCTGATAGAAATGATGGAGATAGAACAATGATGCCTGAATGGTTTATAATAATGGTGTTTGGTTTTATAGGATTCTTCTTCGGATTAGTATTTATCAGTATAGTTACGACAATATTCAGAAGGATATTCCTGAAGAAAAAGAAAGAAAGAAAGATACAATGGGTCGCTTTTCCTAAAGAATATATACATCGAAAACGATGATAAGGAGGGATGTCAGTTTTATATTGACCTCCCCTTTTTTTATTGTTATAAATAATAGTACATTCTATTTAGAGGAAAGCTATGTCAGTTGAAAAATCATATACAGAGTTTATAATGTTGCATGAAAAAAAGTTAATGTCGAAAGATGTTAATGCACTTGAGAATGATATTATATCAGCTACGAACAGGACTTCATCTGTTCTTGGTTCACTTGCTGGAGAGGACTTTAACGAAGCGTCCCATAAATTAATGGAAGGGATATCTTTATTTAAGAAAGTCTTGGCTAAACATCAACTATATGAGATATAACATGAAAACATACATGGAATTTATGAACGAAGAGATTACTTTTGCTGATGAAAAAGAAATTCAGAAGTTCGGCCAACGATTGTTTGACAAGAGTAAAACATATAATGTAACGTTCAGGGTAGGCACTCATTCTAAGGATCGTTTTGATGATAAGCGAAATGAAGCTCCTGTAACTAAAGCATCTCTTATTAGTATCTTGAAAAAGGGGATTCCGAAGATCATCAAAAAAATGCCTGAATACATAGATAAGAAAATCTGTCTTAGTAACACCAAGACTAATCTTCACTTCCCTATGGTTGTACAGGAAACTTCGGATGGTGATATACAGATTACAACTACATCATCACAAAATAAAAAGGACTACTGGTACTTAGACGAGCAGATTCCTATATACGTTAGTTAAGGTGGCATGATCAAATTGACTGAAGAAAATTACATCGGTATAGCAATGCATCATTATGATAATATTCAGTGCAATACTATAGAAGAATTTCAAACTGATATGTATAGGATAATTTGTATTAAGAAGCTGATAGATAAATATATAGTATCTAAAAATTTGAATCTTAGACTTGTTCTTAATCATATAATCGTATTGCATAATTCATTTGATGGTCTTGCTGTTGACTTATTACGATTAAAGTTAGAAGAAAAGCACTTTCCAGTTGTTAAATCCATATTGGTATTTCTAAAATATATATAATCTGATTATTGGAATGATATTACGGAAGATGCATTAATATTTAACAAATTAAGAAGAATCTAATTTTTTACAGCATAATGGTACAATTTAAAAAGGAAATAACACATGGGTTTAATAGACAGTGTATACACTTTCAGATTTCTAAAAATTCTTTCTACTAAATGGGAAGATACTGATGCATATAAACTAAATATTATTGATGCAGATGGAACGCCACTAAAGAAAAGCACAGATCTACTCTCAAATAAAGAAAAAGATGCATACACTGTATTCATTCGTCTTATCTTTAAATTGAAGCGAATGATGGGAAAAATTCCTGGTGGTAAATCTGCTGTTGCTAGATATGGGGCAGCTCTATTATTAATCAAAGAACATAAAGAAGAGGTAGAAGAAATGGGCATTAACATAACTATACTTGAAGAGGGGTTAAAGCGATATATACAAGATGAGTATGAGTCCCTAAACGAAGAAGTTTCTACTGGTGTATCTGGTGTTGAAGGTAAAGATCAGGGACTAGGAAAAAGTAAAATGCATAAACGCAAAAAGACCGTTGAAGAAGATGATTATGAAGATGATTATGAAGAGGAAGAAGAGGATCAGGATGAAAATTATGATCCATCATACTCATATCAGGTTATTGGTGGTGTCCTTATTCGGGTAGATGAGAAAGCAGAAGCTAGAAAGCGGGTTATAAAAAAGAGAGTTCTTGGTGGGTCTAGACAAAAGAAGCGTGAATTCAAATCTGGGGCCAATTCTAAATGGACTCGTACCGGAAATCGCAAACTCAGGGGTGGTGCTCTTGCCAAGAAAAGACGCTCATTAAGAAAGGCCAATCGTAAAGCCAAAACCGGATCTGCTAAAGCCAAAAGAAAGAGATCTACCAGGAAAAGTAACAAGTATAATTGATAGTTGACTTTGTGTGATTTATGTATTATAATTAGTACCTATGAATGATCTCACAATAGACATAAATTTTATCGGCCAACTCTCATCCAGATTAGAGCAATTTACATCAGTTCGAAAGAATGTGTGGGTTGCTCGCTGTCCTATCTGTGGTGACTCCAAGAAAAGTAAATTCAAGAAGCGATTCTATATTTACTTCGATCCTAGTAGTAGTAATTACTGCACAAAATGCCATAACTGTTCTGAGGGTACATACATATTCCCTCATTTTCTTAAAATCCATCATCCAGATCTCTATAAAGAGTACATGGTTGAAAAGCTCCCAAACAAGAGTACTCTAAAAAAAGATCGTTTCACTCATGTAAAGCAAGTCAGTATTCCTAAAAAAGTCGTTTGTAAAGGATTCGATTACTCATTCCTTAAACGATTTGATGAACTACCAGAAAACCATCCAGCCAGAATATACGTTGAATATAGAAAGATTCCTATAGATAGGGTGTTCTATGCTGATCATTTCTGTGATGTGATCGATACCTTAGACCTAGACATATATAAAATGTCTTATACTCATGCGAAAGAACCAAGAATGATCATCCCATTTTACAGGGAGGATGGTCTTTCAACTGTATTTCAGGCTCGTGCATTTTCAAAGAAGGAAGCTCTTCGATATATCACTATTAAAGAGGATGAAGGTGAAAGTAAAGTATATGGATTGAATACAATAGACAAAGAACAGCCTGTATGGTGTGTAGAAGGACCGATTGACTCTATGATGATACCAAACTGTATAGCAATGTCTGGTATCAGTACAAGGCTACCCAGAGGCGTTTCTGAGTTCCGTTTTGTATATGATAATGAACCACGTAATGCAGATATTGTAAAGAGTATGCGTAAGCGGTTGCGTTCTGATCATAAAGTAGTTATATTTCCAGAACGAGTAACTTTCAATGATATAAACGATATGATTGTTAAAGGTGAAATGAGTATAGATAAAATACTTGACATTCTTGAACAGAACCTTTATAGTAAAGACTTAGGTATATTAAAACTCAGAGAATGGAGTAAATTATGAGAATTGGAACTGATGTAAGTATTCAGACATGTAGAGATGAAGGATATATGGTTATGGATTATAAGGTGAAAGAATTCAAAAAAGATCCTTTTACTACAGATTGTCGGTTTACAAAATCCATTCCTGATTATATTCGTGAAGATACTGGGTGGACTCCAGGAACGTCTATGTTGGATATTGATATGTATCTCAATTGGAACGATCTATGGGAAATCTATATGGATAATAAGAGTGGTATCGATTTATTTATTGGTGGTCGGTATGATGATATAAAAATTCCAGAACCACATGATGTCCTAAATTTGGCTAGTGATATCGATATGTACTGTGGGCTGGTATAAAATAAAAAGGTGGTTTGAAATGAGTGGAAATTGTGGAGATGGGTGTACATGTGATGATACACCCATCAAATTAGGTGACAAAGATAGCTGTCTAGTGTTCCGTCAACATGAAGATGGTAATACATCCATAGAGATGTACTTGCCTACTGGTGGTGGTCCTGAAGAATTGGCCTCTAGTGCCGCTGTTTTGTGTTCAATTATATCTATTCGTGTTAGTGATCCAGATTTTATCGCTGAACAGTATGAGTGGTTAGAATCTAAATCTAAAGAAATAGAAGACTTAGAGGAGTTAGAAAAAGATGACGAAAGCTGAATTGATGGAGGCTTGGGTTGGAATACCAGGTGATGCTGAAATTATAGTTGAGGCCGATCATGGTCAAACCCCAGAATTTGCTAATAGTATCGAAATAACCCAGGAAGACACTGATGATAATTTCGAATTGGAAGAAGTTCGCTGGAAGAACATAACTCCAAAAACTAAAGTGGAACGGATTACTGCTATTCTGATAAGGTGATATAATATGGCTACAATAAAAGTTGGTGCTGGTGATGTAATAAACGCCTGTAGACTCTATATAGGAGATTACGAAAGAGATACTACACATGATTCTGATTATTCTTACGAGTATAAGACTCACAGGGACGATGCTCTAAATGATGTTTTATGGCTAAACAAGATGGCTAAACATGTAGATACATCGTCTTATCCATATGTAATCTTATCATTAAAGGATTTCCAACTGATTGGAAAGTATTTATAGGTGAATAATGAAACTAATTGAACAAAGCAGTAAACTATGGGGGGAATGTCCCTCTGACCCACAAAAAGCCATTCTTTGGATAGAAGAGGCTGGTCGTGTCTGTTATCGGTCAGAAGACAAGATCGTGGAGGGTTCTGGAATAAAGTTTGTGAACAACATTATCAAACGTAAACATTACTCCGTAATCGAACATTCAAATCTTGTGGTTCGTTCCAAACGCAGGACAAATCATCCAAATTATGAATTATCATTAGAACGTGGAGTATTCAATTCTCCATTTTTCAACTTCTGTATTCATAGAGATCAGGTTTATATTTCTGGTAACTGGAGAACTTGGATTGAGTGGTTTAACAAACACAATCCCAGAAATATCATAAACACTATTGATGACTTTATTAGTAATATCGTTAATGATGCTGTTAATCAAGAATATGAAGTTGTTTATGATGATAACATTCCTCTTGAATCCAAAATGATGACCGCTGAGTTTACGACTGATCGTGCAGTTACTCATGAATTGGTTCGTCATCGTCCTGCCAGTTACTCTCAGGAATCTCAACGTTATGTTCGTTATGATAACATTGCTTTCGTTAAACCTGCTTGGTATGACACATTCTATACTGATCCTGAACTGCGGGTAAGATGTAGTGTATTCATGCTTTTCTTGAACGAGACTACTGAACAATACCGCTGGATGATCGAACATGGTATGAAAGCTGAGGATGCCCGTACTATCTTGCCGAATTCTACATCCACGAAGATTGTAATGACCGCTTCACTAGCCGAATGGAAACATGTATTCAATCTACGTACTTCTAAAGCGGCTTACCCTCAAATCCGTAACTTAATGACACCTATTTATGAGGAATTCGTTAACAGGGAATGGATTTAATTTTTTGATCTAAATTATGAAAGTGGACACTGTATTTCGATATGGTGTCCACTAACTTGAGAGGTATAAGTAGTAATACCCCTTTACCAAATCAAAAGAACAGAGAAGACTGATGTACCCTAAACAAAAAAAACTAAGGAGCCTAATTAATGGCGTTTAAATTTAAAACAGAAATTGCAAGAAACATTTTTTATCAGAAATACGCTTTAACTCAATCTGACACTTGGGAAGAAAGATCCAGATCTATAGTCGAAGATGTTTGTGGTACTATGAGTGGAAGAAGAAGAAAATTATTATCAGATTCTGAGAGAGAATATTTAACTCAATGTATAATCGATATGAAATTTATACCTGGGGGGCGATATATATATTATGCTGGAAGAAGATCTCACTTTTTCAACAACTGCTTCATGCTACGAGCAGAATACGATAATAGAGAAGAGTGGGCCGCCCTTTCTCAGAGAGCTATATCATGTCTTATGGTTGGTGGTGGTATAGGTATAGATTATAGTATTATTAGGCCCAAGGGTAGAATAATTAAGAAAACTGGTGGGGTGTCTTCTGGTGTATTATCTCTTATGAATATGATCAATGAAAATGGTCGTAATGTAATGCAGGGTGGTAGTAGACGTTCAGCTATATATGCTAGTTTAAATTGGAAACATGGTGATATTCATGATTTTATACAGTCAAAAGATTGGGGTAAATTGCCAGTAGGAAATACTGGTCTTACTGTAGCAGATTTAAAACATCAAGATTTTAATTACAATGCTCCCTTAGATATGACTAATATATCAGTTAATTATGATGATGCTTTCTTAGAAGAGATAAAGGAAGGAAATTATCCTGATGTCTTCATAAAAAATATTAGAGGAGCTTTACAGCATGGGGAACCTGGCTTCTCCTTTAATTTTGGGGATAAGCAGAACGAAACATTACGAAATGCTTGTACGGAACTCACTTCTGAAGATGATTCTGATGTTTGTAATCTAGGTTCTATAAATATGGGAAACATTGATAGCTTAGAAGAATTTAAAGATGTCGTAAATGTTGCATCTAAATTTCTAGTTTGTGGTACATTGCGGGCAGATTTACCATATTCTAAAGTTCATACCGTAAGAGAAAAAAACAGAAGATTGGGTCTTGGTTTAATGGGTATTCATGAATGGCTTATTCAGAGAGGATATTCTTATGGAATGAATGATGAGTTACAAAAATATCTTGAAATTTATAAATGTGAAAGTGAGAGAAGTGCTAATGAACACTGTGATAGATTGTACCTAAATAGACCTGCTGGTTATCGTGCTATTGCTCCAACAGGATCAATAGGGCTTCTTGCATCAACAACGACAGGTATAGAGCCTCTTTACTCTGTTGCTTATAAAAGAAGATATCTTTCTGGAGAATCTACGTGGAAATATGAATATGTAGTTGATAATACAGCTAAAAATATAATAGAAAAAACTGGTATAAATCCTAATGATATAGAGACTTCTATTGATTTAGCCAAAGACCCAGAAAGAAGGATAAAATTTCAAGCTGATATCCAGGATTATGTAGATCATTCTATTAGTTCTACAATAAATCTTCCTGTATGGGGGGATGACCTTAATAATGAGGATACAGTAAAAGATTTCGCTGTTTTGTTGGGGAAATATGCACCAAGACTACGGGGATTCACATGCTATCCTGATGGATCAAGGGGCGGTCAACCAATTACTGCTGTACCATATGAACAAGCTATAAAAGAAGAAGGAACTGTTTTTATAGAACATGACATTTGTGATATAAGTGGTAAGGGAGGATCTTGTGGTAGTTAAATGTTATACATGTGGTAAATCTTTCATTAAAGAGCAACATAGAATAAATAGGACTAAATATAATAATCATTTTTGTTCCAGGGAGTGTTATAATATTAATCCAATTATAACACAAGAAAAAACTGGGAGGGAAATAAAATGTGATAATTGTGGTGATATAATATATAAATCTGGGGCTATGTTAAAGTCTTCCAAAAGTAATACTCATTTTTGTTCTAGAAAATGTTCTGCTCAATATAAGAGCAAACAGATCCCCAAAAATACATTATGTGATAATTGTGGTATTAAATTCAGAAAATCACCAAGCACTATATCACAAACTAACTTTTGTTGTCGGGAATGCTGGAAAATATTTGTAAAAAGTAATGGTGTTTCTTTTTATAGGAAGTTTAAAAAGGATATATGTGAATTGTGTGGATTCGTCCCTATTGATAAATGCCAATTAGATGTGCATCATATAGATGGTGTTAAAAATAATAATATAGAATCTAACTTAGAAACTCTATGTTCTAATTGCCATAGAATAGTTCATTTTTATGGCAGGAAATAAAAAAGTAGGGAATAATTATGAATATGAAAAAAGTAGAAATAACATGTTATTCTTGTGGTGCTGATTGTATAATTCACCATGAGATGTTGGCCCCCTTTGATTTGTTTTTCTGTCCCTTTTGTGGAGAAGACCTTTCAAAGGAAGATTTTGTTATGGATGAAGTTGATTACGATGATGAAGACGATATTGATGACTGGTAAATAAAAACTTGACAGACCGGAGATTAACTCTTATAATGTAGTTTAATGTAGCAAAATGTTTATACATGAGGAGTTAAAGATGAAGTGGTTCTATATTGTGGCAGTTATTATTTCGTTGAGTGGATGTTCTATAAAAAACACCAATAGTTTGGTTGGATTTGATGGTTCTGATATCGGTACTGGTATTAGAACCACTGTCCAGCTTCAGGAAAACGAAATCTATATGGTAGTCAGAAACATTCATAAACTGGACTATGAAGTATGGGTAGTCTTTAATTTTACGAGTAAATCAAAAAACAGTATCATAGAAGAACAAATTCATGCAGGGGATGAGTATCAACGAAATTTTATTGTTACGATCCCCGATGATAAAGATGATTCTTCTCGTGAATCTGTTACTGTTTATGTAACCTCCGCTGAAGAATATGATATTAATAAGATTGTTAGATCAATAGATATGGTTTCTTCTATAAAAGGCGGTACCACTTTAGGAGGGTTTATCACAATTAGTGGGTTCTCAGTATTAAAAAAAGTTAAATACTTTCAAACCCCCGAAATTGTTTTAAATAGATTCAAAGAAGAAGGGAGTTATGGTAATTCCCTAAGTGAAATCAAACAAAAAATGGAGAATTAGAAAATGAAGAAAAATCTTTCCATCCTCACTATGGGGATAATGTTTTTCAGTGTAGGAACTGTCTATGCTTCTTGCCACCCAGTTACTGGAATTGGATGTGGTAATACAACTGTTCAGGTACCATCAATTGAAACATCTTCTACAAGTGCCAAGGCTAAAAATACCCAGTTTGAAAATCAGGGTCTTACTCCCCTTCCTCAAAGCCTTCTAGGGGGTAGCTCTAATCTATTTCAATACCAAACTGGTAAAGGTTTAACCAAAGCTCTTGTTGGTTCAAGTGCTTTCGAAAGTCAAAATCAGGGCCAAAACATCCTTGACAGTATCGTTACTCCTGTTGCCACTCACAACTTTGACAGTACCACCTATACTTCCGGTCTTTCATCTGTTCCCAAAGGTAAAGGTAATGCTTTCCATGCCGAAAATCAGGATGTTAATATGAACATCAACACTACTTCAAACAATGCCGGAACGAATTCATTAGCTGGAAGTAATATGTTGGTTGATCAGTGTGTTGTTGTTGGTGCTAAAAACGGTCTTGCTGGTGCTGGTGCTGCCAATGATAGCCATTCTTCTTATGATCTGGTCAACAACGGTCCTAATTCTACTATCAGTCAGGTTGGAAACCAAAACTCTTCTTTTATCTCTGGTGCCACTGTAGGTAAAAATCTTGATGCTACTACTGGAGCTGCTGGTGCTAACCTTGAGGCTGTTCAGGCTGGCCAAACTATCGCCATTAATAACGGTGCTGGAACTGAAATGTTTGGTAAGGGTCTTGCTACCGAATCTATCGTTGCCAATATTGGACATACAGCTAAAGGATCTGCTGGTGTGATTGGTGGACAGAACCAAACACACAGTTACGAACAGAATGCTGGTGTAGGTACCAATCAATCTCAATGGGCCACTGGTAAGGTTCAGACAGTT
>Ga0136588_1000704_pt1 | contig 11945 bp, 14 predicted proteins | sample AntRauMFilla1564_FD_104782 | JGI IMG/M metagenome (GOLD analysis project Ga0136588, IMG submission 104782) | Saline lake microbial communities from Rauer Islands, Antarctica - Metagenome Filla 1 #564 | ecosystem: Environmental > Aquatic > Non-marine Saline and Alkaline > Saline | place... | reverse complement strand
GAGAATATGACTATACAAATAGATGCTGCGGTTAATCCTGGAAATAGTGGAGGCCCGGTAATAGATATAGAAGGTAATCATGTAGTAGGAATAGCATTTATGCATACAGCGGATGCACAAAATATGTGCAATATGATACCGGAGTTTACTATCCAACATTATTTAAAAGAATTTGAGAAAACTGGTAAATTTAATGGTGTATGTGATTTAGGAATTACATATACTAATTTAGATAACAAAACACAACAAAGAGTTTTCCTCGGTAATAATGAACATAATTTAAAATCAGGAGCTTTAGTATATGTATCTTCGAACTTATCTATTAAACCTGGAGATATATTACATTCTATTGATGGAACAAAGATTCAAAATGATGGCACTATTAGTATGTCCGATACTTATGAAATTCTAGACCAAGAAGATATGGAGGAAAAGGTACCATATTGGCATATTCTAAGAACTAAACATCCTGGTGATAAAATAAACATTGTGTTATATAGAAAAGGAATAACCCATTCATTAAAAATCAGGCTATATACTGGTCCGAATTGGTTGGTTCCCAGAACTAATAACCATATTTCATTAGATTATTACGAATTAAATGGATTTGTATTTCAAGCTTTGAATCACTATCATATTATATCATCTAAGAATTGGCGTTTGATTCAATATAAAGATTCTTTTAAAGATTTTGATGATCATGAAATAGTTGTTTTAGTAGATGTTAAGCCCAATGAAAGTACTGAGGGATTTAAAAAAACATCGACCATGATACTTATATCCGTAGATAGTGTTAAAGTGAAAAATCTTTCCCATTTAAGAGAACTAACTAAAAAAGGTACTATAATGTTATTATTTGAACAAGATATAATTTTCGCGGTGGAGAAAAATTAATGCTTTAAAATTGAATATGTTTTATTAAAATAATTACTTTTTGAAATTATGTCGCGTTCTATTGCTAAACCCATTTTTAGTGCTGAGGACTTAGTTGATGAAATATATAAACCATTGCCAAAATGTATACCGGTTGATATAACCATGGATGATTCAGAAGATTCTACTATTGAAGAAATACCGTTAGATTTAAACAGACCACTTTTTACAACTGAAGAAGAAGTATGGAACTATATAGAACTTCTTGATATTAAGGATAAAAGTCAAAGAAAATATAGGATGAGTTCTATTGATCAAACACCTCAAAAATTTACTAATGAATATAATATTTTATCTGAATCAAATAAGCAAAAATTTTCCATTTATTATAAACCTATATTTAATGAACTAGACAATGTATTTAGTAAAAATAATGTATGGACAAAATTAGAACGAACACTTAATTCTTTTGAGCGTTCAAGTTTAATATTACATATTATCATGCGTGGGCAAACATTATATAATACTATCATGACAGATCCCCTATTTGTTGGATATATGGTTGCAAAAATCCCGCAAAATGATGAGTTTACAACATATAAAAATTTGGTTGCTTTATAATTTTTTTCATTTACATATTTGAATTATAAGATATATAGTATGAGTGAACAAATAGACACTGAACTACAGTCTATTCGTAGCAATCCTAGATTCATCACTTTAAAAAATAAGAATCGAACTCCTCAAGAAAACGATAAGTTTAATGTATACAAACGCAGAGAAGCTAAATTAGAAGCTGAAAAAGCGGCATTAATTTCTAAGAAAACCGATTACACTGGTACAAATACTCCCACATATATAGGTACCAAACCAGTATGGCGAAATCAGCCAAAAATCATTGCTAGTAGGAATCAAGACCAAGGAAAGGTTTCGAGAAATTGGGTAAGACATCCAGTTACATTAGATGAAATTGTTTCAAAACCTGTTACTAATGCAGTAGTGAATGTTGATACAGAAACACAAATAAAAGGACCACAAGTTGTAGATGTGAAAACATATGTGAGAAAACCTAAACGAACTCCTACAGAATTGAAAAAGTTTGAAGAAAAAACCGATCGAAAAAAAGAAGTTGTTCAAAGAGTGACAAAAACCAGAATTGTTCCCCGTAAAACTTTGAAAAAAGCTACTGCTCGGCCTACCACTCGCAAAACAGCACCACCAGTTATTATTGACGAATATTCATCTAGTGATGAAGTTATACCTGGTGGAGTTTCACCAGATGGGTCATCATGTGGATCTGAAGATGGTGGTTCTATTGTTGATGATTTGGATGAATAATGACCGGTTTTTAATCTAAAACCAAAAAAATTATTTTTTTCAAAATGTGAGTTTATTTTTATTAGATTTTATAATCTAATGCTTAGCGTTTGCGAGTTCGAGAACCAGCTCCACGTTTAGCTACCTTGCGACGGGGCTTGCGGCGCTTGGCGACCTTACGGCGCTTTACAACCTTACGCTTAAGTGCTTTACGGCGGGGCTTGCGACGCTTAGTTTTGCGCTTGGTCTTGCGTGCTTTCTTCTTGTGAGAAAGAAGACGAAGAAGTGAAGACTTTTTACGAGAACGAGCATTATGAATTCCTGCCTTTACGGCAAGCTTTACAAGCTGCGATTTCTTAAGATCCTTAAGGGACTTCTTTCCAGTGGATTTACGTGATTTCTTTGCGGGTTTGCGTCGGCGACGAGCTTTTCCTCCAATAATTGCTTTAGTCATAATGTTAATTGGATATAATATATGAAGTATATATTATAAAAAATAAAATTAAATAAAACTATAAAATTAAATTTAAATAAACACTAAAAAGGATTTCATAGATTTATTAGTCAAAAAATTCAAACCAAAATCTAGCCCTTACAAAATGTATGAGTATTTATAGTTTTTCACCTTACATTTCAGTCTGTGCAAAATATTTATATCCACAAATTATTATACAACCTCCAATCGCGGCAGTTACCATTTTAAATGAGATATGGTTGTACCAATTTACGGTTTCATAATCAGATGATGTAATATTATCACCAGGATCGATTCTTTCCTTAGGAATTATAGGTTCATACGATCTAGATATAGGATTTTCTATTACACGTCTTGGAACATTTGGCGATTTACGCAAACGATCACGCTCAATATTCCTAATTCTTTTAACAAACTCGTCTTCTTCAACATCATACTTCTTGTCACATAATTTAGCTAAGTTAATGAAATTCCAATAAGTGTATCGAACTGTCTCCCAAAAACTCATGTTTAGTGGTTCTTGGATTGTATCTAGGTACTTTCCCACAATTATATTAAGTTCTTCAACTCTTTCATTACTACTTGGATTTTCTAATGCAAGTAACACATTTTGGATATTCGTTTTGCTCATTGTAAAATATATATACTTATATATATATTTGAATATGCTGTTTGTAAATGTGTATACTGTTGTTTTATTATTAATACTCGTTTTAGTCTTTATATGGTATAACAATAAACCTAAAGAGTGTGTATCACCGTCCCCTATCCGTATTAGACGTTGGCGAGATTCTATTAAAGAAAGCCCTGGCGCTCGTCAAGTTAAAGATGACTGGTGGGATCGTGCAAATAACTCTGGGCAAGGATTCCAACTCGGATAGTAAAAACTTAAAAAATATTTTTTGTATTCAGGCAACACTTAAAAACGATGCAATAAGCGAAATAGCATCTTTAAATTGATCTCCACAACCATCAACAAAAGTTTCTTCCTTACCACGAACAGTTTTAATCATCTCTTCTGTTTCAAAGTTATTACAACCCATATCTCTAAGGGTTTGCATTACTTGTGATATTTCGCTAGGGGTAATATGATTATTAACCATGAGACTAGCATTCGCCCGAGTTGGTTTCACACGAGCTTCGTATGCTGGTTCAACAAATTGCAATGTTTGAAATGCAATACTCAGAATATCACGTTTTCTAAATAATAAATCTCTGATAATTCTTCGAAAAATACGTGTTTTTTCATCAGCATCAATAAAGATACGTACATCGGCTAATGCTAATAAATCTTGATGGTATAATGCAAAAATACCTTCCAATATAATAACTGTTGACGTGCCCATCGTTATCGTAAATTTATCCATATTTTCAGCACGTTTATGTGTTGTAAAGTCATAGCTTGGTAACTCGTATTCTATAATATCTCCCAGGGATGCTTTTTTAACCTGTGCTACAATTGTTCTTGCAGTTTGTATAATAAGAGGCCAATCAAAAGCGTCTGGATGATCAAAGTCATAAGTTTTAATATTGGCTAAATCCTCGTCGGACGGTGTTCTATATCCACAATCTAGAGAAATTGGGATAACTACGACATTTTTAACAGCATTCATTAGTTCATGCTTGAACTTAGTTTTACCACCAGCAGAACTTCCACCAACCAAAACAACTTTAACAGACACCATCTTATTTATATAATAGAAAATCAATTTATGTTTTTATATTATATACACTTTTTGTAGACTTTTTTAAAATGATGGAATATGTTCTTGGATTATTGCTTATACTTGTTTTAGTTTATTATTTCACTATGGGTTCTAGTGAATATGCCGTTTCATGGATCTTAAACCAACCATCTCCCCCTTCTCCTCCTGTTACTCTACCAATTGCTGTTGCTGATATTCCTACTATTCCAGAGTTACCACTAGATACTACCGTTATTGCTTATCCTACATACGCTGAATCGCATCTAAATCATTTGAAAGATTCATTGAAAAACAAAAAAGGTGATACTCTTAGAGATCAAGAACTTGAATATAAATTCTTAAACCCGGGTATTTAACATATTTTGTAATTCATATACTGATCCGTTGTTACAAAGCATTTCATATTTTTTTGATTTTGTATAGTGTTCCAAAAAGCTCCATTTCGCGGGATGCATTTTCTTATCATTTTCTGTCAATATTAATTCACTATCCGATCTGTATATAACTAATAACGTACCATCCAGTTTTCTTATAAGATCGATTTCATTTTCAAATCGAACATCCGGTATAACTACCCTCTTATCATTATTAATAGCTCTTATTGCATCACGTTTTAATATCTTCATCCAGATATCGATGTCGAATTTATTACGCATAACATCCGTTCCAAAATATTCTAAACACACTCTCCCATTGAATAATCCTTCCGGTAATTTGTCATAATCATGTCGGCATGACATCGTTTCTCTTATAACCCTTGCTTCTGGCGTTTGTGCAAGCAAAATATCGTAATCAATATCAAATATAATACTACATACCTTCTTAAGTGGTGTTGCCATAGAAAACTCCACCCACTTTTTATCGGAAACTACATCAAATGGAGCTATATATTCACCAGGCGGGTGCTTTTCAAACCATTTACTATCAACATTTGTTTCAATTATTAATTTTAGACAATCTTTTTGTTCTTCGATCGAGTATCCCCAAGGATTATTATTCCCAAAGAGAACATCAGTCATATATGTCAACGGGTCTTTAATCTTGCGTAATTCGTGTTTTGGCCCACCAGTTAACATATTTGCAACTGTTGTTTTTCCGGATCCTTCACGACCACAAAGTCCCAAAACAGTAATGGTTTGTTTCATTGGTTTATACATTAATACTATTTCATTTTTAAATAACAATTAAATAGTATTTGCTTTCTATACAAATATGGAAAGACTAAATGTAACATCCACTATTCTTGTTTTAAACAGATTACCTAAAAAATCTGTTCATATTTTTGCTTCGGTTTTAATCAAATATAATATTAATGCTCGTGGTTGGGTACGCGCAATAAATATATGTTCTTTATTTAAAAAACATTACATGTTGGGAGGATTAACCCATAAATATGTTGAAATAAATATATGGAAAAAAGTATTCCCTTTTTACCCGCGATTGCATGAGTCTTATGAAAAAAATTATGAGGCTTTTGTTATCTCTATCAATCCTGAAATGTATGTTCAAAAAGCTCTGGATTTACATGAAATTAACTATGAGACACATTATATTGTTACAACTATGCGTGAATTTAAAAGACCCATTATGTGTTATGCATCATTTGTATCATTACTATTTGTTGGTATTCGGTATAATTTAGATTTACCCAAATTGTTGGATATATTGTGTACTTTACATAACTGGCCACAATGTTTTGATTTAGATAACAATAGTATTAGTTCTGATCATTTTTGGAATATTGTGGGTGAATATTTAGAAAAGCATTTAGATAATCCAATAAATAACCAATCTAATGACACTATTGTCTCCACTAGAAACTTCGTAGGAAAACATATTGATGACATTGATCTTTATAAATATAAACACATTTATAAATGTTTCACAGAGGAGTTTATTGTAAAAAATAATTTATTCAAACGTGTTCAATGGTCAAGAATTACTACCCTTGTTCCACTAGGTGAAAATTTATTAGGGCAAATAGTGGATTGTTCTAATCAAAGAAAACAATTTCATGGACAAAACGTAAATATTTCTTATATCTTTTCAACTCAAAATGTTTCGGAAGAATTTATTGAAAAATGGATCGTTGGTAAACAATACGACCAAGATCATGTATGGAATAATATTTTCAATAATCAGGTATTAAGTGATGAATTTAAAGAAAAATACAAAGATCGCTTACCAAAAGATTCTACTAACAAACTACGCCAACTATTAAAAAACACTTCTAAATTTTGATTTATATAATTGTTTCAACAGTGCTATTGGATTCACGATAATAATTATGGATATTTTAGCCAAACGACCCAATATATTATTTTTAATTGCTGTACGTGATAAAGATCTATATTTCAAACTACTTATCACTAGAATTAGAGAATTATATATTAAGGTCAATAAAGCATTAACATTTTATGAATCAAATATATATGGAGAACATTGGTATATTAAATCATACGTTAGGAATGGACCATACTACGATAACAAATGTGTGCGTTGGTACGTAATGGGAATATATCATCGTATAGATGGGCCAGCATTTAAAAATATAGATTTAGAGGTGTGGAGACATAATGGCAAGCTTTATAGAGAAGATGGACCGGCCATTATAAGAAAAATTTCAAAAGAATATCCAGGAGGGACAAACCATGAATATTGGATTAATGGTAAACAACATAGAGAAGATGGACCGGCCGTTATAGCACATATTTCAAAAAAATACCCAGATGGAACGTATCATGAATATTGGATTAATGGTGAACGACAAATAAAAGATAAGATCGATTTTTAATTTTTTATAATTTTGATTTAAATAATCGTTAATAACGTATATTCTACTTTTTGTTTGCAACCAACAGTCAATGGAAGGTTTTAGTCCTAGTGATATAGCAGCTATTCAAAGTAGATTTCGTAATTTTAATAGTAACGGTGGATCAGATGAATTTACACCACCAACAAATACGCCTCCAGAAATATCTAAAATAACTGCGTTTTCTCCTAAAGAATCGATAGTTGTTCCGAAACCTCAAAAAATCCCACCAAAAGCACCTGTTAATGCTCTAAAACAATCAACAGTAATTATAAATACTGAGATTAATGAAATTCCAGTTTCTGAAGAAATAATTCTTAAGTTAAGATCATTTCAAGTTAGACATCTACGAAATCTACAATATGCTATTGAAAATAACACTATTGCTTTCGATGGTAGTGATACAGGTACAGGTAAAACATATACAGGAGTTGCATTAGCTAAAAATAAAGGACTATCACTTATTGTATGTTGTCCAAAATCAGTTATACCTAATTGGTATAAAGTAGCAAGTGATATGGGTGTTGAGGTACTCATGATTGTTAACTATGAAACACTTAAAAACGGACGATATTATTCATCACTTAATGATTTCAGAGAAGATATTCGAGAAGAATGTCCATATATTACACTTGAAAGAACTGTAGTTCTGGATAGTATGACTCAAGAACCTATTATGAACGATAATGGAACTATGAAGACTAAGGTTACTAATATTATATGGGATTTTCCGGACGATTGTTTAGTTATCTTTGATGAGGCTCATAAAGGTAAAAATGGTCTTAATGCAGCTGCACCTACTATTAATAGTAAAATGATGGTATCTACAAAACAGTATTTTAGCCGTAGTAGAAATGTTTTTGGTATATTTCTTAGCGCTACTATAACTGATAAATTGCTAAACTTTGATGTTATAGCATTTTTACTAGGATTATACAAACCATATATAAAAAAAACTTACAAAATGTTTTTACGAACTATGACTAGTGATCCTACTAATCTGTTGGAACGTGTTCATGCAAAAATATTTCCAAAACTAGGCAGTCGTATGAATATTAAAACTATAAAAGAAAGTGGTAACTTGACATTTAAAGAAAATATTATTAGAGCACGCGCATATGAAATCGATTCAGAATGTGCAGATGAAATAGAAGAATTACATATTCAAATCAAAAATGCAATGATACAACTTCGTAGTAAAATTGAAAACGATGGTCCCCATCCTTTAGTAGTTATTTTACGAGCTCGTCAAAGAATCGAAATTCTTAAAGTTCCTATATTTGTTAGACTTATTAGACATTATTATGGACTGGATCCAGAAATCGATTCCGATGGTGTCGAACATATGGTTGATAGTCCTAAATCTATAATGACATTCGTTAGTTTTAATGAAACTATAGAATTACTTACAGAAAAACTTATAGAATCTGGTATTGATTTATCACAAATCGATTATATTCGTGGAGGACAAACTAGTGATGAACGTGAAGATATTATTGAAAGTTTTCAAGATGATTCATTGAATATTTTAATTTGTAATATTCAAGCCGGTGGTATTTCTATTAGTTTACACGATCTTATCGGTAATAGACAACGGGTTTCATTTATTAGCCCTACATGGTCCAGTATTGAACTTAAACAAGTACTCGGCCGCGGATATCGCGCAGATGCACTAACCGATATGCTACAATTTCTCGTATACGCTAAATCACAAAATCCATTCGGTGATGATTCAGAACCCGGAGTTGAAGAAATGATGTGTTCTGCAGCTAATGAAAAATTACGCAATATTTCTCTTCTTAACGATGGTGACCTACAAAACTACGAAGATTACACTTCTCCCGAAATGCATGTTTAATGAACCCCTTTATGTGATGAAGAATAATCGAATTACAATTTAAATATTGATTAGTATTTTTTATATATTGAATATAAATCTTATTTGTAAGATGTCTGGCTATCTCTACATACTTATTGAGCGAGAATTTATAAAATCCGGTGAACAAACGGTGAAAATTGGGAGAAAAAAATGTATAAGTAATAATTTTTCTAATTATCCTAAAGGAACATTAGTTTTAGGTTTTGGATATGTTCAAAATCATATAAATTCTGAAAAAAGATTAATAAAACATTTCGATAAAAGGTTTAAAAATATGACACAATATGGTGAAAAATATTATAATGGATATGTAGAAGATATGAAAATGGATTTTTATTTATTTCTCAGTAAATTATCTTCTGAATGTTACTATAAACATATTTCAAAACAGATATCACAAATTATATATGAAACTTCATGTGATGAAGATGAAGATGAAAAAGTTGAATCCTAATTGAATTATATAAAATTTTGAAATAGCTAAATTTTGTTTTTTATTTTTTGTATCTAGTCGCATGATAGTCATGGTAATCATGAACTTACTGTTTATCATGCTAGAAAGTATGTATTAACCTGAATATCAAGTATATATATCAATTATCATATGATAAATCAACATAAAAATATTTTTTATATTTTAGTATTGATAGCTGTTAATAATTAAACTCAAATATAATAAACATATACATAAATATAGTATAAATAAATATAGTAATCAAAGAATGTCTATAGATATGTATGCTCAAATTATACAACAAATTGAAGAGTTTGGTATAAATCTAGAAGGTATACCGAGTGATAGTTTACAAATATTAAGTAACGATCTTGATAAATTAATAAGAAAAAAACAGAAGGTTTTAGAGCTAGATACTCAATTACGTTCATGGATGTATGAAACGCAAAATACGAACACTATAATAGCTGATACAGATTTTCAAGAAAAGTTGAATGATATCAGTTCAGATTCATTGATTATATATGTTAAGAATGCCCAATTATATAAAATTTATAAAACTGATAACATGACGGATTTTGAACAAGATGTAGGAACCCATTATAGAAAACCAGATGATAACGGTGTGGCTTATGAAGTTATAAGAGATTCTCTTCCCCAAAAATTAATGATAGTAATGAAAGTTAATATGGACTCTGATCAATTGAAAATTATAAAAAAATATATCATGGATTTTATCCAATCAGAACCAACTCTATCCGAAACAAAACCTTCTGACTTAAAAATATATGGCAATGATAATAATACAGAATTTATTGTTAGTAGTGTTCTTTTAGATAATATGTCCGCTAAAGAACTTTTTATAGAAAAATTTATAAGATTTATGCAGCAAAAAGGAGAAAATGAACTTGCAAACCAAATACAGCTCAGATTACCACCATGTTATGAATTAGAAGGTGCTAGATTGAATAAACTACCTTATATTAAGACTATGCTAGAAAATAATCCAAGTACATGTCTTATATCAGACTTATTGACAAATAGTAAAACTATAAATGGTAATATAATTATTAACAACACATATAATATTGTTGGTAATACGATAAATAGTAATAATAACAATAGTAATATTTCGGTTTCTCAAATACATAATTCCAATAAATCAATTAAATCTTTCTGCAAACATATCTATGATACTAAACCTTCTTGGTATATTGAATCTAAGTATGTAGCACTCGGTGATATAGAAGATGCATATAGAAATTATTTTGATGATGATGATATTGCTCTTTCAATGATTTCAAAAAAATTAAAAGGTTCCATATTTACTAATTCTACTAGGATAAATAATATTACTAAAAAAAAACTAGTAAGCTATATTGTTCTTCAAAAATCATGTTAAATTATATTACTAACAATATATCATATTATACTTATTAAGAACTAATTAATATTGATTTTGTTTTTTTGTATTATTATTCACATGATATATGTAATCATTTAATCTAAATACAAAATATATTAATAGCTATCAAGATAGTTTAATATTCCGTCCATGACTTACATGACTTCCATGATGGTATATATATTTATTCAATATTACGTAAATTAATTAATTAATTCTAAATAATCAAACTAAATACAGTAACAACAATCATATAATAGTAAGTCATATAAGTATATATTACAGAACAAATAAATTTGTTTTACAACTTTTTGGAAAAAATTGATTTTATTATATAATTTTAATTGATTGGCTTTACTTTTGAACAAATAAATCTAAAAAAAGAAGCTAATGGATTACTTCGAAAGACATGCTAGATATCTATATATGTTTCTTATATCTATTACTCTATTTAATACATTAATAATTGCATCTAGATTAGATACTTTAATACTGTGTATTAGTTTTATTCAATTACTTGTTTTAGGTCTTATAACATTTTTCGTTCATAATGCATTGGTTAAAATAGAAATTCATTGTTATTCTAAAGGTGCTACAGATGGTACATTTGCAGGATTTAATTATGGTTACCAACAAGGTTACCAGGTAGGTTGTCCTCCGGTAAAACGCAAAAAATCTAATAGAGTAGTTTAATTTTTTTAAATACTTTTAAATCTATATATAAATATAACAATGGGGGTTGATCAAAATGTTATTATTGCTCTTCTAGTTCTATTAGTCGTGATAATAATGATTATAAATAAAAAACCTACGGAGTTTTTAGTAAGTAATTCTGTTGGTACTAGGGGTTATGTGCACTTTTATAAAGACTTTACTATGGATGAAATACTATTTCGCATCGATGGTAGTCATGTAGACGATATTATGCCCAAATATTTTAAGTATGACTTAAAAGGTGATGCTAAATCAATGGATATTAATTTACCAAAAGAAGGACCTGAAGGAAGAAAAGTAGAAATTTGGG
>Ga0136588_1000699_pt1 | contig 11995 bp, 8 predicted proteins | sample AntRauMFilla1564_FD_104782 | JGI IMG/M metagenome (GOLD analysis project Ga0136588, IMG submission 104782) | Saline lake microbial communities from Rauer Islands, Antarctica - Metagenome Filla 1 #564 | ecosystem: Environmental > Aquatic > Non-marine Saline and Alkaline > Saline | place... | reverse complement strand
GTGTACGTTTGTGGAGCTGAGGTGATCTGCAGCCAGTCTGACAGGCCGTTGCCTGGGTCGATCCCGGCGATAAAGCCTTCGATGTTGGCTGCGATCCCGCTGAGGGTACAGCTAGGAGCGCTCTGCCCTGCTCGCCCTTGGGCGTACTGCGCGGCGATCGATATCTGTACATCGAGCCTAAATGGCGAACAAATAAATGATCCCACGTCACCCAATCCCTCGATAAAGCTGCCGATTTCTTCATCAGCAATATTTGTCAGGAAGCCCCTAAGGTCGGTGACAAAAGCTGGGCTACCCTCAAACCCCGAGTTGACCCAGTTGATCAAGCTGCGCACCATACCCGACACGATCCGCTGCGCGATCGACCACCCGAGGCCATCAAGGACCAACTCTTTTTGCAAGTTGGTAGTGGCAGCACCGGCCGTTACGGTGTTAATGGCGTTGCCAGCTATAGCGCTAGCATTTTGTATAACCTGCATTGGTAGGGTTGCACCACCAGTAGCAGCGCCAGCCTGAACCGTTTGCACCTGGCTGCTGGGTAGCTGTGGTACGTAGGTCATCGCGAGGCCGACCACGATAAACAGCATTGAGACTAGACCTTTTTTGAGGATTGAAAAAATTGTATCCATAATACTTATGATTTATATTCAGGGCTAAAAATAACGAATAACATGGCGGGATCATCGGCCTGCACCAGCGACGCATAGGGCACCAGCGCTTGGTACATGTTCTCGAGCGCAAACCCAAGGCCAGCTGCGTCGTCTTCGTAGCGCTTGAGGCGCATCAGCGCAAAGGCTGGATCGTCGATAGTACGCACCATAGCCTCGATATCTTTGTGGATGGCGTGATAGGTATTGACCAGGTCGAGGTGTTCTTTTGCCAAAACGGCTGGTACGGGAGTGTTGATAGTGTCGTCGCGCATTTGGCGATACCCTTCAGACAGGGTGACTAATTCCCCTACCCGATCAACATTATCGTTGGTCATGATGTCGTACAAAATAAACAGCTCACCCTCGGCCACTTGGTTGGAGTTATTGTTCATGATTGCTAATGCGATTGTGTTGGCATAGGTCAAGATATCGTTGTCTGTAAACGTATTAAGGATAGTAATATCTGGTGTGTCGTACAGTTCGTGGGCGGTTTCTTGAGCGAGGACTGTGACTGTATCGGTTACCACCTCGTCGCGACTACGGCCAAATGGCCCAAAGGTTTTGGATCGCATGTAGCTTTCGATAAAGCTCACACCCATTTGGCCAGTGAGAGTATCGGGTGGGATGTATTCTACGTCGGGTACGTCGATCACGATTGGCTCGGTGGTGACAAATTCATCGCGCCAGTCTTCGATCCCGTTGCCATCGTTGTCGGTCACGGCGATCGCCACTCGTGGTGCGGCAGCGGTTGCAGCTACCAAATTCGACTCGGTGGGAGTAAACCACGAGTTACCAAAATTACTAAGTGTGTAGGCCCCAGCTACCAGCGCACATCCAATGATGCATGCACCAACAACTCGGGGGTTAATGTTCCCTTGCATATGCTATTTAGTATAGCAGTTTCAAGGTGCCTGCTTACCAGCTTGTTCGGCATTTGTCGGTAATCTGTGGACAATCAGGCCTAATTACCGTGATACTTGCGCCAGCAGGGTCAAGAATTGGTCAATTGATAGATCTTCGGCGCGAGTGGTGGCTGGTAGATCAAGTATGGCCAGCTCTTGCACTACCCTTTGCTTATCAAATAACTGTCGCCAGTTGCCTGCTAACTGTTTACGCTTCTGGCCAAAGGCGACGTGTAAGGCATCAAAAAAGTCTTTGGTACTGGTCGACTGCAACCGATCGCGGCTGATGTTGTACACCGCGATAATGGCCGAGTCGACTGCCGGTGGCGGGGTAAAATGTCCGCGCTTGATTGTACCTATATATGAAGGGTCGCCAAACACCCGCACCGACATCGAGAGGATCGAAGATTTGGGATCGCGAGCAATCCGCTGCGCGACTTCTTTTTGCACCAAGAACACAAGTGTAGTGGGCTGGATGTCTGATTCCAAGCATAGTCGAAAGAGCAGCCCAGAAATATAATACGGAATATTAGCCACGACCTTAAATTGTTGATCGACCAAGCCAAATTGCGCGAGGTCGAGTTGGCGCGCGTCGTGGTGATGGATCGTGAGTTGGCCTGAAGTAATTTCGCTCGCGAAACTTTCTTCAAGTTCTGCAATCGCGCGCAGGTCGGCCTCGATTGCGATCACTTGGCACCCGCGCAGCAAAATTTCGCGGGTTAAAATCCCTGTACCAGGCCCAATCTCCAGCACAATATCCCCCACAGCCAGATCAGCCGCGTCGCACATTTTCTTTGGAACAAAGTCACTATTGAGAAAGTGTTGCCCAAGGGATTTTTTATGTTGGAATTTTTCGCTCACAAAACAAACCTACGGTATTTTTGGTCATTAGTCCAGATAGACCGTAGTCTCATACCCACTACTATTCCCGCCACCAAACCCACCTGGCTCGGCTGCCTCTACGTGCTGCTTGCTGATGTCGTTGATAAACGACGACGGCAAGTTTACTTTTTGCTGACCAAAGATTGTGCGCATGTGCGCGTAGGTGAGGAAGATTTTTTTCTCGGCGCGGGTGAGTGCTACGTAGAATAATCGCCGCTCTTCTTCGTTGTCAGTTTTACCGTCGTCGATGCGCTCGTGCGGGAATAATCCTTCCTCCAGGCCAGTGACAAACACGTACGCAAACTCTAGCCCCTTGGCGGCGTGGATGGTCATAAGCCTGACGGCGTTGAGCTCTTCTTTGTCTTTGATCTCGTCTTGGTCGCTTTGTAGCGCGGCGGTTTCAAGTAGCTGCTCGATCGCCTCATTTGGATCAACTGTGTCAAACCGACTGGCGAGGGTCACCAACTCGCGCAGGTTTTCGATGCGCTCCATCGCCTCCTCGGTGCCTTCTTCAATAAATTGTTCCTCGATGCCTGATCGCTTCATAATGAACTTGATCGTGTCGGACAGCTTTTTCTCGGTGGCTGCTTTGGCAATGTCCATCATGATGTCATCGAATTTTTGCACCTTGGCTTGGGCGCCCGCATTGAGATCGCCCCGCTTCCCTTCGATTACTTTGAGCATGGTGACTTTGCCAATCCCACGGGTGGGATTATTGATCACGCGAGTGAGGTCGGCGTTGCTGCCTGGATTAAGCGCCAGGCGCAGGTACGACAACACGTCTTTGACCTCACGCCGCTCGAAGAACTTGGTACCAAGGAGTTGGTATGGCACTTCAAAATTAAGGAACGCTTCCTCGAGTGCTCGCGACTGAAAGTTGGTCCGGTACAGCACCGCGATAGATGAAGGCTCGGCACCACCATCGATCAGCTCTTTAGATTTGAGCGCGACGTATTCCGCTTCGTCGTAGCCGGTCATGCCAGCGTACAGCTCGATCTTGTCGCCCTCGCTGTTATTGGTGAAGACGTTTTTCTCGACGCGGTTTTTATTCTTTGTAATGATGTCGTTGCTAGCCGCGATGATGGTCTGGGTCGAGCGGTAGTTTTCTTCGAGCAAAATCGTAGTTGCGCTGGGGAAGTGTCGCTCGAACTGCAGCACGTTTTTGATGTCGGCCCCTCGCCAACTATAGATCGAGTTGTGGGTCACGATCCCACTCGCGATGAAGTTATGAGTCGGGCTGACGGTCAGGTCGTAGACGGCTTTTGGCTTGATCGTGTGATCGATACTTTGTACCACATCATACGATCCATCACTGGCAAACAGCACCATGCCCGGTCGCACCGATGCCGCGGGAATAACTGGCAGTGAGCATTTGTCACGCACACCAGTTTGGGTGCCGAGCCTACCTTGCTCGACGACGATCGCGTCGGGCAAGAGCGCTTGCAGGTTTTCAACTATTTCAGTTACTACTTTATATGATTGATTGCAGGTTTCGTAGCGCCAGCTGGGTGAACCAGCCTTTGCAGGTCGCACTGAGTAGCCTGCTTTTTCTAATAGTTTTTTAGTCTGTACTGAGCTGCCCGCTACGCTGATGCGGTGCATTGGTGTGGCTCCGCGACTGTCACCACAGAGTGTGACCATAATATTTTGTCGCTGACTTTTACTGACCTGCGGTCGGTGGTGCGGGAAGTTGTGTTGTAGGTGAAAGAAATTAAGCAAGGTCGCTGCGCTTGCTTTGGTGTCGAACTGCGCAAAAATACTATCAAGCGCAGCTTGATCGTGCACGTAGCCACCGACGCTTGCACCCTTTCTGGCGACAAATGGAATGGTCGGGATTTGGTATTGTAGCGATAGTTGATACTCGGCCGCGCGCGCTTGGTTTACCGTGGCGTACGTTGCGAGCACCCAGACTGCGTCGCCGTGCTCTTGGTTGAGTCGCTGCACAAACCCGAGCATTGGTTTGACCTGACCTTTGGTGTATACCGATGATGTGCCTAGTCTGTACCCGACGCCGTCTTTGCGCATCAAATACACATAGTGCATTTGGGGTGATGCGTCCAAACGATAGCCCGCAAAATGCAGATGGTGCGGTGTACTGGTGATCGTGCGCCCCGCTTTGGTTATGATGCCCACCAAATTCTCAGTCGGCGTGCTGGTGTGCACGCGGGTAACTTCAGCCGGCCGGTAATCACCACTGCCGTAGTTTGATAGCACACTGTCACCCAGCTTGATCCGCTTGATTGGTTTGGTGCTACCGTCACTCATGGTCACCTGGGTATCTCCAACCAGGCACTGGTCGATGTCTCCCACTACACATATATTGTGTGCGTCACCCGCGAGTAATTCGGCAATGCGAAACTGCACACGGTTGGTGTCTTGGTACTCGTCGATGTGAATGTACTGATAGCGCTTTTGCAGAGTTTCACGCACCGCTTTATTTTCCTCAAGCATGCGCAACATCTTCACCAAGAGATCATCAAAATCAAGCGATTGTTCTTTGTGTAGTATGTCCTCGTACTTTTCCCACACTTGCGCCACGACTTCTTCAAGGAACGACCCGGCTGCGTCGCTGTACGCGAGTCTCGTCATCGCATCGCCCTTGGCGCGGCTGATCATCGATAAGATTTTGCGTGGTTCAAATTCTTTGGGATTGTAGCCGGCTTGCTCGATACCTTGTTTCACTGCCTTCTGGCTGTCACTGCGATCATAGATTGTAAAGTGTCGCCGCAGCCCAACTGCCTCATGGAACTCGCGTAGCAATCGCACGCCCAGCGCGTGAAAGGTAGTAACCACTGGTTGGGTGTCTATCACCGCGCGGTCGGAAGGGGGGTATTTTCGGGTCAAGGCAACTGCGCGCTCGCGCATCTCGCCCGCTGATTTGTTGGTGAAGGTCATCGCCAGAATGTTGTGCGGCGCAATCCCTTTGTGAATCAAGTGCACAATCCGGTGCGTGATCACCCGCGTTTTGCCCGAGCCAGCACCCGCCAGCACCATCAGCGGTCCTTCGGTGTGCAGCACCGCTTGGGTTTGTGGGTCATTTAATCCTTTCGTATACGGCAGATCGGGTTGAGTGTCGGAAGAGTGTGTCATGTGAGGGACATTTTAGCACGTGGAGTTTTTAGATAGAAATGAATCTTTTAAACGGTAATCGTTCCTGCTTGCGAAATATCAATTGTACCTTTATATAAAATATGTGGGATACCAAAAAATAAAAGTGGTTTTTCACCAGACGAGTAACAGTCTTTAAAATAAATTTGAGCGACTGCTGGTATGCCACGAACTGAACGTAATTTTTCAGGTGTAAAAGGAATAAACTCATTAGTGGGAACTTGTTTGCGAAACCGTTCCAATTCTTTAAACAAATAAATAGCTAAGTTATTTTGATCTAATAAAGTTGAGTCAATTTTGTAAAACGTAAATGGTTTATCTTCCATACCTGCTCGTACTAGGGCTTTTTTCCATTGTGTTGGTTCAATCGGGGAAAGATGTAGCACGTCATTCCAAAGACAATCTAGTGTTGGTATGTTACGTTCAAGCAAGAATTCACGGCCGGCATATTTTTTTACTTTTCTGGTATATAGATCAGGATAAGAAACTAGAATTTGGTTAAGAGGTTGAAGAACAGTACCTTTTAAATCTTTGGGTTTAAGATGGTATATGTAATTTTGCATGTATGTATTGTAACAAAATAGAAAAAGCCCGACGCGTACGCCGGGCTTTTGGTTTTTACAGTTGCAGTTATTATGCTGCTTTTACAATTCCCTCTGGAACAAATTTTTGGGCGTCGGCCATCTCTCGAAAGAGTGCTTCGGCTTCGTACAGTTCTGCCAGTGAATCGTGCATAGTTACCTGAGTAGTGTCGTCATCACACAACTCAAGTGGTCGGACAAATATAATTTTATCCATAGAGGCGACCGTTGAAAAACGGTGTGCCACCATAAGTACTGTTGTGTCTGATGGTAGCGCGTCCAACCCTTCCATCACTGTCTGCTCAGACAGAGAATCAAGTGATGAAGTAGGTTCATCGGCCAGCACTATTCTGGGTCGGTCTTTCGTCAGACTCAGTTTGAAGAGAGCTCCAGCGATTTGTAACCGCTGTTGTTTTCCTCCTGACAGTTTGAGCCCTTTGTAGCCGACTGATTCATCGAGTCCATTGTCAAAGGATTCGACCGGCAAGCCAGCTTTCTTTAGAGCAGCGATCGCCAGTGCAGACAACTGATCTAGTCTAGCGATGTCGGTATCGCTTGGTAGATCAAAGTGTGATACGCCAAACATAAGATTATCGAACACGGTGCCGGTAAATGGTTCACTCTTTTGTAATACGTTTCCGTAGTAGCGCAACAGTGAATCCATTCGCAGCGTCGCCAAATCTTGACCACCGACACTGACCGTTCCTTTCACAGGGTCAGAGCCACGGGTTAGGAGTTGTAGTATGAGCTGTGACTTACCAGCTCCACTGCGTCCAATGATGCCGACTTTTGTACCAGCTTCAATGCGTAAGTTCACATCACGTAACACGATTTTGTCGTCAGGCTCTCCATCGACGGTATCCGTCACATTTTCAAATGTGACGGATAGTGGTGTGTCTTCAAACATTGCACCAACGTCGTATTGATGCGGTACTGTACGTTCGAGAATTGGTCGGTACTTGTTGATACGAGCCAAGTCTGATTGCACGTCTCGTTGCTCGTTCAAGATCTGACCAAGTCGGTCACTGATCCGTTCAAACGAGAAGAACACCAGTACCGCCAAAGGAATGGCGATACTGCCAGCTGCACTCTATACGCCAATAGCGTATAGAGTGCACCAGCCGCGCCAAGCATTCTTAGTTGATGCCAAGCCATCTGACGCGAAAAGAAAATACGCCAGACGCGATCGTCGATCGCAATGGCCGGCATCCGCCACTCTTTGATTTGCAGCAGCACCTTCCCTTCTACGCCATGAGCTTTTACATGGTCGGTGTTGTGCCAGTACTCTTGAGTCCGGATGTCGGCGCGCTTGTAGATGTCGATAGCGGGTTTCATTTCTGCGTGCATGTACTGGTTGGTGCTGCGGCCGAGCTTTAGCTCGAGCGCAACGAACATGGCAGCAATCAAACCGAGATACAGATTGGCATACGTGCACGCAACGATCGCGAACAGTATTTGGAAGTAACCCGGAATGATTCCATAGAGGTAGTTACCTAGTGTGTTCCAGCTGGCGTTGAAAAGACTTTCAACTCCGCCACCGTCAATCTCAGACTTTCCACCAGAGAGCCACCGTAGTGGCCGAGCCAAGTAGAGCGCCGAGATTGCTTGTGGCATATACCAGATTCCTTCCTGGAAAAAGTACTCACGCACTTGCTGCCGCAGCCATACCAGTCCAGCTTCGCCAAAGCGAAGTGAGCTATACATAGCGGCTGCGATCAAAAGCGAATGGGTTGTATTTTCATTCAAGCCCTCAAGGTAATAGCCAATAGCGTAAGGCATCAAGAGCACCAACGCCGAGCTGATCACAATTAATCCGCATGTCTGCAAGGCAGTCTTGCGAGCTTGATCATTGAGCAGTTTCTCCCAAATGAACCCCAAGTTTTGGTCGTAGTCACGCAGTGAGCGTGGTGGTTTGAATCGATTGGACATTTGTCCCTCCTTGGTTTGAATTGTAAAAGAGCGGGTGTGTCCACTCTTATATATGAGTGTTCACAAAGAACAAAAGCAGCTTGTTCCGTTACTGGAGACAAGCTGCTTTGATGACACAACGGGATTTCCCGTGTTTGTGTCGGGGAAAGAGTTATGTATTCATATCAGATTGCCTACAATCAAAAGACGGCACCAGAGACCCAATCAGCATTGGGGTATACGCAGTGAATCGCAAATCGCAAATCACCCGCGGCTGTGCCGCTAGTGCTTTCTTAAAATTGTGTGCAAAAAGTCGCATGTAAATACTGTATCATTAATTAATGTTAGTGTCAACCACAAATAACCCTTATTCTTGAGCCTCAAAACTACCTCATTTCATAGCACCAAAAATGGGTAGAACGTCAATTGCCCTTATGGTCGCCTCTAGTACAATGTCCCGCATGCCTAACAAGGTGTGGTGAAAGGAGAACTATTCCCCATTCATAATTTCTAGCTCGACTGTAATGACTGCGCTGCGGTGAGACCAAATAACTTGCTTATAAAACTTTCAACACAAGACGTCGATGGTTCGGGTAGACCGATCGCCCATCGACTTACATATATAGTGGTAGCGGCACTGATTGCTGTACCATTTTTTGCTAACGCATTTTTTGGAACTATGTTCCAGGGTGAGCCAGTCGCAACTACCAGTACTAAGTACGAACCAGGTGTCGCTCATATGACGCTCTTGAGTGCAGCTATTAATCCCGATGTGGTAACCCCACGCGGTGGAGCAGATATTTTAGTTCAAAACAATTCCCTGCTAGCTAGCGGCCCGATTGGTGAAAGCGAAATCGCTCCAATTGATGGTGGTAATCAGATCCGTGTGTATACAGTGCGTGAAGGTGACTCACTTTCTCAAGTAGCCGAGATGTTTGGTGTGACCACTAACACCATTTTGTGGGCCAACGACCTACCCCGCGCCACCCAGATCCGTGCCAACGATACGCTGGTAATCTTGCCCGTAGCTGGAGTGCAACACAAAGTTGTCTCAGGCGATACGCTTGCAACTATTGCTAAGAAGTACGATGGCGACGCCGATGAGATTTTGTCATACAACCAGCTGGCTGACGCCAGTGAGCTCGGTGTAGGCGACACAATCATTGTCCCAGGTGGGACACTACGGTCAGTCCAGGCCCGAGCTGCAACTGCTGTACCAGTAAAGATTTCTGGCTCGGCTGGCGCTTCAAGCGCAGGGTTGATCCACCCAGTGCCAGGTGCAGTACGCACCCAAGGAATCCACGGCAACAACGGAGTCGACTTCGCAGCTGGGCACGGCACCACGATCCGCGCCGCCGCCGCTGGTGAAGTGATTGTGTCTAAGAGTTCTGGTTGGAACGGTGGATACGGACAATATATAGTGATTCGCCACAACAACGGATCGCAGACTCTGTACGCCCACTTCTCGGAAAACTACGTGGGAGTCGGAGCCTACGTCGCCCAAGGTGAAGCGATCGGTGCGATGGGTAATACCGGGCGATCGACAGGGACTCACCTACACTTCGAAGTCCGCGGCGCACGCAACCCATTTTAGGCAAACTGCTTTGTTGCCTGCACAAAAAATCCGCTCACGGTACCGATGTACCGCTCGCGGATTTTTTGTTTGTCGCCGCGCATTTTATCCTAAAATGAGTTGCGTGCTATCAGGGTGGTTTATAGCTTGATCAAGATTGTTTTGTACATGGGTTTATAGACTCACCCGATACTGCAAGGCTTCCAGCACGTGGCTGGTTTCTATATCGGCTGAGCCGCCTAGGTCAGCGATCGTGCGCGACACTTTGATTAATCGGTGATACGAGCGGGGTGAAAGATTGAGCTTCGAGCTGGATAATTTTAATAACTCTTTGACGTCGTCTTTGATGACGATGTGTTTTTCGATCTCTCTCGCAGATAGATTAGTGTTGGTGTATTCGCTGTCCTTCTTATAGCGCTTTTGCTGAGCTACTCTCGCGGCGGTGATGATCTTTCGGGCGGCATCGGTTTCGTCGATTTTGCTTGGTAGTGCGGTGAGGGTGTCGTAGGGCACGTGTGGTACCTCGATCCACAGATCGATCCGATCGAGGATTGGCCCCGAGACTTTATTTTTGTAGGTATCACGCATGGCGGTGGCTAGGTCGGTGGTGCCGTCTTCACTTCCCCGATATGGGTTGAGAGCCGCAACCAAAATAAAGTCGGCGGGAAATTCCGCTGTACCTTGTACACGCGAGATCGTCACGACCTTGTCTTCTAGTGGTTGGCGTAGAGCGTCGATCGAGCGTCGCTCAAATTCTGGGAACTCGTCCATAAAAAGTACGCCGTGGTGAGCGAGGGTGACCTCGCCTGGCTTGGGGTTGGCACCACCACCGACCAGGCTAGTGTGCGACGCGGTGTGGTGGGGTGCTCGAAACGGTGCCTGGGTGCTGATCTCGTGGTTGCCACCTGATAGTGAATGAATCGCGGTCACGTTTAGGGACGCCTCGCGCGATAGCGGTGGCAGTAGTCCGCGAAATGCCCGCGCCAACATAGTCTTGCCGGTACCAGGTGGCCCGACCAACATGATGTTATGCCGCCCTGCAGCCGCGATGATCAACCCGCGCTTAGCGCTTTCTTGCCCTTTGATATCCTCTAGCCGAGTTTGTCCTTCGGCCCACTTGGTTGGAATCACAGTGGCGGGCTGGGCGGTGAGCGTTTGTTCATGATCAACCGATACGTGCTCGATGATCTCAATCAGGGTGCGTGCGCCGTAGATGATGATGTCGTCGATCAAGGCCGCTTCGGCCACATTATCGATTGGTACAATTATTTCTTGGATGCCAGCATTCTTCGCAGCCAGTACACAATTGAGTACACCCTTGACCGAGCGCACGGTGCCGTCGAGCCCGAGCTCGCCGATATACGCGCGCTTGGTGTCGTCGACTTCGATCTCTCCAGCTGCAATCAGATATCCAATCGCAATTGGCACATCAAATAGTGGCCCTTCCTTTTTGAGGTCAGCGGGCGATAGCGATACCACCACCTTTTGGTTTTTGGTTTTGGGAGAGGTGTAGCCCGAGTGTTTGATTGCACTACCGACGCGATCTTTGGCCTCGTCGACCGCCTTGCCAGCGAGGCCAACCACTGCAAACGAATGCAGCCCGCGCGAAATGTCGGTCTCGATTGTCACGATCGTGCCGCCTAAAACATGAGGTTGAACGGTGGTGACTTGTGCGATTGGCATACTAGTAATCGCCGTTGGTTAGCACGGTTGCGAACGCCTCCATTGATTCGGCGATCAACAGTGTGTTGTCGTTGATAAATCCGTAGGTCAGTGAGGTGTTGCCAGTCTCGGTCACGAGCACTCTGACGTCGATCCGGTTGATGGTGCGATCTTGGTAGCGCGTACCACGCAAATCGCTAAACAACGGTTGCAGACTGTCTACCAACAAAGATTCATTCACTAACAGTGCGCCAGTCATAGAAATTTGATCATTCACCTGTAGTAGTAGCTGTGGGCGCGATTCTGCCACACTAATAAACCTAACATCGGCGGCAAATTGTGCGATGGTAATTGGGAAATTATCAGTGACTAAATCAAGTGCTAGTGTGGTGCTTAATTTTTGATTCTCGACACTGTAGAGCGAGTACTCCACCACCCCTGGTCCACCGATCCCGGCACTGTTGATGAGTGACTGGGTGGTGAATGATTGATCGACGGTCAGTTTTACCTCGGTGTTGCTGGTTAAGGTCTGCTCGATGTTTTCTGTCTCGACTGGTTGTAAAAGCTGCATAACTTGGAACCCCACAAAGCCAATCACTACTACTGCTACTACTACCCCAGCACTCATGATAGTCAGGCGGTTGGTAGAGGTGTCTTTGGGTCGCGCAGTTACTTGCGTATCTATGACTTCAGGTAAGATACCATTTTCAGGTTCAGGTTCAGGTTCAG
>Ga0136588_1000698_pt1 | contig 11999 bp, 13 predicted proteins | sample AntRauMFilla1564_FD_104782 | JGI IMG/M metagenome (GOLD analysis project Ga0136588, IMG submission 104782) | Saline lake microbial communities from Rauer Islands, Antarctica - Metagenome Filla 1 #564 | ecosystem: Environmental > Aquatic > Non-marine Saline and Alkaline > Saline | place... | reverse complement strand
TACCCAATCCGGATAAATAATAGTAGTTCAATTGTGCCCTCCAAGAGGGACTTATGGGGTATACCGCCCCGTAGCAGCTAGAACCTGTATTGAGCTTCTACTATAGGAGAAAACAAATGGGTAGACCTATTAATTCGCGTTTCTTGGGAGATGCTACAGGCAGCATCAAAGTAACGCATTATCGCCGCGCCACAGGTGCTGAAGTTACTGGTGGCGAAGATACATACATTGTGCGCCAACGTTCAACCAATAAATTCTTGGTTGCAGACACATCAAGTGATTGGCAGGAAATTCTTACTCTTGTCGACAAAGATGCTGGTACTCTGGCAAATGGTGAATTCCGTATTGAAGCCACACTGCCTGATGGTTCAGTAGCAAACACTTTGCGTCTGTTTAACCGAACACTTCGCGTGTCAGGTCCTGTAAAGGAAAAGTGGAGCATTGTTACACCAGTAGCTCTAGCTATTACTGGCATAACAGCAGCCAATCCAGCCGTTATTACTGTTGCATCAACTGCTACATTGGTATCGGGCGATCTTGTTACCATTGATGGTGGTGATATGACTGAGATTGATGAAGTATATGCTGTTACTGTTATCAATGCGACCACGTTCAGTGTACCAGTTGATTCAACTGGCTTTACAACTTGGACAGCTGGTGGCAGCGTGACTGGTATTGGCAGCGTGGCTGGTATCGACACACAAGCATCATAACCACAATCTAATAGACCCCTGCCTTGGGATAAATATAATAAAGGCAGGGGTCTATTCATGGCAAACAATCCAATAACACAACGACAACTTGATGCACTAGAGGTTGGTATCGACCGCCTATTTGCCAACCTAGGTATCGATATCGAATTTACACGGCACTTTTTGGACCGTGTAAACGACAGCCGCAATCAAACACAAATTACAATACGCGAGCTTGGTGTACTATTCGTTAAAGAATACAAGAGATGGGGGCCGCGTATTTCTGGTATGAAATACGACGACGAGGCTGTAATGACAGACCTAAGTAGTGACATCAACATTCCGGTTGTAGTAAACAAGGATGGTGATGAAAAAGATCTTGTTGCCAAGACAGTAATGCGCAAAAAGAAATTTCGTACTCCGGACCCACAATTGACTGTTGAGGACGATGATCCGTGCTGGGACAGCCACAAACAACTGGGTATGAAAAAGAAGGGTGGCAAGCAGGTCCCCAATTGTGTTCCCAAGGAAAGTGCTAGGCATCCACAAACACCTTTAACTGAACAACAGCAATTTATGCTACAACGGGGCGCTTGGGAATGTGCGCAATTGCGTGAAGCCAAGATGGATCCGCGTGAGGCAATTCTTACCCAAGCTATTCAATATCTTGACAAACTGGCGATGAGCAAAACTGACAAACAGGATATTAGTGGCTATGCATTTGACATTGTGCGCAGTTTCAATATTAAAGATATCATATCAGCTAGAGAGTTGGCTGCACTATATCACGAGTGGAAGGGAACTGTCCGCCACGGTGGGGTTTGGTAACATGAAACTCCAAGAGATCAAAAATATTAAGGGCGTCAATACCACTGTGGATGTAGCCACTGGTGAAACCCGCCGTCAAGCTGCAAAATTTGGTAACCGAATAAACAACAAGAATGAACCACCATTGCTTGCCAAAACGGCCAAGAACAACTCATCACCTCACGTATTGGGTAATCTGGGACTAGCTGAAGGCAAAAGCCTGGACCACTATCTGCAGGAAAATATTGAGATGATAGATCATCCAAAAGATGACAAATTCGGAATCAACTTGAACAAATTTAAACGTAAGGGAGACAAAATTGGACGTTTGGGAAACCTTGAGCTATATTTGGTAGCACCGCAACATAGCAGTGCATCAGAACCTTCCCTAACAATTTATGACCCAAAGGCGAAACGGGTAGCCGGTTTTATAGGTCTCAGTAAAGACGAATACAATATTGACATAACTTCACCCAAGTCCTTTGTTACATCACTAGCAGTAGTAAATGACAAATACCAAGGCAAGGGGATTGTCTACAAAGCGTATGCTGCCATGATTAAAATGGGCTATACTCTAATTAGCGATAACAGCCAATCATTAGGTGGTAAGCGAATTTGGGAGCGGCTTGCAAAGACATCAGGTGTAAACGTCTATGCAGCGACCTTTCCTAGAGATGGCGACCCAGAATACCATGCCATTGATCCTGATGATATTACTGATAGCAATGTAGAAATATATGATTTCCGTACAAAACTAAACAGTCTTAGGCAGGAAATTGATAAGCTAAAATATCAGTATGAACAAAATGATGCAGAGATTAAAAAACTGGATGCAGATAGGAAATACTGGAATGAAACTACTGCGGCAAGATACGCTGAATATTCTGATAAAAACAAAATCTTGGGCCGTGAAATAGCTGACGCACGTAAGGAATTCGCTCGTTACCGAGCGCAGTCCTTAGATGTCCAGACAAGATTGGTTGCCACATCTGAAATAAAGACTGACATGACTGAATCCATAATAAACGAAGTATTTGATAAGTTGCTACCCATTAAGCAAACAGGTACCAATAAATTTGAAGCCGAAATCCCCAATGGAAAAAGACTTCTTATTATATTCGATCTGATGCCTGATACCAATATATATGAAATTGAATTCAATGTTAATGGCGACACCACAATGACTCAAGAGGGATACCAGATGCAAATATTTGCAACTGTTATTGAGGCTATTCGTCAGTTTAATACCCAATTACAACCAGATGGATATGTATTTTCGGCAGAGAAATTCAGTAAGGTGCGACAAGATACTAGAATAAGTTTATATAAACGACTTATAGCAAAATTTGCTCCAATGATCAATATGGAATTGGAACTAGACAATCAAGGCTGGCGGACCAAATTTCATCTAAAACGTAAAGACTTAGTAGAATCAGAAACCACACAATCAGGTTATGGTTACAAAATTATGAACTACGACCCTACTAGTGGCAATATTACTTCAGGTGCAGATAGCCGTACCACAAAGGATTTACGCATTAAAAAAGGCATGGTTATAACGATGCCCAGTCCCGGTATCTTTATGTCAACCAATAGAGAATATATCCAAACATATTATGGTGGGCATAACGATCATGAAGTGCTAATTAAGTTTAAATTTGATCCCGCCAAAATTACAACAGGCAATCTAACTGATAACGAGAATGAATTTACTGTTCTGCAAGCACAAGTGGTTGCATTTAAAGTGATGAACAATTTGGATGAAACGCTATCTGAATCAGCTAATGTATTTGGGCAACAGTTACAGAGTAAACATAACTTGCAAGACATTTGGCTAAGTGATATGGATAATCGTAATGCGTTTGAATTATCCAATATCATTATAGGTAAAGAAAATCAAGGTAAAGGTGTAGGTAGTGCAGTAATGCAAGACATCGTCGATTATGCTGACAACCACGGTAAAATTGTTGTACTGGACCCTGCCCTAAAAGATAAGAGACACGGGACTACATCTCAGTCACGGTTACGTGCATTTTATAAGCGATTTGGATTTATAGATAACAAAGGCCGTAATAAAAATTATGAGTTTAGGAACCTAATGATACGATATCCTTCTGGTAAGACCGTATCAAAGTTGGACGAAGTAATTTTTCATGTTGATACTGATAAGGATGATAAATTTGGTTCAGAGCCTGCGGGATATATTGGGCCAATAACAGGCAAACTGATAGCATCATTTGATAATTTCAAGTTGTTTTATGACAAGAATAATAAATTTATGAACCACGACCCAACTATTTTCATAGTTGATGATGAAACTGTGGCTGGCATAATCAAGCTAAAGGATGAATATGACGATATTGCTGGCATGATGGAAAACGTCTTCCAAATTGCAACATCAGTTATTTCAAAACGATATGAAGGTAAAGGGATTATGCCGCGCGCATATGCAGCCTTGGTTTACGCGGGATATTCACTGATGAGTGACAACCAGCAAACTGCAGGTGGACAGCGAATCTGGGAACGGCTTGCAAAGGCCGCTGGCATATATGTGTATGCAGGTGTATTTGCTGATTCCAATACTACTGGTAACGCCAAACGTCATTCTATATCTGACCCAAAAGGCAAATCCATAAGATTCTATGATGTCAATCCAAATGATATTACTGATGCTGATGCAAATATATTTGATAATAGTTCAGCTAGGCATGAAGCAAAGCACTTGGAAACTTATGCAAAAGATTTGACTCAAAAAGCGCGTCAGGCGGCCAGTCTAATGAGCAAATTGGACAAGACTGATGCAAAATATGCAGAATATGCAGACAAAATAGACATGCTCAAGAATGAATTGGCAAAAGCAAAGGCGGATCGAAAGAAAATAAAAAAGGCAATTAGGCAGGAACATGTTAAAATAACCCATCTAATAGCAACTGCCAAGAAACAACCAACACAGTCGATCAAAGAATCCACCCAGCTAACTGAATTGTTTAACAAGTCCTACAAGTGGAATTGGAAGCTGGATGACACTAATACTGCCCAGGCTGATTTTGAAATAGCTGATGGTGGCACAGTATCTGTTTTCTTTATTAGCGCATCACATAACAGTCCAAATTTTGAAGTGGGATTTCAGAAAGCTAACTCTCTAAAACGTAGTGGAGATGGTGACCAGTTTGCGGTCTTCGCCACTGTGATTGCAATTATTGCAGAGTTCTTGGAAAAGCGCCCACAGGTGAGCGGTATTACCTTTACTGCAAAACGAGAAGGGGCTGCATTGGATAGTCCAAAAATTAGGGATAGTCGTGTGTCGCTATACAAGCGCATGATACAGCGGTACGCCGCGAAGAATAATTTTGAATTTGTATGGAATGATGTTGGTAGAATGACTGAATTTATGCTTCGTCGTGAGGTTGCTGATGTGACTGAGGGGCAGATTCCAGTCAACACAAAATATAATCAAGACCGTGGAAACTTGGATTTAATTGTCAATCAAATTGAAGGATATATTACCTCAGATGACCTAGCACGGTTTGTTAGAACTGTGCCTGTAGAGGCATTAACTGGAACACAAGATTGGTTAAGCAAGCATGGTGGCGGGGGTCCTGTATTTCCCGATATTGATGAACAATATCATGATTTACCTGTTGTCGCATTTATTAACAGCGAGCTAATTGTAATTGACGGACATCATAGGGCAAGCAACGCAAAGGGGCAAATTGAAGTCTTGGTGTTCCCTATTAGAACCCCGACAGTAGAAGCTATCAAAAAGCCCCACCCTAAAGATACACTGGGCGTGGCGCGACGTGATATGCCACAGGTCCACAGAGACCATTATCCTGAATTGATTAAGTATCTTGGAGCGCATGGCGGTAACTTTCGTCGACTCCAAATGGCAGCAACTGACCTTAAAGCAGTACAGAGTGAATTTAGTGACGCAGGCGTTGAAAGAATGATGAACAACAAGGATCAAAGTGCGGGTACTACCCGTGACAAGCCCTTGATTGTTAGCAGTGACAACTATATAATTGACGGGCATCACCGCTGGCTAGCAGCATGGAATCTGTCAGAAACTGTGCCTGTCATGCAGATTAGTATTCCAGTCAAAAAACTATTTCAATTGGTCAAGGATTTCAAACATGCTACCTACAAGGATATACATGAAATGTCTGTTATGGAACGCGCATGTCTTGAAGGTGGGCACAGTCTAGAAGATGCCAAATCAACTCGGCGCCAAGCCAATGAGAATATTTCCAGTACTGGGACAGCACGGCGTAAACAAGAACAACGTAAAAACATCGTACCTGGAACTGATGCTTGGTTTAAACATTGGTTTTCACTTCCATATTTGCGCCGTGAGCAGGTAGAACAGATCAAGAATGAAGCTATCGAATATATCAAGGAAGTTCAACATGAAAAAGCGACTAACCCAAGAAGATCTAATCGCAACAGAAGGGCCAATGAACGCAATAGCACAAGCAGATGCTAGGACCTATCTTGGCCTAGATGGTCACGATCAACTTACTGCAATTGAAGAACGACAACTTAGAGCAAAGAAACGTAAAATTGTCACATCCACAAAAAAAATGGAACGCCGTATGGATCGTGAATTAACGCGGCAGGCAAACCGCCTAGAGTAATAAATACCGATATGCGTATTAGAGATATCATCAATGAGACTACTGCTGGAGCCGTTGCAGGGATTGCAACGGGCTTAGGCGGTGGCGACCCGGCGGCAAGCATTTATCACAAGAGTAACAGCTCTGGAAAAAAGCGTAAATCAACTATGATTAGGCGCCCGGCTATGGAAAACAAAACCGATCGGAAAACCAATGAGTAAAAGATTTCGTCTAGATAGAGGTGTTACAGTAATAGTACATGACACGGCAGCTGAAAAATTTGGTCGCCAATATACGGCAGGCATGAAGGGCGATTATCGCGATGGTGGACCTTCTGGCCCGGATCAACGTAATAGTGATCGATTCCATGAGTTGTATACGCAAAAATCAATACGTTCTGGTTTTGCTGGCTCGGGCGAAAGCACATATACCAATAAAAAAACAGGCGAAGCATTTAGTGTAACTAGAGTAGCAAATGGGTCAGGATTCCATGGTACTGATCATATCGTTGACATTATAGATAGCGAGAAAGTGGGCGAAACATCAATGGACAAACATATAGTAGCACCTAGAAAAGACAGGGTCAAGGAAAGTGATGACGCAAAATATCGTGTCACAGCAAAATCGTCAGACGACGATAGTGTTTTCAAAAGCGGAATCAAGTCAAAAGCTCAAGCAGACACCACTGCGGCAAAAATGAAAAAAGCAAAGCGCAAAGATGGCGCGCCCATGTATCATGGCGTTAAGGTTGTACCTGAGTCCAAGAAAACTATCAAGGAAGGCGTGCTAGATGATCAGGATGATGATGGATTTATGGCCAAGCGTCAACTATATGACCTGGCAAAATACTCAATCAAATTGCACCGCATGATCCAGGACGGCGACAACCTTGAGCCTTGGATCCAGGCAAAAATTACCAAAGCAGCTGACTATATTGATTCTGTCAAGCACTATTTGGAGTACCAACAAGTTTCTGGTGCTGGTGACATAGCTGACCAGATCGGAATGGACGATATGTCTGGAATAGACGATATGGACGGAATGGATCAAACACTTGGCGCAATAGGACCTGACATGCCTCAAGAAGAAGTTATGGAAATTGATCAAAATGAAGACACAGTTGATGCACAGACCATAATAGGTTGGGCAAGTGAATATGGGGTGATAAGTCCTGAAATGGCAGACTGGCCAACTCCGGAAATCGAGGGGATTGCTGGAGAAATAGTAGACCTGCACTTTGTAAACGGTTTTACAACTCCTACTGATGTAGACCGTATCAATTTTGTATTGGCGGAATTTCATGCCATGATGGCAGCAGATGGTATTGAGGCTGACGGCCCTAACGCTCACCTGTATAGCGACGGATATCAAGGCAGCGGCATCCAAATGGAATCTGATATTTCTGCACGCCGCATTTACGAGCGCATGATGAAGGGCCTTAAGGGTAAACGATAATGAAGAGCAAGGACGTAAGAGGCAAAATAAATGAAGGGTGGAGCAATGTGCGCCCTATTGACCATGACCGATATGAGGCGCGTAGTGGGCTTGAGGGACCATTTCAAACCCGTGCAGGCAAGGTTGTTTATTATGACCCCAAAGAAGGCGCATATTACGATCCTGACAGTGATATATATCTTACATATGATGAGTGGAAGGCACTTGATGAAACGTCTGGTGGGGCCGCGCGGCCACCACTGCCACCACATCTAGCCAAGTTTATTGATCCATTAACTGGTGACTGGACACCAGACGCAAAACGTCGGTTGGGCATAGCTGGGCAAGAAAGAGTACAGACTATGCCCAGTCGTGCAAGAGATGTTACACCCAAGGGGTATGGTCCTGATACCAGTATCCAGGAAACCCAACCAGAAGTAAATGCCTCAAGACGGCCCGTCAGTTTGATGGCAGCAATTAAGCAAGCAGACACTGATTATAACAAAAAAGTTAAAGAGGATAATGCATTTGAATTTACAAGCTATCTGCTAGTTCCTTCTGTGGATGGCCGCGCTGAGTATAGTGAATGGTCTGTTATGACTTATGATAGGACCCCAGGTAGCAATCCATTACATCTTGGTAAGATGCTTAATGCACATGCTGCAAAATTGGGTTGGTCCGGTCAGAAAACTATAACACAATGGACTGGTGATATTGACGTTGCGATCGCCGCAGCTGAAAGGAAAGCAGCACATCACGAGCATATAAAGAATGAACGGCCCATGCAATATTGGGGCAGTATTGACACTGTAAAGGAACTTAATCAAGCAAAAGAGATTATGTCAACTGCAGATGAGGCAAAACTACCCATGGGCGAGAGTGAGGAGAAAGATCTTCAGCCAATAATTCGCAAGTATTTGGATAAGAATAATGGTCAAGTTGTTATCAATAAGGGCCGCAAAAGCAAGTAATGCGACTGATTGAGATCAAAGAGAAGATTCGTAATACACGTATCCCTCGTGCCATCTATAATGAATTAGTAGCAACTGAAATGGACACTAGAGACGATGACAGTTTGCCAGAAAAAAACATGTTAGTTGATCAAATGCTGCGGGCAGTAAATGGTGGCCGACTGTACAGAGTACCACTCACAACAGAAACACAATCCTACTTGCTTTTCAAGTCAATACCCAATTTGATCGATATTGCACAGGACAACCAAAACCGGGGCCTGGCCGGTCAATTGCAGCGATTTCAAGCTCGCCTGCATGCCAAATTAGTAGGAAACGAATAATGCTTATCAACGACATCATACTGGAAGCGGACCAAGCACAAAGCACTTATAAGAAAATTGGAATAATGAGCGGAAGATTCCACCCGCCACATATTGGTCACATGAAAGGTTGGCAATGGCTGCGTAGTAAGTTTGATGACGCATACATTGCCACAAGCGACAAGGTTGATCCTCCTAGAAGCCCATTTACATTTCAAGAAAAAAAGGCCATGTTTGTACACGCAGGTGTTCCCAACAATCGTGTAGTTCAAGTTAGAGATCCCTATAAGGTAGAAGAAATTGCAAGCCAATTTGATCCTCAATCAACTGTGTTTATTTTTGGTGTCAGTGAAAAAGATATGACTGAACAGCCACGCTTTCAATTTAAGCCCAAAAAAGATGGTAGCCCGGGCTATTTGCAATCATACAGTGAGAACATGAGCAAGCTACAGCCAATTAGCACACATGCATATATTATAGTTGTTCCCACATTTAAGTTTGATGTTGCGGGCAAGCCCATGCGAAGTGCAACTGAGTTCCGTGCAGACTTTGCACAATCGAACGACAGCCGCCAAGCCCGCATGATCCAAGATCTTTATGGCGACTATGACGACAATATACATGCAATAATGCGAGCCAAAATTGGATAGTGTGGAATATGACTGCGATGCCTGGCAACGATATCCACAGCATCGTTGGGTATTCAACAAACTGGATCTTAGTCTCAAGTTGGGATATCTAGCTGGTCCTGGTGGTACATCAGTTCCTATTGATGGCGACTATATTGTCCGGCCAATAATCAATCTAAGTGGCATGGGAGTTGGTGCTAGCCGGATGCAAATAAACAAGGGCGATTACACCAAGGTACCGCCAGGCTATTTTTGGTGTGAATACTTTCACGGGCCAAATTATACTGTAGATTATGAATGGCAAGTAGTTGACGATGTTACCATATTGCGGCCTGTATTTGCGGCTCAAGGGTGTCGCACAAGTGCCGATCTCTATCGCTTTAGTGGGTGGCGGCGCATAGACCCACCATACTTCAAATTGCCAACATGGATAGCAGGCCTTTGTAATGTGCCACGATTCAATATAGAGTTTATACATGATAAAATTATTGAAATACATCTACGACCTGGTGTTGATTTTCCATTTGAATCAACACGGATTATTCCACTATGGAGCGACATGACCTCAGAAGAATGCAAAATATTCGAGCGCATGGGATTTCAATTACATACCAATTTTGATGACGCAGACGGGCATCTAGCTGTCAAGCGTTTGGGGTTCTATTACAAATAGAATAAATAACTCAATAAGGAAATACATAATGACAACAATTAAAAATCATCGCATAGAAAATGCACCATATATTGCTTCTCCAAACAAGAGTGGAAAAATAGATCCAATCTTTATTGTGCAACACTATACAGCAGGATATACTGCAGAATCAGCAATAGCAACATTTACCCGTAAAGGAAGTGGAGTCAGCGCCCATGTTACTGTGGATCTAGACGGCACAATCACACAACACGTTCCATTCAATGTCAAGGCATGGCATGCAGGACCAAGTCAGTGGATGGGTTATAATGGACTTAACAATCATTCAATTGGGATCGAGATTGTCAACATTGGCTTCCTGCGCCCGCTTGCCAACGGTCGCTATCAAGATTGGTATGATAACATTAGAGACGATAGTGACTTCCCAGATGGGTTTGTTATGTCGCCAAATGCACGAGCCGGTAGTGGGGTATTTGCTTGGCCACGTTATACTGCGGCGCAGGTGGCCGCTGTTGACAGCCTAACCGAAGCACTTTGCAACAAGTATTCAATTAGGGATATTGTATCCCACGAAGAGATTGATACACGCGGATGGAAAACTGATCCTGGCCCAGCCTTTCCCATGAAACTTGTCAAGCGTCACCTCCAAAATGACCGTGGTAATGACGTGGAACGTTGGGAAGTTACAGCTAGCAGCCTGCGTGTACGCGGCGGGCCTGGTACCAATTATGAAACACTTGGCCAGTTGTCAACTGGCACCAAGGTTGAAGTGATTGGCCGTAGTGGCGAATGGGTACAGATTAGTGCTGATGGTTGGGTACACGGCGGCTTCCTTAGAATAGCTTGACATCATTCGCCATATGTAGTACGGTATAGTATGCCATTACAACAACCCCTCACACTTAACCAACTGGAATATAGCAAGTTCGTGGATGGCATAGGTCGTGACCACGAAGCTTGGAGATGGGCTGGGGCCCTCCACAGTGTGGATGATCATCCAAGTGTTATCATTGATCATGGTCGTGAAATAATGTGGCATGCATACGGCCAACGTCACCGTGCCAATGGTGGCCCGGCTTGGATAAAAGATTTTGGTACCACACAGGCTTTTTACTTTCTAAATGCATTGGACCGTAAAGATGGTCCAGCCATGATATGTAATGGTGATAAAAAGTGGTACCATCATAACAATTTGCATAGGGCTGATGGCCCAGCAATTGAGCGTGCAAGCGGCGAGATTGAATGGTGGTGGAGTGACAAACCATATGGAACTATTGATGAGTGGTATGAACATTCTTGCATAGATCCTGAACTTTTTGTGCTGCTCAAGTTGGAATATGCTTGACATCCAATATGTTTTGCTTTAAGTTGTAAGAGTACAAGGGAAACCAGCCACAATGTTGTGGTAGATTTTGTTTTAACGGAGGATACATAATGGCTAGAAAAACTGTTCGAGTTGATCGTGTTCGTGAAATGACCAATTACTATCTTGCTCATGCAGACTCAACCGTGGACGGCCGCGAGGCTGTTGTCAATATTCTAGAGTCTCTCCTCTTTGAGACTGGTCAATATGCAGGATTTCGCTACCTTGACACTGCTGAAATCGAAGGTAACGGCACCCGCCGCCACTATTTCGCCTGACACCATACTGGAGGGATAAGATATGAAATATACTAAACCTTGGCCCATGCATACTGAATGTCCAGTCGTTGGCTATCAAGAGTTCAAAAACTATTTGAATGCTGCCAGCTATCACAATGCCGCACCTGGAACTGGTGAGGCCAAGGAGGCGCGCGCCTCCCTATTGGGGGCAGTTGGCGTGGCAGTTGAACATAAATGGCCCTATTGGGCAATGGATCGTATGTTCCGTGAGGTGGCCCCTCTAGTTGATTGGTCCAG
>Ga0136588_1000697_pt1 | contig 12007 bp, 17 predicted proteins | sample AntRauMFilla1564_FD_104782 | JGI IMG/M metagenome (GOLD analysis project Ga0136588, IMG submission 104782) | Saline lake microbial communities from Rauer Islands, Antarctica - Metagenome Filla 1 #564 | ecosystem: Environmental > Aquatic > Non-marine Saline and Alkaline > Saline | place... | reverse complement strand
CTTTGCTCTTTGAAACTTTTTTTTCCAGCCGTTAGAAGCTATAGGGAAAATGCATTTAGCCCTGTTCAGTTGGTCCAGTCTGCGCGGCGGCAGAAGTGAAACGATCTAAGCCTACCGGAGTGTCTCGCCACAAGAAGATGGTCTGAGTCTGAACATCGTACCGGCCTGATACCTGATTGAGCGATCGCGTCGCCATTGTCGCCTTCGATGGATAGAGCCGAGTAATTTCCTTTCGTTGATTGGCAGCAACGCCGCTATTTACATTCGTATAAACTTTTCGCGTTGGTTCCGCTGATGTAAACGAGAGTAACGCGGTGCTTACCTCGTCACATTCTAATTCTGAGCTAGCATATACCGCGATTTGTCGCCCGTTATCTAGCTGAGTCGTTGCCCGAATGCCGCCCCACATGTAAGGCTTGAACGCAATTTTCAACTGATTAAAAGTTATACCCAGTTCTGAGTCAGATACTTTTAATTTAGCTGTTTGCCCTCGCCTGCCGAGCCTAGTAAATGGCGGCTTTTCGTACTCATTAAAATGTATCGTGAGAGTATATCTAGAAGTAATCGGCGTTACCACCTCATGAATTGGTACCGCTGCGATTTCGCCTACATCCTTGTTATCTAAAGCGCGGCGATTAGCTAGAACGGCTTGAACATGAGGGATCATCTCGCTTTGATTCCCGACCAGAACGATTTGATCGTTTGGGTTATCCCTGTCTGGGTAAAGCAAGACGCCGCGTTCTGGGTTTTCAGGCGTTGTTGCTTTAGCCGCTGTTAGTAATGCGTCTAACTCGCCTGCCACAATGTAGCCCGCTTCAATAAAGCTATCAAAAAACTCATCTACGGCTTCCTCTACAAACAGTTGACCGATTAATGGCAGCGTTTCAATTTTTTCCTCGAATAGTTCAGAAATTGTCACCCGTGGCCCGTTATCACTGCCCCACTCATCAACAATTTCGCGTAAGTCCGCCGGTAGTTGGTCTTTATGGCGCTTCAAGTACTTACGGCTGTTGATATACAGGCTGATACTCGTTTGAGTCGCCATGGCCTGCAAGGTTTGCCGTACAGCTGTTAGTAGAGCCTGAGATATTTCAGGGATAGCTTCCACTAGGACTTGACTCGAAACGTACTTAGCAAGCGCCGCGGAACCAATTACCGGGCATAGCATAGATACGCCATAGCCGAGCCCAATACCTGCCAGCCAACCCAAGCCAGCACCCACAAAAGAGCCCCACGTAGAAGCAGCGGCCAAGTAGCCGCCGCTAACTAACTCTTTTAGTTCTGTATCTGAGGCGTTCCAGTCAAAATTTACGAGTCGTTGCCCACTGTTAACTAGCCAGTCCCAAGCAGAGGTAAAAGAAAGTGCACCCAGCTGTAATAGATTAGTAGCAATCCATCCCGCGCCCTTGGCCCCAAATCTAAAAGACTTTTTGAAAAACGGCACAAGCCCGCCAGTGTCGTTCTGCTGTTCGGTTGAGAGAAAACGGTTAAGCGTTGAAAGGCGTCTTATGCCGGTAGAGTCTTCAGTTAAGCTCTGCCGGACCCCCCGGCTGCTTAGACTGGTAGCGTTTACAAGAATTCCCATTAAGTATCAGCCTCGATATCTGGCAGGATCGTATTGGGGTTTAAAACGTCATCTACTGAAGTCGCCCTAGGACGCGGCGAAATGTTTCGGTCGGTAAGATTGCTCTGCGCGCGGTTTAAGGCATCAATGAAAGTTTCCCAAGCTTCTGAACTATCTGCTGGCTGAGTTTCTGCGACTGTTTTCATCTCTTGCGCAATGTTTTCTTCCTCGCCAGCGCCACGGAATACGCTAGCTTTCACTATGGCAGTGGCATATTTAATCTGTTGTATCCACTCTACTAAAGTGTGCGGATCGTCATCTTCAACGCCTTGTATTTTATATTTTGACGGGGCAAGGAAACCCATAAGGGAATCAGCTTGCAAAGGATTAAAATTACTGTCAATTTCGCGCTGTACGTTCTTAGTACGGAAGCCTAACCAGTTTGTAATCGCTTGGCTGTAGTCCTGTGTTGTGAGTGCTGAGTTTTTCGCGGCGATAATTTCAGGGATTAGGCGAAACAGCATATTTACAGCCAGCTCGCTATTGGTGTTCGCCTCGTAAGCCAATCCGAACAGTTCGGCGATCGCTTCGGCTTGGTTTGGCAGGCTAATAGTCTGAGGTTGATCTGCTTTTGTTAGTGGGTCGGTATCTTCAACCTCTAGAGTTATTGGATATTGGCCGCTAATGGCGTCTAAGTTAAGGGCAAACCATGCGATCGCCTGTGGCAGACTCGTTAAGGCTGTGCTCTCTCCTTCCTGTGTGAGTAAGTCAGGAACTGTGATCGGCCATGCCGCATCATCTTCAGCCCCTCTAATTTCGCTGTTTTCGTCAATTGGGCCAAGTTCACCAGGCTTGATTCCTAAGGCTGGGTAAATCTGCGATCGCATGTCATCTAAAGCATCTTCAATAGCCGTTAAGTCACTCATACGATTCATTTTTAGAGTTAGCAGGAACGAACATTCTCCAGTCTTTTCAATCCCCCAAGATGGATCCTCATCATCCACAAATTCAATAGGGGCTAGTTGAATGTCAGGGCATGCCCCGCCGTTCCCGGGCCCATCATCGTCAGGCGGGAAATCAAAGTCGGGGGGGGGGTCGTCTATTTGAGGCGGTGGATCTGGAACTGGGTCGTTTTCATTAGGCTCGTCTTCAGGCCCACAATTCTCCCCGGGGATAAAAACAAGATTTCGTGCAGTGCCCTTAGTTCCTATATTCGCAGTGGAGCACCCTGAAGACGTTAACGGAACTTTTTTATAGCCGCCCTCTTCTGAATCATCGCTCCATTTTGCGATAGTTTGTCGGGTGATAGCGCTTGCACGGCAGTGGCTGCCGTATCCGCTAGGCGTTACAGGAGAGCCGGTTTCTACTTCAAGCGAATATCTAGGCGATATTCCAGATTGAGAGAGAGGCAGCCAGGTAGTTCCAGAGGTGAACTCGTAATTCAACGTACCTAAACACTCTTCTCTTTTGGCTCTGCACCACACAGGAAATTGATTATGTTTCGCCCACTGCGAGGCTTTTAGAATTCCACCAAGCCCGATCACGAAATCGCCTGCGTTGTAGTTTCCGGGCGCGGGCACCTGTCCATTTCCGCACCAGGCGTTAATGTCATCAACCACAACGCGGCCAGCTAGGGGGTCGTACAAGTGCTTATAAGCCTTGGCTACCCAGCTGTCCCTTCCCAAATTGCGGCGAACATCTCCACTAACAGAAATGATTCCTGAATTAGGTATTCCTGGTTTTTTTTCGTACTGTACAGTCATGTTTCTAATCGGCACATCTAAGACAAAGACTGCCCAAGGTAAGGCGATAGGAAATCTAAAATCGCTGAATCCATTGTATAGAACTCCAGCGCAAGCGAAAAATACCAGAACGGGCAGATACGCTCACCCCGCCTCGCCTATTCCGTTTTTGCCTTTTGCTAGTCATCTTTTGAGGTGAGTTTCTGTTAGTTGGAAATTTTGGCGATTTTGAAAAATTGCTCTGGTTTTAAAAAAAGTGAAAGTTTGCCCAATTGTCCTGTGCTGCTGTGTCAAAAGGCTGTATCTTTTGCGAGCAAAGGGATAGAGCCTGACACAGGACATTAAAAAGTGCTGTGCCGTGCTGTGTCAGCTGTGCCGCTCTGACACAGCACCGGCACAGCACGGCACAGGAGAATGGGTAGTGCTGTGTCAGAGCTTTAGCTAAGTATCAGTACTTTCAGCCTCTGACACAGGAAGCACAGGACTTTCTAGGGAATTTTTATTTTTTTGTTTTCTCCAAACTCTGGTGCGTCGATTCTGATAGGCAACTGGGTGTTTAGTTTGCTCCCATCCCATCTTTTTGAAGATAGTTGAAACCTTCTTTTGTGCGGGACTGGTGTGTTTTTGAATCGGTATGTCTAAGGCGTTGCAAAGTATCTCTTTGGTGCTTACTTCTTCACGGTTAAAAATGTAGTCTTCTATGCTGTACGTCCACGGGTGGACTTCTTCGTATTGCTTGCGATCCATGTTTGCGGCGCGTCCTTCTTTGTCGGTCAACCACCACTGCTCACCTTCTAGATACAGGGCGACGGCGGCGGCCCAGATGCGATCGCGTTCTTCTCTTAGCTTGGCCCGGTCCAGCTGCTTATTCATGGGCACTACCCAGTAGCGCCGGTTCCCGGTCGGATCTGCCAAAAAGTGATCTTCATTGGTGCTGCCGACAATAACTGATGGTCGGTGCAAGGACTGCTGCGATAGGCCGTAAGGCGGGCGGATTTTATCGGTTGAGCAGGATAGGAAGGCTTTCACTTGACTGATGCTCTTTTTCTCAAAGACCACCTCTAGCTCTGCCCACTCCACAATCCATGAGTAGTGCAGCTTTAGCCGCTCGTCTTTGTCGCCGGTACTAATGTAGGAGTCGTCAAACCACGGTTTAGAGGCCATGGTTTCAAAGAAGGTCGATTTACCGCAGGACTGTAGCCCTTTCAAGATGAGTGTGCAGTCGTTTTTACAGCCTGGCTCCATCACACGGGCAACGGCGCTAATGAAAAAGCGCTTTACCATGGCCTGATGAACGGGAACTGATGTGTCAAAGTACCGCTCTGCAAAGCCTTCTATGATTTGGGTGCTGTCACCATGCGCCGCATAGACCTGATTAAGATATTCCCTGATGGGGTGATAGGGGTTCTCTTTGGCCAGCCGGTAGGTGAGGGTGCAAACATCTCTATCGCCAGACTTAATAGGGAGGTCGTGCCGGGTAATTAGCTCAACTCTGGCCTCAGCCGGACAGAACAGCTCACCGTCAAGTTCTGGCTGTAGCAGTAGTTCGTTAAAGCGCAGCCGATCGCCAAAGTGCTCTCTGAGTAGGCGGTCATCGATGACCAGTTTGTGATCCTCATTGACGGTGTAGTCTGCTCGGTACTTCTTGCCTGCATCGAGTTTTTCTTTAAACAGACGACTGGCTGCAAATTTGTCATGACGATGCTCTTTGCACCAGGCCGATAGAATGACGAGCGCTGATGCTTCGGTTTCATAGTCTTCGAGTACCAGCAGCGCTAACTCACCCACCTTGTTTTCTATCTGTACAGCGGCTGAGTTTATGGAACGCTCCTGGTCTTTCGGCCCTCTGAACTTCCCGTTTTTGTTGGGTTTTGGTTTTGGTGGTGTGGGCTTTTCAGCCTCTAGCTCTAGCTCATTGGCGTTTACGTCTTGGCCCAGTGTGGAACAGAGGACGGTTTCTTTATCTGGGGCCCAGGCACAGGCCCCGTCCTCTTTCTCGCAGATGGGGCAGGGTGTGGCTTGTGATGAACGGATCAGTTCTGTAGTGCTTTGCATAATTACGCTATAAGTTGCGCCGTCATAATGCTGACGGCGTTGACAATGGTATGAACGGTAAAAGCCGCCCTGTGTGGTGACTAGGGCGGCTTAATCGATTTTTGATGTGTCAATGTAGCGGCGATCGCTCAGTGGCCAAACGATTTCTACTTTGAAGTGGTGACGATGCGGATGACGAACTTGCCACGCCCACCAAGCAACCTTGGCATCGTGTAATATATAAGACATATTTTGACTTCCCAACTAAATAACTCGTAAGCCCTTCTCAGCCGCTAGCTGGGGAGGGCTTTTCTATTGTTGAAATGTCCGTACTTCTACGGTGTCAACGTTTTGGAAGAATGAGGCATCCAAGCGGTACAGCTGTGGCGGCATTCCCGCTTGGATGTCCAAACCGTAAGGTGACTTACGATAGGATAAGCCTACCGTAAATTGCTTTACTCGTAAATTGGTTTACGGTACTATGAGTAAAACGCAGGAGATTCCCAAGGTGGAGGCTTTAAGGAAGAGGGCAAAAGTGACGCAAGATGCGATTGCTGAAGCTCTCAGCATCACAGCACATACCTGGAGAAACTGGATTAAAGGGCGTTCTGAACCGACCTTCTCCATCAAGCAAATTAAGACTCTATGCGAAGTTCTAAAGTGCGGCCTTGATGACCTTCCAGATGACTTCACGGAATTAGCTGATATGCCTGAAAACTAAAAATGCCGAGAGTAGCATCAACTACTCCCGGCATCCTCTCCGCCAAAGCGGAACGCCCAAACCTACCTTGTATAGGCCCGAACGATGAAAATCATACAACTTATCCTCTCTACTTCCGCGTCCGGTCGTGCCCCTCCATAGGCGCGATCGGACGTTTTTTGTAGTCAATTCCTAGCAACACGACAGCTAGTAAGGCTACGCCAACTATTGGCATAGGAAAAGGCACGAACAAGAAACTTACGCTGTTGCCTATCCAGAAGATGGCCCCTAGCCCTACCAGTATGTTGCTGAACCATCTTTTGAACCTGAACCTATCTGTACCCGGTATAGACCACATCTAAAATCGCCAATTTCTCTGCCTTCAGAATGCCCGCTGGCTCTGAAGTGCGATCGCCTTTTTTATTGGCCTACAGCCGTTTCAATCTGCTCGCCGACGCGCAAATTTACCTACCCAAAACCATGACTTACAACCCATTACACGAAAACAGCTTTGAGCCAACAGCCGAGAACATCAAAAAAGCACTCGACGAACGGAGCCAACCCCGACCTACCACCGGCCCGAACTTCTCAAACGTCCTGCCACCCATTAGTGAGAAAGAGAAAGAAGCGCTCAAAGACAAAATGATGGATTGGCTATTTAAAGACACTTAAAAAGCGGCCTATATGAGTGAGCGATCGCTAACACTTAGGCCGCCTATTCCCCGCAACGGCTATTAAACGACACAAGGAACCCCTCAATTATGAATCAAAAAGCCATTCTCGACGGCATGAAGAAAGGCGGGCGTATCGTCAACAAAATGTACATCAACCCCGATAACACCCCCGGCGAAAAGATTAGCGATCTACAGATACAGGCTCTCGCTAAGAAGGGCGTGATAGAGACCATCGGATACGACAAAACACGCACCTACCGGATGCCTTCATGAGATACCACGTCATCTACACCACACCCACCGGCCAAACCGTAGATATTACCGATACCGGCAGCAGCGCCAAAGCCGTAGCTGATAAACATAGGCCCTCGTCTAATGGCAGCATCGTTGTTTGGCCAGTTACGGAGCCTCGCTAATCACATGGAGAACAATCAGCTAGCAAAGGCCCAAAAGCCTACCACCGGCTACGTCACAATTGACGGCAAACAATATCAGGTGACCCTTGCCGAGCCACACCAGATTTTTCAGCAGGCCGATCGCCCTGCTCAATACCAAACCCTGAAAAGTGAAGGCACACCGCCGCAGTCAATCAATCCGATAAAGGTTCCATCGATGATGACAGCTGCGCTCGCCGCCATCGTCTCGCTTAGTTTCTTGGTCGCCGCGTCTATGTTCTCTATTTCGCTTACTGCCTACAGCAATTCAGTAGATCGAGTCGATCGCCCTCCCTATATCCGTACGGACTAGCCGCCATGTCAAACCCTAAAGTACTGATTCAAAATGAAGGCCCTCTAGGCGGTGCTGTTGAGCAGGTTGAACTTGACTCGAACCGCGTCAATGTCCAGGGCGAAACGCAAAGCCGATTGGCTAACTTCATCGCTATCTCAAGTCGCGGCGTATGGGTAGATGTTTCGCAGTGGCTCGTTTACTCAGCCGGTTTTTTCTCGCTGGTTCGGCTCGCAGCACTAGCCGCCGCGCCCTTTTGGGCGATCGCGCTGTGCGCTGGTCTGCCTCTGTACGTGTTCATTTGCCTAATCGCCGAAGCCTGCCAGCGGCGTAAATCGCTGCGAATCCATGCGAGCGTAAGGTTTATGTTGCTAGTAGTGGGCGGTGCGATCGCGGCACTATGACCTACATACTCACCGAAGTCGCCGACCGTGAACGCCTAGCTAATCAGGCTAGAATGCTCAGCCTACTGACCTGGGCTGCTAGCCTCCTAATGATTGGCTTTGCCCTAGTGCCCAGCATCCGCCGTAACCCACTCGCTAGAGCCGCGCTCATATTTTCCGCTTGCGGGATGACCGTAGCCAGCCGCGCCAGCGCTGGAAACCTTGCCGCACATGACCGCGTCTTACAGGACTTTCGCGATATTAGCGATAATCAGCGCCAGCAAATTATTTACGAAACACTTTCACCCAATCATCTGATGAAATCGGCGGAAGCGGTTCCAGTGGCCGCAGCTGCGATCGACCAGCTGCCCACCCACGACATTAGCCGCGCCCTCAGTCAAAGCCTAAAGAGCACCGTCCTATTAGGGGCTCCCCGCTCAGGCAAAGGTTACGCTATGGCTAAGGCCATTCAGTTAGTGCCCGCCACAGTTGACCTTTGGCTTATAGACCCTAAAGACGATCCAAACGAATCGTTCTATTGGCAGCGCGTGCCAGTGCGCCAGCGCTGCCGGTTCGATGTGACCACGCTAGAACCGGAAGCCGTCACAGACAAAGTGATGGGACTGTTCAATCAGTTCCTCCTCTCTCCCAGCTCAGCCGACCGGCCAAAGCTTCTAGTAGTCGATGAATGCTCACCCGGCCTAGCAAAAGGCATGATGCCAAAAGCCTATAAAGCATTCATGGGCCGACTCTCTACCATCTGTAGCGTTGGTCCTAGTAAAGGGAAATTTGTGTGGATAATGGCACAGTCAAGCACCGTTGAAGACCTCGCAATGAGCAACGGGAATAAAGCCAGTTTTCGACTCTGCGCAGTTGGTCACGCCAAAAATACAGAGCGTTCATGGTTCATCTCGCTTAATCGTTCAATGCAGATTGACACCCCGCCCGAATCCCTTACCGGCTTCATTCAAATGTTAAATAATCAGTGGGGATATGCCGCACCTTTTGAAGTAGAAAAAACAGCAATCGAGCCAGAAGATACGCATCGCGCCAGCGCTGGAAAAGCGCCTGAAATCAATCAAAAGGCTCTCGAAATATTGAGCTATTTTGAAGGCCATAAAGGCGAACATATCAGCCTACGCCAGCTTACACAGGCCAGCTTTGCCCGCCGCGAAGGGCTCACATCCCAGCGTGCCATGACCGAAGCCCTCAGCCCGTTGTTGTGGTCTGAGGCAATCACCGCAACACAAGACGGCAACTACGTTTTCGGCGATAGGTTGTGACTGTTGCGACTGTGGGGCTTGTTGTGAAAGGGCTCATTTACCCCCCTCTTTTAGTCACAACAACCGCAACAGTCACAACATACCCCGGCTGATAAGACTGTAAGGCCAGCTGCCGAGCGATCGCGATCTCATCATGAAAAGCATCACCCTTAGAGGAGGGCTCTTTCTCCAACTCAGCAGACGACTTAGACCGAACCATACAATTCCAACTGTTAGCTTAATTGACCCAAGCTATCCCTTAATTGAATATTGAAACAGAATTCAAATGCCTAATAAAACTCAGCTGTCTTTTTCCGAATTCCCTAAACAAAAAGGAGGCTCCCGCATTGGCGCGGGTCGCCCACCAACGGCACCCAAAACGAAAACGATTCGAGTTGCTGAAACGATCGCCTTTGATTGCAAGCGCATTGATGATCAATTTCGAGAGGGCCTGTACAGTCACCGTGAAGAATGCATCATCATAGCCACGCCAGTTCATGCCGGAACTCGCCCGTGGCTGCGAAAATATGCCGCAGAGAACGGAGTAACAGAGAACGACGCGGCCTGCGACATTATCGCGATCGCACTGGCGCAGCACTATTCTGACGAGCTGGGCTGAAAACGGGTCTGGCGATCGCACTGTCACAGGGCAACTGTCACACTCTCTAGCGATCGCACTGTCACACGAGACTGTCACACTCTGACCAGCTGCTCTGTATCAAAAACGAACGTTTGTGATACAGAGCAGAGATAACAGGAAACCCTACCAAATAAGCACCATTTAGCGCCTCAAAACCCGTATCAGAATCAAGGTATCAGAAGTGAGGCGCTGTTACGGGTTTTGAGACAGAACACCAATGGAAAAGGACAAAACGAGATGAGTATGAAGGGAAACGATATTTTACAGAAACTCAGCGACTGTACGGAAATCGTTGATATGGCATCTACGCCAGCGCGGCTCTACATCCTAATCGCCCATATTCAGCTAGCCCTAAGACACCCAGGTAACCACGGAGCGAGTGCAGAAGTAGCCCGCGAAATAGCCAACAATATGACTGAGGCTGTTTGCCACTATGTACCAGAAGCCCGTGCACTCATTGAACTAGGCTGGAATCCCGAATACGACGCCACGAGAGAGTACTTTGAAGCTGAGTTTGCCATTCTCGATTATATAGAGAAATTAGCTGATGACTAAATGGCCTGTACAGTCAACGTAAAAGCGGGCCTAATCAATCCGTTTTTCGCTCCAAAATATTCGAGGCGCTACCTTCTGAGAGAGCCACTAACGCCAGTATCAGAACTTTAATCTCTACTAGCTGCATATCGTTTTTATCAAGCCGATCATCAATCATCCGATCGATCGATGCGATGTTGCCTGATAGGCTCTCATAGTTTCGTTTTAGATGGTTGAAATCGCGTTCACTCGCGTACTGCTTGCGAACAGCCGCACCATATAGCGCAATTAGTCCACCGATAAAGGTACAAACGCCCATCAGTAAAGTAATATGCTCAGCGAAATTTTGCATTTTCAAAATCTGATTAGATTCCAGCACCCACAGCGACTGGCTGGGTAGCGTACTGGATTAGATAAGGTTCTGCTAGAAATTCTTCTACGATTACGCTGTAAGCCGCGTTCAAACTGTACGGATCGCGCCGCTTTCGTATTTCTAGATAATTAAAGTCGATCGCTATCGGCGTGAGAATAACAAGCTCTTGTGTGTCTTTCGGCCACAGCGTCCGCCACTCGTGCGTAACGCCGTCATCTCCCACCATTAGCCTGATATACGCTCTGGGCTGGAACTTCTCAAACCAGGCGGAATCGCCCGAGTAGGTCAGTTTAATCAAACTCGACTGGATTAGCGCGATCGGAAGCCATTCACTCGTAGGTGTTACGGTGCCTAATGTTTGCCAGCTCATTCAGGTTCCCTCATACGCTCGTCATACTCGCCGCCCTGAAAGTATTCGCGTAGTTCCCCTTCCGAGACTTCCGACAGCGTATCCTCTCCCGCCTTGCAAACGAGCACCTGGGCAGACTCAGCCGCCTGCATTCGAGCCCATGCCGCAGGCGGTGGCGTTGTTTGGAGCAAAAGGGTAAATTTTGGGTGTCCCCTGAGCCAGATTTGATATCCCGGCCCAATCCACCCGAGCTTTACCTGGTCATCTAGCGAGAGATAAACGTCACTCATTAATCCGCCACGGCCACAGGGTTAATAGTGGGGTCAGCCGAGCTATTGCGAATAAGCGCACTCCATCCAACCGGCAGATTATCAACGCTCGCTATATCGATATAGCCAACGGATAAAGTGTCATCGATGCCCGGATTGACCGCGCCGTAAATAGTCGCGCCATAGACTCTATTAGCTCCAGTAACAGCGGTAACGCCTTTCGCTTCCGTCAATGTCTCTATGCCCATTTGTGTTAAAGGAGCCGCGCCAATTTTTCCTCGTTGTTCAAGTCTCATATCCCAAGCGACGTTTAGGCCGCTCGCAACTTCAGCAAAAACTCTCACTGATTTAGCGCTGCTTCTAGGCGCTGGGCCAGCTTTATAGCCCCTAGACTGTTTCCAGCCAGCGGTCTTTGCAGAGACAAAGCTCGCAAAATCTACAAAGCTGCTAGTTGACCCACTAAGTGTTGTTTTGCTCATGCGTGCGGGCTTTGGCCGAGATGATCCAGCTACAGCAATACCCGACAGTGTTGAAATCGCTGCATGTCCTAAAACGGCCCCGTCTCCCGTTGGTATGTTCGTAGGCCACGCATATTTTACGAGTGCTCCGTTAAACGGAGTCACAAAAACAACATTTTTTTCGTCATAAACGCCCATAGAAATATCTCCGTTGCAGTATTATCGGTTTTCTGACTAAGAGTAGTAAACCCGATAACTCGCAAAAAAACTACAGCTGGGCGAAGGCTGAGAGCTAGCAT
>Ga0136588_1000694_pt1 | contig 12011 bp, 23 predicted proteins | sample AntRauMFilla1564_FD_104782 | JGI IMG/M metagenome (GOLD analysis project Ga0136588, IMG submission 104782) | Saline lake microbial communities from Rauer Islands, Antarctica - Metagenome Filla 1 #564 | ecosystem: Environmental > Aquatic > Non-marine Saline and Alkaline > Saline | place... | reverse complement strand
TCCTCCTGCGGGTCCTAAAAAATAGTCCAGATCATTCCAGTGAGTCTCTCCGTCTCCTATTTTGGCAAATCTGGTATCCATCTCAAATCCAAATTCGCCTAATAATAAAATGGGGTTGTTAGCAGCCCACTTTGTCGCCGGATCTCTTCTAAGTTGTATTCTGAATGCCATTAAGAGGATTTTTTCTCTTATATATCATTCGGAAAGCTATTAGTTATTTATTTCCCATTTAGGTTTATCAATAAACCAATATTTATAGGGCATAGTTTCCATTAGATGATTAAACCCAGAGGTTGAGACTTTTCTATTTGAAGAGTAGCCCGGAAATTCTCTACATATCATCGGCCAAGTCCCATAAAAATTAATTCCAACTTCATCAGAAAAACAGTATCTGTCTATATGCTTATGTCTTTGCGAATTTCTTAAATGTAGATTTTCTTTTATTTTGGGAAAACTTCTTTTATGGAAGATAGTAAAGTTCATAGAAGATGTCATACCAACTGGCTTTATTAGATTCTCGGAAGATTGTACGATTTTATCTATGTATGAAAAATTTCCTGAAAGAGTGTCCCAATCTTTAGGAAGGTTATACATGGAATCTTTAAGAGCTTTTTCCCATCCAGGTAAAAGCTCAACGTCATCTTCTATAATAGATATTACATCAGATTCTTTGAAAGCTGATGTTAGTATGTCTATATAGTTATCGAATATAGCTTTATTAGGATCCTTTTTGGAAAATCTTCCGTAATAAGGGAGAAACCTTTCGGTTTCCTTTTTATTTTTTTCTAGAAACTTATCATACCTTCCGGATTCTTTGGTGGTCAATACTAAAATTTGGTCAATTTCATATTCTACCTTTTCCGGATTTTCCGGAATGTTTTGGAACCAATCTTTTGGTTCTTTCAGAAAATTTATATTAACTAGAGATTTCCTATCTGGTGGAACGTAAAAATTTACCATTCCTCAGAGTCATCCTCGAACTCACCATATCCATATTCCCTGTCTATATCCTGGTATATTTCCCATTCATTATCCCCCATAATCCAGGTTATCGAAGATATCGAATTCCTATTTATGTATTTGAATCTGGATCCTTCCTCGATTAAACCCATATATTTATTTAGAAGTAAATCCAATAATTCTCCAACCTCTTCTGAATAATCTTCCTCGGACTCTATACTTTCTTCTAACATATATATAAGATTCCCTTCCCTGTCAATCTCTTCGAGATCGAAAAATAATAATAATAAATTAGGGTTACATTCAAGTAATTCCATTTCATTCTTTAACTCGTCCAGGTTAATGCCAACCTCTGGTTTTTTTATTTCTATCTCTATCTCGTAAATGAATTCTGTAATCATCTAAATATATTTTTGTGTATATATGATACACAACTTATAAAATATGGGTTCATAAAAATTTTGAACAGAAAGTTTTTCTGTGGTATTTACTTAAACCCATTTCTAAAATAGCATCAGAATGATCTTTTGTTCCATACCCAGAATTCTTTTCCCAACTATATCCGGGAACGGCTTCGGATAATCTCGACATTACTCTATCTCTATAAACTTTAGCTAGAATAGAAGCTGCTCCGATGCATTTAAATTTAGAATCCCCTTTTATCACACACTCATATTCATGGTCTGTAGAATTTACAAAGTGATCTCCATCAATCATTAACTTAAAATCTTTAGGGTTTAAATCGGGGTTCCTTAAAAATAAATCATCTACGGCAGAAACCATAGCACTAAGAGTAGCATTTTTAATATTAATTGAATCTATAATTTCGTTGGTTGCCACTCCAATACCAAATTTGCAGTTTTCTTTAATATGTGAATATAGCCTGACTCTCTTCTTTTTGGATGTTTTTTTACTGTCCCCATACTCAGAATCGTCTATTTCTTCGGGAATAAATACAGCACCAGCTGCTACTGGGCCAGATAATGCTCCACGGCCCACTTCGTCGACTCCAATTAAAAATTTGCTCAAGGTCCGGGTTTTAGTGTGGTGAATTCACCATTAATGAAATTTATATGTTGAGCTTTCCCGTCATGGTGTATTATAACATGGGATTGTAACCATCCACTTGCTCCTTTATTATAATTGACTCTAAGGTGGGTTGATGTACCTACTGCCAAAGCACCGTCTCTTCTTCCAGGGGAATGGTAATGACCAACTATTATTTTGGTATTTAGTTTTCTGAATTGAAGTAAAGAACCTCTAGATCCATTAGAGCCAACATCTCCGTGTTGTGCTAGTTCCCATCCATTTACTACGAAACTACTACTTCTACCTAAGGTATTAAATTCAGGAAATTTCTCTTTAATTATATACGGAATTATTCCCTCTGTGGCTATACCCTCTAATAAAAGAAGACTATATTTCATATATTCCACAGAATTTTTCATAGTGGTTGTTTTTCTCCAATCCGTTCCCTTTAACCAACGATCCAAGAAATCGTCGTGGTTACTTCTTACTATAGAAACATTATAGTTTTGGAATTTTTCCAATCCATCAAGCATGGAATCTATTTCACTTCTTAAAGAATTAGTTCCGTCTAATTCTCTTCTATATTGTATGAACGGATCTTTTTCCTCGTGATGATTTATAGAAAGCCCATCAAAGACGTCATGTAATATTACATTATCTGGCTGTAGATCATCAAACATTTCCAAAGTCTTGTTAACAACTTCTTCGTCATGTTGACCGTAATGTAGATCTCCCATAACGCATGCTGCTATAGAATCTATATTAGTTACCTTTCCATCAGTTACGTTAAAGTATAGATCTGTAAAATTCCCCTCGTCGGTAGCAGTAACCTGTCTCACGAAAAATGTTTCATCGTCCTGGATTTCAACAATAGCGAATCCTAGAGTATGATGAAATTCACCTTTTTTTCCTGCTTTTGAATCTGTATAATTTTTTAGTGTGCATGATCCAGTAGATACCATTAATTTTGGTACATTTCCTTCTAGTACTGGAATTGTTTGTAAATGAACTTTTGGAGAACCGAATACGCAAGAATTTATCCCGCTCATTCCTTCAAGTCCGGTCATAGGATTTACCGCGGTTGGTTGAATCTTGACATCAGACATAATCCACATATACTTATGAAGCTCGTGTCTATTAGCATCTAAATATGGAAGTACCTCATCTGCCCAAAAATCATAATCAACATCAGTAAATACTGATGTAGGATTTTTATATCTTCCAGCTATTATATGGATTCCCGCACTAATATGAGAAGCATAAGCTTCCATATTTTTAACGAAATTTTTGTGAACACTTGTATTGTTTTGAGCCCACGAAATTATAAACTTTTTTCTCCTGCCGTCTACTTTCCTTTCCTTGGCTTTTAAAAATTGAGGGGATTCAGGAGATGTTTTTTCTGTTATGCCTAATTTAGAAACCCATTTTTGTACTGTCCTTTCAGATTTGTCTAAATAGTCTGAAAGTTTCTTCATCCTTTCGTCCCATGTTATTTCCTTGTCCCAGTATATTTTATGGATTTTTTTAATCTCCTTCTCTGATAGATCTTCAAATTTCATATATAGATTTGCTTTTAATTAAGCTTGCGGATTTTATACTTGCATTCAGCTAAAAGTTTCGATTTTAACTATTTGGCATTTTCCTTACCTAAACCAGAAATTAATGAGGAAATTCCAACATCTTTATCCAACTTAGAAAAAAATCTTTTAATAAAATCGCATTTTTCAAACTCTTCTGTCCCTTCATAATAAGAAATGAGTTCCCTTTTAATTAAAACCCTTTTTTCAACTAAATCAGGAGAGTATAAAATACTAGATAATCCTAAGGACTTCATTTTATTATAAGTATCCTCGTAAATTTCTCTTTTTATTGAATCTCCATATTTCATTTGGTATTCTTATTAGGTTCTACTTTATTTTTTATTCCTCCAATTATAGCGTAGAGGTCCTTACATTTCTCATATTCTTCAAAATGCTCTAAAACTGATAAACAGTCCCATACAGATTTTATAAATTTGCTCCCCAATCCCTTTCTTATTACGTCTGTATATATTGATATGGAATATTCTAAATCTTTTAGAGTATACATTACATTCCTTTTTATTTTATATATCAAAAATACACTATATTGGGGGATCTAAATATTAAACCTTAAATATTTAGGTTACTTTATTATTAGGTTCTTTGGATTTCAGTGCAGTAAGAACTTTTATTATTTCTTGACATTCTTCGAATCTTTCTAATCCTTCACACCACTTTAAATAATTAGATAGAAATATTTCATATTGATCTTCCTCGACTATTAAAGTATATTCATCTGCCTTATCTTTACCTCTTTCCCCTATAACCTCGTTAAGACCGAAAACTACAGTAAATCTGTAATTACTAAACACAGACTTGGATATCTTTTCGAATAACATTTTCCAGAATTTTTCCTTCTCTTCGAACGACATTAGTTTATCACTGTTAATAGAATCCATAAACCATTTTATTTTTATTAGTTGAAATTTCCAATAAAGTTCCTAAATGTCCTATGTACAGAGTATTATTTACTACTTACTCTGCAAAGATTTAGAACTTTTAGAAAATTCTAGAAATCCCATAATTTTCCCTGTAGTTTCCCTTTTTAATCCCAAAGATCCTTTTTTAGTACCCCAAGTTTTTTGGTCATACCATTTAACAAATCCATCTGGAGTTTTAAAATTTTCAGCTGGGTGACTTCCCGGACTAGTTATTTTCTCGTAGTCTTTATTTCCGCCTTTTATTATAGACTTATCTTCTTTCATTATCTTCTTCTTATTTGTTTGTGCTTAGGTTCAGGGAATGCTATCCCTCCTATTGTTACTACAAGATCACCTATTTTATTTGGATATTTTATAATATTCCAAAGTTTCGGGTGTTTTTCGTCCCCTATTCTTATAGTTTCTATTCCAATTACGGGTTCGTCCTGATCGATAGCTTTCATATCGCTTTCTCTAAGCTGAATAGCCATTTCTGAACCCCAAATATCATCATCAGTTTTACCTACTGAATCTTCTCTTCTCTTACCCTGAGGCATCAAAAAAGCTCTTTCGTATTCATCATTAAGAGCTAACATTATTCCGTTTATATCTTTAACCCACATAGGTATAGGGATATTAGGAGAGCTAGCTCTAAGTAAAGACATATTTGATTGTAATTTAAGAAGCTGTACCTCTAGACCTGAATATCTATCTAAACATTCTTGTTCTTTTTGCTTATAAGATTTTACCTCTTCCATAATATCTTTATATTGTTTTTGGTAACTTTCTATTAGCAATTTAAAATCCTCCGATCTTTGCTTTTTTGCAGATGGAAGATATCTAGCAATATATGCTATAAGAAATCCTCCAAGAAAGGTAAAAAATGCACCACCAGTAGTTTTTAAAAATTGTAAATTCTCTAACATTCAAAATAGTTTTTTATTTAAGCATCCAACTTTATTAAAGAAACTATTAATTCTCTGCCTATATATCATACACTTTCTGATAAGAAGGGAATCGTTAGAAATTTATTCGAGTACCTTTACATCTATACCCTCCATCAAAGAAAGATTATTAAACAAATCACCTTTAGAATCCAATATGAACTCTCCGTAATAATCTTCATTTACTATCTGGGCTTTAATTATCTCAGCTTTTACATACCCTATTAAATGACAAACTTGAATGTGGACTTGGGGTTTATATGTAATTACTTGAAACCTCATTTACCTACTCCTTTTCCAGAAGGAAAGAATCTATAACGTCAGAATGTACAAAATAGTAGTTCTCTCCATTAGTTTCAGCAACCAACATATTATCCCTATTGTCTACGCTTCCAAGAAGTTGATATTCTTTCCCCTTCTTTTCGAAAATAGCACCAAAGTGTGATTCCTCCATCTTGGATCTTCTCATCCATTTATTTTGATTCCTTCTAAAAAGCTTTTCATAATGAGCCAACATGTTTTCGGTCGGTTCTTTTATTCTTTTCCATTCGTATTTCTTTTTACTCATCTTCCAGTCTTAATATGAATTATTTTTTATCTTTAATGATGTCCAATATCTTGTCCATCTTTTTGAAAATGTGATCCTTTTTTTTAAAAGCCAGATCTATTTTATTTTCTATTTTATCGAAAAGTTCAGAAGCTGATTTATTAACCTCCTCCATTTCCCTTTCCAATTTCATCTTCGTATCGTCTATTATCTTAGAAGCCATTTCTTCTGATATCCTAATTTTTTCCGAATTATATTCCCTGGTTACTAATCTAACTTTTGCACCCAATGTAGAATTATTCGGATTGGATTTCGATAGATTTAAGATTGAATCTGCTAATTCTAATTTAGCTTTTATTATGTCGTTATTCATTTATATGTTATTTTGTTTTAATATTCCTTTCTCTTTATTAAAGCAATGTAATGAAATTATATGCATTGCATAGTATCCTGGCTTGACATTTTCCCATTTAGCCGGATTTAACTCTCTTAATTTATCTAAAAGCCACATTAACTTCCTACATGCCATGTATACGTCGTCTCTAAAGTGCCTTATAAGATCACAGGATCTTATAAAATAGTTCATGTGTAAATGGTCACCCCTCCGCATAAAATGGTAACCTATTGTGCATGGTACTCTTTCCTTATGTACAACTCCGGTATCCTCCGGGAACCACAGCGGAAGGAATGCTTGTCTAGTGAATGGCTCCTTATTCATTAACTCCGCAACATCACCAAAATCCCCATATTCATATCTAATCCCCGTATTTATTTTATCCCCTGCATATTTGGGCCAGATTCTTTCAGGATATGTATGGGAGAATTTTTCATTACCCCCAAATTGTTCATTATTTTTTTGGGCAAAAGGCCATCTAATATGAGATGGGGGAGGATTTAAAGGAAATCCGCTAACCCTCTCTTCAAAATGTTCATCTGCCCAAGGAAGATTTGGTCTTACCTCTTTTTTCAATTCATCTAGAGTTTCTGGAATAAACATTTGGAACGAGTGGTTCATTGTTTCCCACATGTCGTCTGGAGAATCTACCCCCTGCCATTTTTCAGTTTTTACAACGTATCCATTATTATAGAGCCTTTCCTTGGACCATTTTATAGCATCAGAAGGTTTTTGAAAAGTTCTCATATAATTTTTAAAAAATCAGTTAGATTCCCTTCAGTTAATACTGTTTTTTCACATCTATCTTCTAAAGCACATTCAGTGATCCAGGATTCCCAGTTTTCGTCTATTAGATTTATAAAGCTATCTGGATTCCCTCTTTCTTCATATCTCTCTAGAAATTCACCTTTCCTAGCTATTCCGGGATATATTAAATAAAAATGTAAACAAGCCTCTTTTAAAGCTTCTCTAACCTCCTTATGGGAAGATACAAAAATATATTTATAGTTCCCTATATTCTTCTTAATGTGCTTTATATAATTCCCTGGGAATTCTGGATTTCTTTCCTTAGTATTTTTACCGTTTTCATCCTTTACCCAACTAAATAAGCTATAATCTGAATCTATACTATCTCCTGGATTTTCTTTAAAATAGTAACTTTTTCCTATTCCCGGAAATGCTGATACAATTCTAGTTTCCATAATTTACATTAAGACCAAATTTTAATTCCATCCAAGATAACTCTACATGAGCTTCCTTTTCATCTAAGAAATGTTTGGTTGTTAGAAGATCTACCGCCCAGCTGCACCATTCCCTGTATTCCGAAAGGGTCAACCTATTTTGGGTTCTCCAGCTAGGATTTTTTGAAATCTCTTCTATAGTTTTCCCTTTATATCTTAATTGCCCCGAGATTAGCTCTTCCAGCTGACCCTCATTTAATGTTGACCCTTTTAAATTTAAGCCTTTCATCATTTCCATAACTTAACCTATTCTTTTTTTGATGTAATTAATGTAACGTTTTAAAGATTTTTCTTCGCACTCTTCCCAATCCATAAAATGAGCTTCCCCTATTTCATCTGATTGTAGCATATTTTTGGGAAGTATTTCAGATTTTAGTTTTATATCAGAAAGTTTTTTTATCCTATACTCAAAAAGATGTACCTTTTTGTATACTTTACCTTTGGAATTATCATAAATAATAATCTCGGATTTTTTAGGGTTTAGTTTGTTTGGATCTATATAAATCCCAACTTCTTCAAAGGTTTCCCTGGATGCTGTCTGAGCAAGAGTTTCCCCTTCCTCGATACCCCCTTTCGGCGGAGTATACCTTTCCCATTGCCTTGAATTTTTAGGTTGGGCCATAAGAATCTTATCCTCCCAAAATATAGCGATTCCTGCGGAAACTTTCATTTGTTATCTTCTAACCAAAGGTATTCATTTGTAGTTATTGAAACTTCTAGCTCATTCTTTAATGAAAATTCAATCCTACGAAAATATTTAGGAATTAGATTAAAATTTCTCAGAGCCAAAGCCTCATTTAGATCCTTTAAATTTTCTTTTTCTATATAAATATGGATTCTCATTATTTAGATTGCCTTTAATAATAATTTATATGGGAATCTAGAGTAGAAGTTTCGTTATAATAGCCTAGTTTGATTTCTTTTTTCGGGGTTTATAATTACCCTACTCTTAGCCAATTGATTTATATGAATAGCTCCAAAATAAGCTCCGGTTATTCCAGTAGATAAAATGATCATAAGTATAGGGTATGCCTGACCAGGAAAAATAGTAGCACTAAAATTATAAAGTCCATGAGTAAATGTAGCAGAGATTAAAGCTATTATGATAAATATGCCCCTTTTATATTTAGGGTACTTTTTAAACAGAAGTCCAAAATAGGTTTCGTCTTTAAAACTTGGTTTCATTTCTCCTAGCGCTATCCAATACCCTGCGAAAAGGCCACATATCATATGAAGTAATATTGGGAAGGTGGACCTTAACAAATATATGTCCATAGATCTGCTATAAATATAGCTAGCATTTTCTATTACTCCAAACCCCATACCAACTAAAGCAAAGTAAAACATATTGGCTACTGGGTGATTTCTTTTTTTACCTTTTCTACCTAAAATCCCAGCCACTAATAGAAACATATAGAGTTTAAATAATTCCTCCATTAGTCCTATTCTTAAAAAGTTAGTATTAAAAGCCTTGTCAATAAAGGGATTCCCTAGCCATTCCAGGGAATTTACTATGAGGTAATTGAAAGCCTTTATATTTTCATATCCCATAGAATAGTAAAATAGAGTCATGGAAACCGCAACCATAAACCCAGAAATTAAATAAACTGAAGATTTTTTTAGATTAACTGTTTTATAGGGGATAGTACCGTATATTAAAAAAGCATAAAGTAGAGCTGGTAATAAACTATATAAGGTTATTAGGATCATAGAACTTATATATCAGTCCACAAAAAAAACTTACCGAATTCGGTAAGTTTTTCCATCCTGGTATCTGTTAGGTTATTTGGTTTTATCCAAGCCTAACTTTGTATATATCTTATTCCTAGTTTCATTGAAAGTTTCAATAAAATTTGAAGCTTCTTTTCCTTTCAAAATTATAGGATCTATACAAACTAGATCTGTTTTTTCTGCAGGAAGAATAAGCCATCTATCTCCTGGTCTTTTTAGTGAAGAGTTAATTACGTCCTCCATTTCTTTAACCTTTCTTTTAGCTCTTTCTGGTGAATTGCCTCTAAGATCTAGATATAATACATAGAATTTCTCGTTGTTCATAGCATTCTCTATATTTTATCTATATATTAATTATTTAAATATCGATCTAATTTTTTCTTTAATGTGAGATATAAAAGGACTTCTTGAATAGGTTATTTCCGTATTCATATAACTAAGGTTAGATTCAGGAACGCTCAAAATTTTACTTCTATTACGTAAAGATAAAACAATTTTTGGGATCTCTAAGTCATAAACAAATCTCTCAGACTTTTCTAGTTCTGGTTTAGAAAATACGGAGACAATTCCGTCACTATTTAGAGCCTTTCTTCCTATTATCATTTTACTCCTTTCTGCATAAGGGTCTACAAGAATAGTAATCCCCATAATGCTGCCAACTTCGTGGATTCCTCTAGTATTCTCAATTTCTCCAGAGTTAATATAAACAAATTTAACGCAATCTTCAAATATGTGTTTATCCCAGAAAGAGATTATAGCAAAGTTTGCCGGTCCTCTCCTACTATTTTTAGCTACCATATGAGTCATCTCAGCTAATCTAATTACTAATTTTTCAGATTTTATTGGAGGATTCCATTTTCCAAAAATTTGGTTCCACCATTTAACATCTCTAGTGTTTTGAAATTTTTCAGAAACGTCCCACATTTCTTTTATAATAGCCCTTTGTCTGGAATGTATTAATTCCTCCATAAGAGTTTTTTCTACCATTTTATAGGTATCAATTCCAAACTCTTTTAAATTCCTTTCCGCTTCCTTTGGAATTTCCGAAGATACCTGAAACCTTTCCAATGAGAAAGCCATTTTTTCAGGTTTAAGAGAGATAGTTGGCATTTCCGAAGAATTCTCTAAAGGAGATTTTGGAAAGTCCTCCATAGATAAATAGCTTATCTCACCAGCCTTAATATCATCCTTTATCTCTATCTGGGTTATGTAATTTTCTATCATTAGATTATTTTTAATTTATACCCTGGAAAATAGAAAAAGTTTCTTAAAATTCTATGTATTCAGAAGGTACGTGATCGGTAAGCCATACCCCATTTTCTGATAGATAAAACTTATAGCCATCCAGCTGCATATCTCCGGCTTTTATTCTAAGTATTATAGCCTTACCTCTTCTCCTTCCTACGTTAATAGCTGTATCTATATCAGAACTCAAATGAACGTGTTTCCGCTTCATTTTTTTCAGTCCTTCCCTCATTATATCCGACTTGAACCTATTAACAGTTCCGTGAAATAAATATTCTGGTGGTGGAAACTCTTTTAGTTGAACATCCACATTTATAGAATGCCCCTGATTAGCTCTAATGCTTTTACCATCTTCGCTAAGAATGAATCTTTTCTTATCGTTAGTTTCAACTATTGTGTCAATGTCACTTTCCGATACTTCTATACCGTTGTGTTCTTTAATAGCCAAAATTAACTCTTTTTTATTAGCCCAGCCATTCTGGTCTAATTCGATGCCCAATGCATCTGGATTGTGTCTAAGCACAAAACTAAGTAGTTTACTTATTTTTTTCATATTACAAATATATGAAAATTAATTAACAGTTTTAAAATAATTCTCCTTGAATACCCATTTTTGAATCATCAGAATGTAATTTGTGACTCATTATATTAGCAAGTTGAATTTTTTTAGCAGATTCTGAATTTGAGTCTCTACTTTCAATAGTATCCTGAGTTACTGACCATTCCGGATATGTATAAATAATATCTTTATATAGCATTATAGCTTCGGTTCTATCCTCAATATTATTGATGAGTTCTATAGCTTGGTCCAAATCACCTTTCAATTCAGTAGCTTTTGGATTAGCTCCTCCTTTATATGCTTTAATCTTTTCGAAATCAGTCTGGCTTATTTTTAGATCTCTTTTGGATTCGTTAACTTTATTAAAATCAACGAAATTTTTCATATTTTTCATATTATTTTATATTATTTTATATTATCTAAGAAATTCTTTTCCATTGGGGTTAGATTTTCAAAACCAACGTCACTTATTTTATCTAAAATATCGTCCAAATTAAGTTCCATCTCTTCAGAATCCCCTACTTGATTTTCTATGTCCATATCATAGTATGCTGCTTCTGCTGCCCAATTTTTATATTCCCTAAGTGTATCCTTAATTATTCCATCTATTAAAGGTCTAACCTCATCCATAGCTTTTTTAGCTTTCCTTTTTTCCTCCTCTGAATATTCTTTATCCTTATTATATAAAGGAGAAGATTCCCATATTAGCTTCATAACATGAAGGAATTCTTTATCCGAAAGTACTTCAGAACTTATCATTTTTCCCCTTATCACCATAAAAATTCTTAAGCATATATTTTTTAGCGGCTTTTACATTTTCTTTAATATGAAAGACCTCCGAAGTATAATCATTAAAATTTA
>Ga0136588_1000693_pt1 | contig 12017 bp, 15 predicted proteins | sample AntRauMFilla1564_FD_104782 | JGI IMG/M metagenome (GOLD analysis project Ga0136588, IMG submission 104782) | Saline lake microbial communities from Rauer Islands, Antarctica - Metagenome Filla 1 #564 | ecosystem: Environmental > Aquatic > Non-marine Saline and Alkaline > Saline | place... | reverse complement strand
CAAACTGATAGATGCGTGGATGCTTGGAGAGATTACCCGATTTGGGAATTCATTAATAAATTAGATATTGGTAAGAAAGTTCCAGATCCGAAATATATAGCACATACTCAATACAGGAGACCTATAGAGGAATAGGATTATGAGCAAACCAAAGGTAGATATAAAATATATAGATGTAGATGATGATAGTGGTTATTTGGAAATAATAATTAATGAATCGGAAGAGCATAGGATTAGTGTTAGTTTCGAATCAGGTAATAGTGCTATATTTCATAGGGAAATTAATTCACTTGTTACTAAGCTATATGAATCAGCAAATAAAGATGGTTGTTCTGAGGCTAAGAGTAGACTTTCTGAAATAATACATTGGGTACAATCGCCATGAAAACATCTAAACATATTCCAGGACCATGGGAAGTTGGAGAAGTTAAAGAATTCTTGTTAGACTGTAAAAGTCAAGAAATCATAGCGGAAGATGGTAAAATTGGCTTAGCCTATGGTACCACCGATGAAGATTGTAAAGCTAATGCTGAATTGATGGCAGCCGCTCCAGAAATGCTAGAACTTCTAAGAGAACTATATGATTTTAGATTGCATTTGAGTGTTATTCTCAAACCAGAACAGCATAAAAAAGCTCTCAAGGAAACAAAAGCATTACTTGACAGGTTAGATTAATGAATGAATCAGATGTTGTAGAATTAGAAAAAAGAGTAACTAATGCTTGGCTTAAAATAGGCTTGGGAACCTTTCAATGGATTGGAATATCATTAGGAGTTTTGTGTGGAATAACTCTTATTGGTTTATGGAAAATGGATGATCTCTATATGAAATCGCAGCAACTAATAACTATTCAGCAAGGTTATTTTAATGACTTGAGAATAATAGAATACAATATAGAGCGAGCCGCTAATAAAGTGGCTAGTTACAATAAAGATATTCGGAATCACACAAAAGAATTGAATCGTTATTATTTTTCTTTCACTAAGGTTCAAAGCTATCAGTTTCTTTCTTTGATTATCGACTGGATTAAAAGATACTCTTTGTGGAAATTTTAAAATGAATACCAAACAGGAAAAAACGTGATAAATCGATCAACCATTATTGTGTATGACTATGAAACTACTTCAGCTAATCCATACACTACTCAACCAATTCAGTTAGCTGCTGTAGCTATTCATAGTCAGAAGCTAGAGATAATTGAAGGTAGTGAATTCAACTCTTTAATTAAACCGATTGAAGATCCAGAAGAACAGGCTAAGGCTGGTGTAGGAGCTATTGAAGATGAAGCACTAGCTGTTAATAAAAAGACAATAGAAGAATTGAGGTTAGCTCCAGATTTAAAAACTGTATGGACTCAATTTATCGAGTATACTAATAACTTTAATTACAGGAAGAGTAGTTATACAGCTCCTATCGCTGCTGGTTATAATATCCTTGGTTTCGATAATGTTATTACTAATAGAGTAGCTGGACCTCATGGTTGGGGTTATGGTCCTTGGGATAAGGTTAGATATAATAATACCTTGTTTAGTCCTGTTTATAAAATTGATTTAATGGATCTAGCCTTTACTTGGTTCAGTAATACAGCAGAACCAAAGAAATTAAAATTAACAGTTCTAATGGAGTTTCTAGGTATGGATACTTCTGGAGCACATGATGGACTAGTTGATTGTAAAAATACAGCTACAGTTTTGTGTAGATTCTTAAAAATGCAAAGAGCTATGTACGAGAGAATAAATTGGCAAGGTAAGTAGGTTTTGAAAATGGAATATTTTGAGTTTGATTGTGGTTGTAAATTTAAAGTCCTTGATAATAAAGTAAACAAAGATGGATTACCTTCTCTGGAATATGATTTCTACAATCTTAGGAACTGTAATAGAGTATGGGATCTATTTGAAACAGGTAATACTAAGGGAGTTTTTCAACTTGAAAGTCAATTAGGTCAAACTTGGTGTGAAAAATTCAAGCCAAAGTCTATTGATGAAATAGCTATTCTTACAAGTATTTTAAGACCAGGATCATTAGAAGCTAAGTTTGAAGATAAGACTGTTAGTCAGCACTTTGTTGACAGGAAACATGGATTAGAACCATGTACCCCTATGCATCCAGCTTTAGGTGATATTCTAAAAGAAACATATAATCTAGGATGCTTTCAAGAGCAGTCTATCCAGATTGTTAAGGATGTTGCTGGCTTTACCGAAGGAGAATCTGAAGTACTTAGAAAAAGTATTGGGAAAAAAGATGTTAAGAAAATGGCTGAATTAAAGCCTAAATTTATCCAAGGATGTATTAACAATGGTTTGACAGAAAAAGATGGTGAGGATATCTTTGGTATTATTGAAACCTCAGAAAGATACGGGTTTAATCGTTGTCTAACTGGGGATACTACTGTTCAAACAAAACAAGGTAAGAAGAAATTATATGATGTAGAAGTTGGGGATTGGATTGAAGCTCCTATGAAATATGTAGAAGTTACAGCCTTTCATGAAAATGGTGAAAAACCTATTGTTAAATTTACGTTAGAGTGTGGTAGGGTGATGAAATCCACGCTTGAGCATAAGTTTCTATGTGGGAATGGTGAAATTTTAACTCTATATCATATCATATCTAACAATAATCCAATTGTGGTAAAAGATGGTGGATCAAGAGGTTCTAAAATAGTTCGGATGGAATGGGTAGGTCAACAGAAGACTTACGATATAACCGTAGATTCGCTCGACCATATATACTATGCAAACGAAGTAGCTACATCCAATAGTCATGCTACAATTTATAGTTATCTAACCTACGCTACAGCGTATCTAAAGGTACACTTTCCTAATCTATTCTTTACTGCCTGGCTACATGATGCTAAAGAGAAGATTGATCCAATAGAAGAAAGAAAGGAATTGATTGCTGACGCTAAAAGATTTGGGATGACAGTTTGTAGTCCAACTCTTAAATACTTAGGAGAAGACCTTGGAGAAGAATTCTTCAATATTAAGAACAAAATATACTTTGGTTTAGTTGATATCAAAGGAATTGGTTATGCTGAAATAGGAAAGCTAAAGAAACAAATAGTTGACGGAGAAAAGTTATTAGATAAGGATATTAAAAAGTGGACTTGGTTAGAGTTCCTTTCTGTAGTTGCTCCCAATATTAAGAAAACAATTGTTAATAGTCTTATTCTTGTTGGTGCTGTTCCTGGTATTGAATCTCGTAAAAGAATGCTTCTTGAATATAAAGTATTTAGCAAATTAAACGATAAAGAAATTGCTTGGGTTACTAGTAGCTATACTAAATATAACCTTCTGTCAGATTGTTTGAAAGACTACCTTGATATAGATAAGAAAGATGGTGGTCCATATAATTCAGCCTCTGTCAAGAAAATAAATAACCTAATCGACGTTATTGAAAAGGTTCCATATAACACTAGTGATGATATCGCTTGGATTACAGCTAATGAAATTAATTTGATGGGGGTTAGTCTTTCTGCCCATATTCTTGATGATTACGATATTTGTGGAGATACTACCTGTAAAGAAATTTACAATGGTAAAGATAAGGGAGCTATTTGCGTTCAAATTACTTCTGTGAGAGATACTGTAACGAAAAATGGTAAGAATCCTGGACAAGAAATGTGTTTTGTTAAACTAGAGGATCAGACAGACTCTATTGATGGTGTTTGCTTTCCTAATGTTTATAGTAAATATAAAGATATAATCTATGTAGGAAGTGTTGTTTTAGCTTCTGTAGCAAGATCAGCACAGGGTAAAGGAGTTATTGTAAACTCTATCTCTAAGGTATCTTGATGAAAGAATATATTGTTAGTTGCGAATTAATAGATTGTGGAATAAAAGTATACTATCCTAACAACATCTTTACAGAGGAACTATCTATTGATGTTGAATATAAGATTTCTAATGACGGAATTATATATAATGGACATAACATTCCCTGTCAAAAATATTGTAGAAGAAGCTTGATTGGTCTTGATATTTTGATTAAGCTAGGTCACAGATATTTGACAGCAGAAAGTTTGTATAATAATGGTAAACAAGTCTATTCGTTTTTGGGTTTGATAAAGAAAATCAAGATTGAGTTATCTAAAGAAGACTCTCTTAAAGAAGTTGAATTAGTTAAACATTACTTGAACCCTTATAAAAAACCTTTGGTAGATATTGATTACGGTTATAGCTTAATTCTAGATTTATTTGCTTGTGAGGGTATTAATGTTTAAAGTTTACGGTCATGCTGTAGTTTGTTCTGAGCTGATTATGTATGATATTGACCATACATGTAAAGTAGAATTCTCTGTTATGCAAGAAGAAAAGAAAAAGAATGGCGAGAAGTATGTGAACTTGTACTATTGTGAAGCGTGGGATAGTGCTGCTGAGTTTATTTTTCATAATGTTCAAAGAGGTAGTGAATTATATATTGAAGCCTTTCTTAGAAATGAACGGTGGGGGGAGGGTGATGACAAGAAGAGTAAGGTTGTTTTGAGATTAACTTCTTTTAAGGTTTTGTAAATGAAGATTTTGGTTGTTAACGAGTGTTCTGAAATTAAAACAGGATACGGTATTGTTGGAAAGAACTTAATTAAGACTTTGATTAAGAATGGTCACGATGTAACAGAATTGTCTTTGTTTATATCACCAGATGATCCTAAGTTAAAAGAAATTAAATGGCCCTATATTGTCAATGAGCCAGAAGATGATAATAGTACATATCGTGAAAATAGATATAATATTGAAGGTATGTGGTCTTTTGATAGATCACTTCTTGAAATTAAGCCTGATATAGTATTGGATGTTAGAGATCCATATTCTTATCAGTACCAATCTATTTCACCATTTCGTGACTATTTTAATTGGCTTATTTTTGCTCCTGTTGACGGTAAAGATCAACCATATCAATGGAGAGAAACAATGCTACAGAGCGATGGTGTCTTTACCATATCTGGGTGGGGTAAAGAATTGTTGGAAAGTTATGATATTCCAGTTTCTGGCGTAGTATATCATTCTGCTGATGGATTCGAACCGTTACCAAAAGATGATATTTTAAAAATCAAAAAATCAATGGGGATTGAAGATTTTAAGATTGTTGGTACTGTAATGAGGAATCAGCCAAGAAAACTCTTTCCGTCATTATTTTCCTCTTTTAGAAAGTTTCTAGACCAAACAGATGAAAAGGTTTTGTTATATTGTCATACTAGATTTCCAGATGGTGGATGGGACATTCCATCTTTACTAACTCAACATAATTTAACTTCTAAAGTTCTATTTACCTATTTTTGTAGCGATTGCAATAAGACTCATTCTTCCATCTATAAGGATGTTATTTCACAATGTCCTTTCTGTAAAAAATATACTAGTAAACTTGGCTATATATTTGATACCATTTCTACCAAGAGTATGAATACTATCTACAACTTATTTGATTTGTATATTCAATTAGCTTGCAGAGAAGGTTTTGGTATTCCTCAGATTGAAGCTGCTGCTGCAAATATTCCTATAGTAACTACTGATTACGCCGGAATGTCAGATATTGGTAGGAAACTTGGTGCCTATATGATTAAACCATCCAGCATAACTCATACACATGGTATGCAAATGTATGAAGCTTCTGTTAGTGATGATTCTGTAGTTGAGGCTATTAGTTATGGTTTAAACAATCCTTACAATTCAAGAGAGTTTTTTGAAAAGAATTTTGGATCATGGGAAGAGAATTTTAAGTCTTTACTAGATAAGATAGAAATTTTAGATAAGAAAAAAGACTGGGACTCTAAAATCAATATTAAGATTCCAAAAGAGTATGAAGAGTTGAAATGCTCTAACTTTGAATATGTTAAGTATCTATATCAGAATGTTTTATGTAAGCCAGAGTGGTTTGGTGATTACTGTTGTTCTAGAATGATTAATGATCTTAATATCGGAACTAGTTTCGGTGGGACTCATGGAGTATATTTTATAGAATCATCAAACTGTGTCCAAACAATGTATTTTGACAGAAAAATAGCTTATAGTATATGTAGAAACTATAGAGATAATTTAAACCTTTGGGAAGAAAGAAGAGTTAATTATGAGTAAAGTTCTTTTTATAGGTAATATTCTTGAGCAATCTGGTTGGGGAAACTATACCAGGAATATGATAAGATCATTGAATACTGTAGGTGGTTTGGATGTAGTAGCTAGACCTGTAATATTAGGTAAGGCTGGTAAAGTAGATAAGGATATTGAAGATACTATTAGAAAAGATAGTAAGAATTCTGACTTTATTATTCAATGTGTTTTACCTCATCATATGATGTATCAGGGTGGAGTTAAGAATTTTGGATTAGCTATGGTTGAAACACAGAACCATCTATATAATGAGTGGCCCCAGTATTTAAATTTGATGGATGAAGTTTGGTTACCAAATAACGAACCTATTGATGGAGTTATTAAACCACAAAAAACTATTCCACCACCTGTTAATATAGCTAAATATTATGAAGAGTATCCTAAGATTAATATAGAAAACTTAGAGGGTAGATATAAGTACTATACTATATGCGAATATAATAAAAGAAAGAATATTACTGGACTGATAATAGCTTTTTATAAAGCCTTTAATTATGACAGTATGACAGCTTTAATTATTAAGGTTACTGCTCATGGAAAGAATCCTTTAGAATTTAAGAAAAAGATGGAAAATGAACTTCTTTCTATACAAGATCAAACAGGTCTTAGAACGGAATTTCCTCCTGTTATATTTCTAACTGATTACTATTCAGAAGATCAAATAAATGGGTTACATAAATATTGTGATTGTTACGTTGCTCCAAGTTTTGGAGAAGCTATTAACTACCCTTTACTAGATGCTTGTGGATTCTGTAATGTAACTATATCATCAGATGTTTCTGGTCCCAGATATATGAAGGAATCGGGTTTACCGATAGTATTAGTAGATGGAATGAAACAACCATGCTTCGGTGCTGATCATATTTTTCCTGGATATAATTCTATGTCAGAAGATTGGTTTATAACTAGTTTAGATTCTTTAGCTAAAAGTATGATAGAGACTAATGGTACTAAAGCTAATTTTTGTAATATGGAACACTTCTCGTATGAGTCTGTTGGTGAAGCTATGATAGAAAGGATGTTTGGTGAATAAAATGAATCCATTAATGGGAATATTGAGACACGCTTTTAGAAAGGATTTTAATATACTTACAGCTCCAACACACGAAAGGTATCAGAGTAATTTTGATTCTTTGCCTTACAACTTCTATATGCTAAATCATAAGTCATTTGTTGAATGGAAAGAGGATTATGCTAAAATACCAGATAATCATAAACTAATTGATTCCCTGCCAAGTATTCAACTAGACTGTGTTCTTAGTCAAAATAAGTTTGGTCAATTTCAAAGACTGTCTCAGTTTTCTTCTAAGTATAATATACCTTTAATTAGCTTAGAGCATATTTTACCTCCACCCATTAAGGAATGGCACAAAAAGTATTTTACAGAAGCTTATAATATGCAAGGTCATGTTAATGTATTTATTTCTAATTATAGTAGAGATGCTTGGGGTTTCGATGAATCTAACTCTACTGTAGTTAATCATTGTGTTGACTCTGATATCTTTAGCTTTTCTGACAATGAAAGAAAACCTCATATTCTAACCGTAGCTAATGATTATATTGGTAGAAACGTATTTTTAAACTATGATCAGTATGTAAGAGTAACAGAAGGTCTTCCAGTGTTTCCTGTAGGAGATAGTCCTGGGCTATCTAAAAAAGCAGAATCTACAGAAGAACTTGTTAGAAACTACCAAAATTCCTTGGTGTTTTTGAATACAGCAAATGTTTCACCAATTCCTATGTCAGTATTAGAAGCTTCAGCTTGTGGCTGCTGTGTTATTAGTTGTAAGACCTGTGCTATTCCAGAGTATATAGAACATGGAGTAACTGGTATTCTAGCGGAGAATGATGAAGAAATGAAAGAATATTTAGTGTTTTACCTAAACAACCCTGATAAGGCTCGTGAGATCGGGTATAATGCTAGTATAAGAATGAGAGAGTTGTACAGTAAAGATGTTTTTGTTAATAATTGGTTAAACGTTTTTAGGAGTGTAATGTGAAAGTTTTTAGTATTGAAGAATTAAGTTTGGCAGACAGTAATGAATGTTTAACTATTAGTATTGATATAGATGGTGTTAGTAATTCTGAGTTTATGGATTTCTATAACCTATGTTTAATCAAGTTGAGAATTGGTGGAAGATTGACTTTATCTGGAACTAGCCTTTCTATGTTTTCTAGATTTGTTATTAATGCAAAAGCTAATACTGAAGATTTACAAAAATTGGTTGAAAGTTCTAAATGCTTTCATGAATTAGTTAATGTAGAAGCTCTTATGAAACGAGACCTTGCTGTTGAAAATATTTGGTATGATGAAATGAGATTTACTATTGTTGGAGTTAGAAATTGATCAAAACAGAATGTGATAAATGTGTTTTTGCTATTCGAGAAAATAGTGAGCAAACGGGTTGCCACTTAGGTAGACTACAATCGTATAAGAAATCTGGCATTGCTGAAATAAAAGATAATGGCTCTTATACTATTAACGGGCTTTGTTTAGCTTGTAGAAATACACAAACAGGTGATTTGGAGGAGTTCGCAGAGAGTGTTTTAATTGAAATTTCTCCTCAAGTAACTGTTCTAATAGACTATAGAGATAAAGACTTTGACAGAGAAGCTATTGTTAATATCATAAAAGAAAAGCCTTCTCAGATACTTCTTGTCTTTAGGGATAAAAAGATTTCTGATTATAATAAGTTTCTATCTGAAGCTGTTGAGGGAACTAGGGTAAAATACAGGATCATCAAGTTTCTTGACGATAACAGGATAGAAAGTGTTTACAAATCCATCGAAGGAAACTATGTTATCGTAGGGGACCATGTACCGAAGGACATTATCAAGGACTTCTCTAGGGCTATCGTTTCTGATTTGAAGACTTATTTACTATTCTCTAGGGATAGCTGTAATATTATCAGCTCTATGATATTTAAATACAAGGCTCAAGATATCAACGATATTAGAGAATATTTGAGAAGCAAAGACAATTCACAGGATTTCGTATGCGAAGAATAACAACTCTTATTGCTCATAAAGACTATTTAGATTATTTAGAGACTGCTGTTAATAGTGCTATAAATCAAACTCATCCGAATAATATTTGTGTTGTAGATGACGGTTCTGATGTTGATATCCAGGAACTTATTAAAAGAGTTTTTATTAGCGAAAAACCAGAATGTGTTGTTTCTATGCCAAATAATTCTGGAACCTTGGTTTATGCTCCGAACACTCAATTAATTGCTATGAAGGAAAACGGAGGTCCTAGCAGAGCTAGAAATCTTGGTATAGAATTATGTTTGCAAACAACTGATGCTTTTATGATATTAGATGCTGATGATAAAATGTTTCTAGATAAAATAGAAAAGTGTGTCGCTAAAATGGAAGAATCATGGAATTCTATCGGAGTTGTTTATGCTGACTATATTATTGACAAAGGAGACTATACTGTCTATGAGTATAAAAAGCCTTATGATAAGAGACTCTTACTAAAAGAATGTATTATCCACTCTGGTTCTTTGATTAATTCTAATGTTTTTAGACAAGTTGGTGTTTATGACGAATCTTTTAGAGTGTGTGAAGACTACGATCTCTGGTTGAGGATGGCAGAAAAATTTATTGCGGCTCATATACCAGAAGCTTTAACTAAAGTTTTAGAACATAGTAATAACTCAACTAACAGTGTCAATATGAGTATTTGGCAAGAAAGTTGGTTAAGACTTCATAAAAAGTATAGTAAATGAAAAAGAAAGTTTATTCCGATACAGAAATTAAAAACGATTCAGTATCTTTTATTCTACTATATGCTAGACCAATACCTAGAAACAAATCTCTAGGAGCTAAATGTTTAGTTAAATACGATACTAAAACTCTTCTAGAACATCAGATTGACGAGATTAGCTCTGTTGACATAAACAAAGAAATTATCCTATGTTCTGGTATAGGTTTTGAAAAAATAATGAGACAGAAAAGTAATAGCTATAGGATGGTAAACAATGCGTTTTTTGAAGAAACTGGATCTATTGAGGAGATTAGATTGTCTCTTGCTAACTCCTGTTTTAATAATTGTATTTTTATTGGTGATGATTATTTATCCAAGAAAAAAGATCTAGTCGAATTAATGAAATCGTCTAAAATAGTTGTTTCAAAAAAGAATTGTTCTGATAGCAAGTTAATTACTAATGGTAATATTGCAAAGAAAATAAACTATACTAGCGGTAAACATCATTTAATGGGTTCCTTTTCTTTGATTGGTGAAGAATTAGAAGTTGCTAAGAAATACATAATAGGCAAGGAATATAATAGAAACAAACTATATACTGAGATGCTTAATTATATGATGGACAATAATAGTAAATTTACAATTTTGGAGAGGCAATAATGAAGATAGCATTGGTAAATGATTGTGGGCAGTCTGCACACTTCTTTCAGAGATTAGGATTAGCTAGAGCATTTAATACTTGTGGTCACGAAGTTGTTATTTGGGACTTACAAAAACAAAGTGAGTTTGACTTCTTTGATACATTTGAACCAGACCTATTAATTGGCCAAACCAATAATGTTAATTCAGCTTTAATTAAATGTATTAAGCAAAGACCTATGTTGAAGGTATTATTGAAAGCTAGTGACTATGGCTATATGGATGATAAGACAGAGAAAGATTCTCCTATTGTTAGAGTCACAGAAGAAGAAAAGGCGTTGGTTCAAATATTACAATTTTATCTTCTCGACAACTTAAAGCTTTGTGTACATTACCATCCAGATTATTTAAATTTTACTCATGATGGATGGGGTAGAGAGGGTTATGACGTTTTATCTTCTATGAATGCTGCTGACACTTTTGAGTATAGTGATGCTAAGTTTATGGAAGAATATTCTTGTGACATATCTTATGTAGGAGGATTTTGGCCATATAAAGCTAGAACACTTAATAAGTATCTATATCCTCTATGTTCTGATTTTAGATATAGAATCAAGATAGCTGGTAATTCACATCATCCAGTTCCACAATATATTGGACCTATTCCACCAGGATTAGAGAAAAACTTCTATCATTCATCTAAGATTAACTTCTCTATGTCAGAACCTCATAGTAGAGATTTTGGTTACGATGTGACAGAAAAGTTTGCTAAGATAGCTTGTTCAAAAGGGTTCTTTATATCTGATTATGTTGAGGGGCTAGATAAAATGTTTGGAGAAGACATTGTTATGGTTAAATCTCCTAATGAAGTAAAGGATTTAGTTGAATATTTCCTGTCAAATAAAGAAGTAAGAGAAAGACATATTGAAGCCATGTATAAGAAGGTTATGGAGAAGCATACTTATTTTGATCGTGTTTCTGATATTTTAGATTTGTTTGGTTTAAAGAATAACGTTAAAGAAGTGAAGAATGAATATATTGGTAACTGGTAGTAATGGTTATGTTGGTTCGAATCTAGTTAATAAATTCAGACGGAACGAATCGTATAATATCATAGAACACAATAGAGGTATTTGTGACCTAGTGGATCTTTGTAGATTGGAAGATTATTCTAAGTCAGTTGATCCAGAAGTAATAATCCATTCAGCAGCTAAAGCTAACAGTGTTGAATATCAAAATGCTCAAGAAGTTTTATATAGTAATATCATCGGAACTCAAAACCTAATTCAATGTTTTCCTGATGCATATCATATTTTTCTGTCATCTATTGTTGTTTATAGAAGTGCTGGAAACTTCTTTTACCATACCGCAGCAGTTGGACCAAAAAGTATTTATGGTGCAAGTAAACTCACTTGTGAAAACCTTTATAGATCAGCTAAAACAATTTCTAACACAAATAGTATCTCTATTAGATTATGTGCTGTTGTTGGGGGTGAAAACTATACTCATGGATTGATTAATGCTATAACTAATAAGATTAAAGAAAACCCATATGAAATTGAATT
>Ga0136588_1000692_pt1 | contig 12021 bp, 13 predicted proteins | sample AntRauMFilla1564_FD_104782 | JGI IMG/M metagenome (GOLD analysis project Ga0136588, IMG submission 104782) | Saline lake microbial communities from Rauer Islands, Antarctica - Metagenome Filla 1 #564 | ecosystem: Environmental > Aquatic > Non-marine Saline and Alkaline > Saline | place... | reverse complement strand
TCAAACTTATCAACCGTACCTTGCAGTATACCACTGATGATGTCTTGTTCACCTATTTTTAACGCCCCACCACGTCTTGTAATAATTGCTTCTGCCATCTACCTCACCACCTTTAATTGTATTGGAATGCTAGCACTAGGTACTTCATTAGCATAAACAGTTATACTATTTGAAGCTGTTGTTATACGATAAACTAAACCCCAATTTTCAGCTAGCGTAACGTCTGTTGCATAAGTGCCTGTATTGACTATATCAACTATTGGTTTGTCTGTTGATAGTATGCCTGTTACTGTTACTGTTTTAGTGTATGGGGCTTCTGTGCCTGTCCATGATGTTGATGGGATAGTTACTGTGTATTCAGCAGTTGTTGCTTTAGTTCCTAGTTGTGTCTGAATAGCTGATGTAACACCATCTAAGTAATCAAACTCTGTAGCTGTAACCCCTGTTGCTTTAAGGTCCTTAGCGTAGTTTAAGTCTGTATATGCACCTGTGAAACCTTCTAGCTTATTAAGTTCGGCTGTTGTTACCGTTGCACCTTCTAAGATGTTAAGTTCGGTTGCACTTGCACTACCGGGGTAGCTGACTTTAAGTGTGTTTGTAGCAACCCTATCTTTAATTTGACCTGCTGTGTCGGATAGCTTTACATCTGCTAATGAACCATCAGCAATGGAATCAAGTATAGAAGCAATGTTTTTTTGCCACTTGAAATACATTTGAGTGCCTGTTATAACACCTGTGTTTAATGTAATGGTTGTAGCGTTCGTTTCAACATAGTCATCACGATCAAGTATTTCATACAATCCATCATTGTTCTTTTTCATAACCGACATAGTGTTATCGCCTGTGTTATATGATTGTGTTCCACCTAAACTAATATCGAATATAGCTTGTCCACTCGTTGCTGTTATCTCTACTTCTTGAATAACTGCACCTATGCCTGTTGTATTAACCCACCCTGAACCGTTGTATATCTTTAACTGATGGTTAGATGTATCATACCATAACCGTCCTTCTGATGGTGTAGGTGCTGTTGCTAATTTTTCTATTACTATGTTGGTAGCTTGGTTACCACCAAAACTTTGATTACCTGTTAATGGTCTTGTACCGTCTGTCCTTAGATATTGTGTGTGGTCATCATCACCTAGTCCAATTAAAGTACCATGGTCGGATATACCACTACCACTTGCACCGATTTCTTTCCATACACTAGTTCCTGAATCATAAGTATAAACTACATCAGTATCAAGAACTAATCTCAAGTCACCATCTTCCATGCCTGTTAGTGCGTTAAGTGCTGTTAGATTTGCAACAGGTGCTTTCCAATTGTTATCAGCAAAAGCAGGTATATTAGTTAAGTTATCCCAATGTAGCAATGATTGACCTGTGGTCTGCATATTAACCTTAGTATAAACATCAGCTACATTAGCTTTTGTATCACCTAAATTATCTACATATACCTTTTGTACTGCTTGAGTATTTGTTGTAGCTATAGGAACTATTGGACTTGATGAAAAAGTCTTAACACCTGCTACTGATTGGTTGCCTGTTACTTTAACTGCAAAAGCATCTACTTCTGTTTCTGTGTAGTATCGTCCATCATGGTCTGATGAAGTCTTATGTGTGTTTAATAGTCCTGCTTGTGAAGTACCTACATCATCAGCATATTTCTTTGTACTTGCTTGTAAGTCTGTTGTTGGTGTAGGAACTATAGGACTTAAAGCAAATGTTTTAATACCACTTACTGATTGATCGCCTGTTAGATGAACGTCTTTTAAGTTCTCGTCATTAACATACTTTTTAGTGCTTGCTTGCATATCAGTAGTTGGTGTTGGTACTACAGGTGAAGAAGTAAACGTCTTGACACCTGCTACTGTTTGGTCGGTTGTTAGCTTTACATTAGCACCGTCTGTACCATCTAACTCACCAACTAGGCTAGTTAAGTATGTTTTAATGTCTGCACTAGCTTTATCAAAGGTTGCTTTTAAAACTGCTGCATTTTCTGTTGGTTGGTCTGCTAATGATTGCACATTATTTACGTCAAATGTTGGATTGGTTAATGCCATATTGTCCTCCTATCTGTTAAATCCTTGAACTTCTGCGATTGCCTTTAATGAGATTAGTACAAGTGATTCATCAAGTTCTGCGTTTTCAAATATCCATTTGATATAAGCGTACTTCCTTGCTCTTATCTTTCGTTGAACTACTTGTGGGTTTCTGTTTGTCAAGAAACTAAAATCACCAAAGTCTATATCTGTGAAGTCGAATATAACATACTTAATAGGTTTGATTAATTTGGTTTCGTTTGTATTAAATCTATTAGTTGCATAGCTTATAGTTACGCTTGTTCTTGTATATGGTTTAATTGCTACCCATATAACCCTTGTATTCTTTGATAGTTCATTAACACCAAAGTCTGTAAAACCTAGTTCTAACCTAGCAGTAATCGCTACACCATTGTCATTAAGTCCACTAAACTTTTCTAGTGTGCCATTAGCACCGTAATATATTGTACTATTTATATCTAGGAATGTAGTTGCGTTAATATTTGTATAGATGTAAAAAGTATCATTTTGGTAATTGTATATATATACATTAGTTCCAATGTTAATCCATAGTTCTTTTTTAGATTGGTAGTCAAATGTTATAGCTGTTGATAAATCAAGGTCCTGTAATGATTGTCTAATGCGTTCTGAAACATTACTTGCGTTTCTTTCGTCATTAACACTTGTGTTAGTCCACTTCCACATTGATTTCCCATGAAGCGATATAGGGCTATTATCAACGAGTTGTACGTTATTAGGTGCAATATTACCTACTGTCTGATTAAGCTCGAATACAGGGTACTCATAGCCATCTAGCACTGTTATATACTCACTGTAGCTATAGAACGTCTTGCTTTCCTTAAATATAATCTGTCTATCGTATTGAATGACTATATCAGTGATAGCAAACTCGTCAGAACCAATTAATGTAAAAGCAAACTCTGGGTAGTAGGTTGCATCAAGTGTACCACTTCGCATACGTTTGTTCTTAAATGAACTGTTTCCAAAAAGGAAAACGTTGGTATTGTTACCTGGTCCATATAATACGTAGTACTTGTTGTTTTTAACTAAAGCTACATTGCTTGTGCTTTCCTTAACCCACTGAATAACCACAAGTGCATCAGTAGTTGGTGCTGATGTGAAAGTTACTTGACCTAGTGTCCTATCAACAGTAAACTCCGAATCTTCTGTATTTGCAACACCGTTTACTGTAACAATTAATGCTGTAGCACCTATAGATAGTTCTCTTAATTGATAGATAGTAGTACTATTATCGCCTGTGAAGTTTTGTTTCTTAGTACCATTTAGCAAATTAACTTGTTCAAAGTCAGTTCCACCACCTGATGGTGGGGTTTCTATCGCTATTGTAGGGATATAACCAACCACATCACTATAAGTTGTACCGTCATACGTTTTAAAGTCAGTACCATTGATAAAGTATAGTTCACTACCAAACCAAAAGATTTGAGTTTTAACATCAGTGATTGTGCCTATGTTAGTTACAGTTGATTCAGTGATTAAGTCTGCAATAGCTGTTGTATCTGTTGTTACTGTCATGTCATATTCATATACTTTGCCATCATTTAAAATTAACATTATTTCTTTTGTTGCGATTGTACCATACCATAGACCTTGCACATCTTTCGCATTATCAAAGTCTACTAGAGAATTATGACCACCACGTTTTTCTGCTTTATAGTCTTGGGTAACCCTAAAGTTTTCCATGACTACTGCTTCGCCTAGTTTAATTTCAGTTTCGCCAACTGATTGATTTAGCCCTAAGAATTTATCAATCTCTATTGGTTTTGGTACAGGTGCCTGTCTAAAAGTTACCATATATTATACACATCAAAGATACTTTCCTCTGATGATGGCTCTTTCATGGTAAACTTTTGTCTAAGTTCATCATATTTTTGGAATAAAGGGTTAGTCATTGATTGGTTCTCATATGGACTAATCCAACTTGCTACATAAAATGCTAGGGCTTTTGCAACAATGTCATCTATTTCTAATACATCTGTTTTGGCTGTGATCTTAGTTGGTATAGGATTGTATAATATCCTTATTGTTCCGTTAAAGAAGTAATCATAGTAAATTCTGTTAGGTGCTTCAAACTTATATGTAGCTGAATTGCCATATTGTCTTACAGGGTATTCTTCTATCACTTTATCTAATGATTTGAAGTCTGTTGGTAAGGTATATTCTACCCATGCCTGATAATCAGGTACAGTTTCAAAGGCTACATTAAATAACGCCCTATTAACATGACGATAAAAGGTTGTGCCTGTAAATTTCAACCGAATCTTGTTACCCACTGTTGTAGGTGTCAAATTGCCCTTATAAGACGTTCTTGTAGTTACAGTGGCACTAGTTGTCAATAAATCCGTCCAAGTGCCTAATTCGTACTCCTGAATGACTACAGTATGGGTCTTATCTGCTTCAAAATAATAAGACTTAGCAACAACACCATCTTCATTAGGATAATATTGTTCTTCACCTAGAAATTCAACTACATCAAACTGATTGCCTAATTCATTCTTAATAGGTGTATTTGATATTTCAATTGTCTTTTGTATTCTAGCTACTTCGAATAATTCTTTTTGCCCCATGTCAGCAAATATTACACATGATGCTTCAAAGTCAGCTAAATCATCAGAAGAAATAACAACACCATCATCTGTGTAGCTATCCAGTAATACCCTTGCATCATATATTATATCTTGAACTGTTGTTGACATTTATTCCACCTCGCTTATCCTAGCCCTTGTGTTTCTTCCAATATCTTTAATATATCGGCTTTTTTAACACCTACTGCTGTTAATCCTGTCTTTTCTGCGTACATTGTTTGAAGTTCTTTATATGACTTTAAGTCAGTTTTAATTGATATAGTTGGTTCGATTACTTCTGAAACCGTTTTAAACTTTCTGCTTAATGCTTTAATTAATCTAGGGTTTTCAGTTTCATAGAATCCATCTGCATCAAATCTTATTCCTAGTCTGTTTGATTTCTTTAATAATTTACTTTGGAATCGTACTAATTGCTTTGGTACTCCAATAAATTTCATTAATTCACCTCATTTAAAAACAAGGGGCAAGGTATAAACCCTACCCCTTTAGTTTAATTATAATAGTTCTACTGCTGCAACTGCTGCTGCATGGTTAGTCACTAACTTAGTTCCTGTTGCTGGTGCTAATGTAATTGCAATTACACCACTTGCGTTCAAGAACTTGCCTGTTTCAACTTGAATTGCTCCAAGTGTAGTTGCTGCTACTGTACCTGTTTTAGCTGCTGCTGCTTTAGATGCACCTGTACCTGCTGCAATACTGTAGGACAAAACACCTGTAGTGTTGCTAATTAGAATAACTGTTTTATTGCTTTTTCCTGTTGGTGTATAATTAAATACTTGATTTCCGTTTGTTGTGTCTATATCTGCCGCTACCATTGTAGCTGTTGCCCTAGTACCGAATGATACTATAGGTGAATTTGTAAAGGCTTTATCTGCCATATCATATTCCTTTCTTAAAGGGGTCTACCCTTGTCTATAAGTTAATTAAATTGCTGTTTCAGCTGCATAAGTAAATGCTCCAACTGCTAATTCGCTTCCTTTGATAACTTTCTTGCCAAATACATGATAGCCACGAATATGATTAGCAAAAGCTGTTTCAGCTCTTAGTGTTTCAGATTTCATCAATTTGTCAGCGTAACCGATTGATTGATAAGAACCTGCTAAAACATTGTGAATAGGTGCTGCTGCTGTGCCTGTATTAGGTAGGTTGTTGGTAACAAATACATCAAAACCTAAATCCTTGGTCCATTGCATACCACCCTTACCATTGATACCTTCATTAATACTAAATGCTACACCTGCTAATTTAAGTTTAATCATAACCCATGGTGGTATTACCATCCACATATTATTATCTTGTACGTTAGCTTCATACAATACTTGTGCTAGACCTGCAATATCGCCAAGAATAGTTGCTGAATCCACTGAAGCATCTGTTACTGTGCCTGCTGCTGCTTCTGAAGATGTAGTTGCACCTAATACATAAGCATCTGCTGTTTTAGCTAGATTATAAGCTGCTCTTTGTGTTTGTGATCCTTGTAAGTCTACATTTGCCATAGCTGCTTCAACATCAGTTACATCAAAACCATAATAGTATTGTTGGTCGATTAACATTGCTACTTGAGAATCGTCTAATGTTTCATAGCTTACTGTGCCTGCATATGCTGTAATAGTAGGTTCGCCTAATCCGTTAAAATAAATTGTATCGCCTGCTTTTTCAACTGCTTTGTTAGGTTTCATGCTACATATTTTCTTTGCTACTAAATTGTCCTCTAGTGTTCTTAAAACGCTTGCATCCCAAATTTCAGGTATAAATGCTGTTGCATTAACATTAGCTGCCATAATTTTATGCTCCTTTGATTACCACGTTAAACGTGATTTATTAATCTTGTCGAGGTTATCCATAACCCAACGTTGGTTTGACTTCTTAGTATCAAATAATGATTCGCTTATGTAATCACTATCTGTTACACCGTCACCCTTAACACTTCCAATGGTTGATTCTGAATTGATCGTGTTTTTATCAGCAACTTTCGAGCCTAGTTTCAACTGCTTTAATTCATGTTCAATGTAGGCATATTTCAGTGGTGTACCGTTTGATACGCTCTGCCATATCGCTACGTCTAATTTGTCTTTTTCTGAATCAAATTCTCTACCGTTTTCAGACTTAAAGAAGTCAAGAAATTCTAGATTGTTTTGCTTTTCCTTTTCTTCTTGCTTTTGTCTGCTTTCAGCTTCTAATTTAGCTTGTTCATTTTCTTTTCTGATACGTCTAGCTTCTAGTACTTCTTTAGCATCTTCCTCTGAATAGTTTGTTTCTTCTTGTATTCGTTCTATTTCAGCTCGTTCTGCTTGTTTTGCCATAGCTTCTTCGTACTCTGCTACTGTTTTAATGCCATGACTTTCACCATACATTTTAGCTATTAACGCATCTTGTGCCTTTGCTTCTGCTTCTACTTTGTCAGCTTCGTACTTTCGCCTGATTTCAGCAAATTTTGCGTTTTCTTCAGGTGTTTGTACGTCTTTAGATACCGCTGTATCTTTAGATGGTTGGTTTTCAGCTTCTACTTGTGTATCGGTAACGACTTCCGATTTTACGTTTTCCACTTGTTCTGCTTTGACTTCGGTAGTTTCTACCTGCTCATTTTGAGAAGTTACGACTTCCTCGGCTACTGCGTTTACAGTATTTTCCATATTTTCCTGCTTTCTGCCTTTTTCCGCATGGCTTGCGATTAGTTTACTTTTGTCTTTTTAGTTTGCTTATCACCTTTACAACTTGGATTAACACATTTCAATGTCTGTAAGGTGTAAACATCTGTTGACCCTTCGTCACTTATAAACTTATTGTTGATTACTTGCATATCTGATTTACATACGCTACACTTCACTAGGTATACCCCCTTCGATCGATTGTATATACTCTACTGCTGCTTGTTGCAGTTCAGGTGGCATTTGTTCTATTAGTTGTGCTACTACCTCATACGGTACGCCCTGTGATTGTTGTTGAGCTTGTTGCTCCATCATTGCTTCTTTATCTTCTTCTGCACTGATCAGTTCCTCTCGTCTATTGATTGAACCAACAGGTAAACCCTTAAGGTATTGCAAGAATGTTATTCTATCTAGTGCTAATAAATTATCTAATGTTTGTATGGAACTAATCTGTGACCAATAACTTGATGCACCTACGTCTATTTTTAATTTAAGTTTTAAATCCCTTAGTTTAGAAAAATCAATAGTTTTTGTTACTTTATCATCTAATACAGTTACGGTTATCTCTCGTTCACCATAGTATGCTATCATTGTATCTAACCATATATAGCCTATATCTTCAATGAATTGATGTAAGTTCATTTTGATTGTTTCAAGTGGAATAGCTGCTGCTTGCTGAACGGCTATAATTGCACTTGTGTTATTAGGTGTTACATCACCCATGGCTGCATCAGAAGCCCCTAGCATTTCTTTAGTATATTGGATTGTAGCATCTATAAACTGCATAATCTGTGGTGACATCATGCCAGGTTCTATTTGTTGTGCCACACCTGTTATATCGCCCTCTACACCAAAACTAGACCCTACTGCATTAGACCATTTAGCAATCCTTGTACTGTCATATACCACCTTAGGGTATGCGTTATTCATTAGACTAATCATACTCATAGCGAATTGCTTATTAATAAATAATTGATTAGGTACTAACCCTGTACCTAGTGCTTGACCATGGTAACTATTTTTAATCGAATCCCAATTACCCCATGCTATAGGATATACTACTCTTTTAGTGTCCCATTCCTTGCGTACAACACAATTCTTAGTTGATTTTCTAGCGTATATCTTGCCATCTTTTTTCCATAGCTTAACAATGGCTGTTGTTTTGCCTGCTTCGTCTTTACCGTTTTCTAGTTCTATACTGCACGATCGCCTGCTTGCTTATCATTATCAGTATCGCTTGTTATTAAATCTATTTCTTTTTGACTTGTTTTATATTTCTTAGCTTCAGCTTTTAGGTCTGATGTCATTTGTCTAAACGATAATACAATGTAAGGTTGAATAGGCCTACCGTTCTCGTTTACCCTAGTATCATTAGGATTACCAAAATATACATTAACACTATCAACAATCTCATTCTCAATATCGCCCATTATCTCTGCAGGGCTTCCATCAATGTCTTTACCCTTGTATTCTTTTGTTTCTATCAAATCATTCCAAGTTGAATACATGGCATAGTCACCTGATAAAGCACCATCAAGTAATAGTTGTCTTAACTTGGTTGACATTTTTGTATCTTCCCATATTGTATTAAAATGACCTGTTAGGACATCTGTTAACTCACTAACTGTCATATCACCCATGACTATTTTTGTATCGTCACCCTCATTTGATACTATTTGTATCTTTGTATCTTGTGAAGTGATGGAAGCTATCTGATGATTTATGATTCGTTTAAATATATTAAATACAGGCGTAGGGTTTCCATTTGCTTTAACGCCCTTCCACTGATCACCAATATACATACTATTGTTAATATCTATAGTCTGATAAAAAGGTGGGTTCAATCTGTTATTATAGTTTTGTCCATTTAGATATAGTTGCCAATCGTCTGTATAATCCATGTTATCTTTCAATATTCCACCTCTTTCATATAAAAAAGCCACTACTCGTTAAAGTAATGGCTCTCTTGGGGCTCTACATTTAGTAACCCATATTGATTTGCGTACATTATACCACATTTCAAGTGGTATGACTATCTATTTATTTACTTGCTAGTTCTTCTTTTAGTTTCTCATTGATATCCTGGAGCTGTTTATTATCATAAAACATTTGTTTCATTATACCCTTACGTCCTTCTTCTGCTATTAGCAAGTCATTATATGATTCCATATACATAGATAACTCTTTGCGTTGTTTATCTTCATATATCTTTTCATTCAATGTTGAGCATCTAGGACATATAACAGAAAAACTACCGTCAAACTTGCCTAGCTTCTTGTTACATTCCGTACATCTTTCATCTGCTAATAGTTTTCTTGTCATTTCTGCTCCGTTCCATCATATGCTAATAGATTACTCATGCCCTTTGCTAGTTCGTCTACTTCTTTATCTTGCTTTGCTTCCTTAATTGCTTTTATAGGACTTTTAACCAATGGTTGTAAATCCCTGTTATCTTTTAAACGTCTTTTATCTTTTAAGCCTTGCCTATATACCACTACACCAGTGAAAGTGCCTAATATGTACGCTATAATGATTGTATACTCCATGTTTACCCCCCTATATAACTGTTGTCTACTTCCCCACCTAGTATATCACGTCTTGTGTCTATTGATGCAAATACATCAGGTCTAAATGGTTTGTACTCACTAGCTGGTCTTTGTCGCATAATACAGAAACCTCTAATTGCATCGCAATTATGGACGATTAAACCACCATTTATTGCAAAGTTGTTATGTTTTTCTACATACATATTATATACATCTTCATTAGGCACTCTTGTTATTCTCTTTACTTTCACGATTGGCCTTCTTCTTTAAATTAGTTGAAATGATTGCACATTCTTTAGAGCAGTTCTTAACTTTGCCATACTTATTGGTATTAAAAGTATTTCCGCATATGACACATGTCCTATCCTCAAAATCACTTTTCTTTCTAATTCTATGCGATGACTTGCATTTGTCAGAACAGTATTTATTATGGCCATTATTTATTACCTTAACTTTCTTTCCGCAATGTAAGCATACTATTTCTATTTCTTGATATAGTTTATCTTTAGTGTCTTCATAATGTTTTTTGTGCCATTCAATACCTTCTGTACTTCTATGCCATTCAGATGCTTTAGGTCTTGCATACTTTGCTAATCTTTCAGCTAACATCTTTTTATCTTGTAGATTCCCATGTAAAGATAAGTGTTCATGTCCTTCTAGTAGCTTGAAATTGTCAATTTCATTATTGTCTTTGTCTAGGTCTTTATGGTGTACATGATAACCTTTTAGAACTTTTCCATTGTACTTTTCCCACACATAAACATGAAGCCTAACAGTTGCTTCACTTCCTTTTCCTGATAGATAATAACCTTTTTGTGTTTGGTAAAACTTAATACCATCATATACTACAGTTTTGCTTTCTTTCATGTATGTCACCTCAATATCATTGTAACATATCTTAGTGTATCTGTATACTTATTATGTCTGTATCTTCTGTCACATCAGCAGCCAACATCCAGCCTTTGGAACTCAATACAGGATGGTCAACTGTGCATTTAATTACACTTCCGTCTTCCATTTCTATTTGTATTAGTTGGGCATACTTTTGTGTTATCATAACATCACTGAACGTTGAAATTGTCTTGCTTTTAGTTTCTTCGTCATAGCAATATATGTTACCACTTTTACCAATTAAATCCCTTATTGCATAATCACCATCTATTGTATTAACTATCGTATCGCCTGATAAGCATGAGTGAGTAAGTTCATGAGGTTGAGTTGCTACGTCATTAGGATTACTTTCACTTCTTTGCACTTTAGGTATACATCTGATAAGATTCTCACAATTACTAAATATCTTTAACTTACTATCTTTGATAGTCTGCCCTGTTTGTTCATCCTTTATGTCAAACACTTTCAGCCATTCCTTCATGGCCAACCATCCATCAATACGATCATTAGATGATTTGATTAAGTTCTCACCATTTTCCCTGAATATGTCAGCAGCACTTCTGCCTGTTTCTTGTCTGCGATTCCATAGGTCAGGTGGTGCATACTTTATTAAAGGTTTGTCTGGTCCGTTTATTTCATTTATCCTTTTGGCTGCATCACTGATAATTAAATCAGGTTCATATAGTTCTTTATACACAAAAGCGTTGTTATGCGTGTCAATTGCTATCCAGTAATTTGCTAACATATCAAGTCCATAATCTTTAGTGGTGTATCTATGCCAATGACTAGGGATTCGGAAAGGCTCTATTACATGTATGTTACGGTCAAACTCCTTAAAGTAGCTGCCTTCGGATCTAATAAACCTTGCCTCTGCTAGTTGTAACCATTTATCATAATCAGTATCTTTTAGTTGCTCAATACTCGCTCTCTGCTCTAAGGTCAAGTAATTATTATCATGGTGAGTACTTAGCACGATTAAAACTGTGATAGTTGATGTGATTTTCTCCCCTTCATGCTCAAAGGTAGTTACTATATTCTTCTCGAACACTTTCGGTCTTTTAGTATTAGGAAAATATGATATGATTTTATCTGGTGTACTCTCTATAAACATCTCATTGACAAAGCAATCTGGATCAATAGGATTCATTAAGATTGTAAGCTGCCTATCTTCTTCTCGCCCACCTCTTAATTGATGGAGTAAACCTACAAAGTCATCATAGCCCATCCACTCGCCTTCTTCGACAAGTATTGCTGTAACCTGATCTAT
>Ga0136588_1000688_pt1 | contig 12034 bp, 18 predicted proteins | sample AntRauMFilla1564_FD_104782 | JGI IMG/M metagenome (GOLD analysis project Ga0136588, IMG submission 104782) | Saline lake microbial communities from Rauer Islands, Antarctica - Metagenome Filla 1 #564 | ecosystem: Environmental > Aquatic > Non-marine Saline and Alkaline > Saline | place... | reverse complement strand
CTTTGGGAGCTTGTTTTTAAATCACTAACTTTCTGAGTATTGAAATCTAATAATTTTTCAATATCCCTATTTTTTAAATTTTCTTCTACCATAAAGAATTTAAATCTTTTTGCTATTACATCTTTCATTTAAGAGTCCTTTTTTGTAAAAAGAAGTTATAATATACTTATAAGTAAGTATATTATAACTTTTGTTATTTAGAATATTAGTAAACTATTACTTAATTTTAAGTTAAAATAAGTAATAGTTTAATTAAAGGAAAGTAAAATGTTACTCAATAGATTCAATAAGGCACTAAAATATATAGGTTTAAAGCAGGATGAAATAGCAAATAAATTAGATATGAGTATTTATGATTTAAGAAATATTTTGACAAAGAAGAAAAAGATAACACCTGAGATTGCGTTAAAAATAGAAAAAGAATTTAAAATAAACCCCTGTTGGCTTATATTTGGTCGAGGGGAAATGACCACTGACATTGGATTTGACTTGGATGGAAGTTTTAAATCTCCAAAAAGTGAAGAAGAACGAAACTATGCTATTGAACAACTAGCTTTACAAATGAAAGATATTCAAAAAAAAGTAAATGAGATACAGTCAAAGTATGATACAAAATAAACTTACCTACTAGGACAAAAAAGCAAACTTTTTAAAATAAAATATTTCTAAAATCATTAGGAATATTTTATGAAGATTAAAAAAGATTTAGATTTAGATAGATTTAACACTCTATTTTCAAAGCAAGATACGCTTACGCCTATATGGCTAGAAAACGAAAGACTCTACAACTCGATACATACTGAAGAGCAGATAAAGAAACTCAAAAAAAGAAAACGAAGTCATCTCTTCATCCCAATAATCAGAAACACTACAAATATCATCAAAGCTATATTTTCTACTGCTTTTTTTGGTGGCGGAATTCCTATAGAGATAAAAGCTATAGGGGAAGAAGAGAGCGAGATATGGACCGATAGAAACAAGGTCCTGAACTACTACTACAATAAACTCAAACCAAACAAAGAGCTTAACAAAGCTTTTCTCTCATCACTCCTTTTTCGCATGGGTATTGTGACTACTTATTGGAATACTCAAAAAGAAAAAGTGATAACTACTCATATCCCTGTAACTGATATCGCTTTTGATAATGAGTGTATAAATATTGATGATGTACAAGAGATAGGATATCGCTTCTTAGAATCAAATCGTGTCATAAAGCAAAAAATAAAATCAAAATTTTATAACCAAAAGAATATCTACAAGCAACTTTTTAACGATCTTGATGATGACAGAGGTAGTAAAAGAAGAACTGTAAAAGTGCTTTATACTCAAAAAAATAAAGGCTATGGTGTAAAAACTTTTATAGATGATGTTCTTGTGCGTGTAGCAAATGTAAAATCAAATCCTTTTCAGTATGGCTATGCTTTAGAAAAACTTCCTAGTGTAGATATCGAAAAAAGAAAAGATGAGATACTTTGCTATGGTGGAGATGTGTGTGAGCTTTTAAAATCTCTTCAATTGGAAATGAATAAAAAAAGAAACAACAAAAACGATATACAAGAAAAAAACCTCAATCCTGATGTATTTGTAGGAGATCAAGCAAAGGTAAATGTAAATGATCTTTCTTATGGATATGGAAAAATGATAAGTGCAGGTGGCGATGTCAATCAAATCAAAGAGAGAATGACTCCTCAGGACTATAGTCTAGATAGTGATATAGCGATACTTTCTAGCGATATGCAAAGTGCTGTAGGTGTGAACTCTATCCAAGAGGGCGAAACAAGTGCTAGTGACAGGCGAAGTGCTACTGCTTTAGCTGTTGTAAACAGTAATAGTAGCACGAGAATCGAAGAGATGATAATGTTGATAAAAGAGACTCTTTTTGAGCATTGGGCTAAGACTTGGACCCGTATGGTTTTTTTAAATGCTGATGACAATATCATCAATCAGATAACTGGCAAAGAGTATCCTTTTGGAAAAAAAGGTGAGCGAGATGAGATAGAGTATGACTTGGTCATAAACTTTGGAATGACTTTGGATAAAGAAAAAAGAATCAATGATCTACTTGGTATATATCAAATGACTTCACAAAATCCAAACATCAATCCTAAAATAGTAGAGGGGCTTTTAAAGAAAATACTTGATCTTCGAATAGGCGAAGATACTGATCTTACAAATCTTTATAAAGAAGTAGAACAAGAAGTACAAGAAGAGGTACCTAGTGAAGAAGATATCGCAAAACAAAAACTTCTTCAAGGGGGTTTAGTATAGTAGGACAAAAAAGCAAATAGAGTTTGTTAAAATTTTTATAGTTTTAAATTTAAGGAGAAAAAATGGCGGTTAAAAAGTATTTACCTTTAGGTGTGGTTGTAAAAAGAGAGGCTAGCGGTATGGTTCTGACTGATGAAGATATTCGCTCTAACGCTAAAGCTGAAGTGGGAGATACGCTACGACAAAATCTTGAAACAAAAGAGATAGAAATCGTAAAAGCGAAGCCTGCAAGTGCAAAAGATGCTAAAGATATCAAAGCTTTAAATGCAAGGATAATAGAGCTTGAATCTGATCTATTGGAGCATAAAAAAGAAGTGGACAGATTGACACTAGAAAATGAAAAGCTACTCGCACTTGAAAATAAAGAAGTAGGAGATGATAGTGAATAAACATTTTTTAAAAATCCTTTTATCTTTGGGACTTTTTGGGAGTTATGTTGTAGATAATGATGGTGCTGGTGGCGGTGGTGATCTTGGAGATGTTGATATAGGAGATGAAGGGGATGACCCTGGAGAAAATTCCACGGGGGGAAGTTCTGAGCCTGATTTAAAAACACTTCAAGAACAACTCAAAAGTGCAAACGATGCGATAACAACACTTAAAGAGGATCAAACTACAAGACAAAGAGCAGAAACTCACAAACAAGTGCTGGATGACTTAAAGTCTAGACATCCTGATTTTGATGCTGAAAAAATAAAAGAGCATCTTGTGAAGTTACACTCTGAAAATCCTGAAAAAGCGGAGAGTCTAAATAACGCTGTAGGGTTTGAGCTTTTGTATCTTCAAAATTTTGCACCTAAAAGTGTGAATAATGATGAAGTGGAATTTGGTAGAAACAATGGTGGGATAGATAGAAGCGCAGAGATAATGGAAAAAATCAGCAATGGTGGTAGAGCTAGTTTACAAGATAAAAAAGCTTTACTTGGAAAATTTTTATAAAAATTGGAGATATAAAAAATGGATGGAATAGTATATTTAGAAGATCAACACACACCGCAAGCGGACCTTGTAACAACGATAGCGAAAATAGGGAAAACAAAAACACCTTTTTATGCACTTATCAATAAAGGAACTCCTGATAAAAAAGGGAAAGCAAAAGATGGTCACCAGTGGTGGTATGAAACTGCACCAACAGGAAGCGATGATAATGCACACTTGGAAGGTGGAGATACTGCTAACAATGTAGAGAGAAACTTAGGTGAAAGTAAAAATCACTACCAAATCATCAAACATGAATACGGTGTAACTGGAAGTGCTAAAGGTAAACAAGATATCGAAGGTAAAGATGAACTAGTAACACAAGGTGTGACTTCTATGGATGATCATCTTCTTACTATAGAGAGAATTATCTTGAGTTCTGCTACTCCTGTACAAAGAGACAATCTAGCTATTCCTAAAGTTGCTGGAAAGCTTGGTGGAATTAGACACTGGATAACTGTAGAAAATAGTGTAGTTGCTGGAACTGTTGCTTTAAATAAAACTCATTTGAGAGATATGTTTAAAATTGGTTGGAAAGAAGGTGTTGAAACTGAATATGTTTTTATGAATGATGCTCAAAAAGATGCACTTGATAATCTTGATTTAGACAGCAACAATGGTATCTATGGGAAAAAAGACTTAAGAGTTAATGATTATCAGACAATCAAGAATTTTACTTATGCAAAAGATGTAAAAGTTATCTTAACACCACATCTTCCACAAGATATGATTTTGGGTGTAAATGCTGATAGTGTTGCTTTGGTTCATCAAAGACTTACTGAAGTTGAAGAGCTTGGAAAAACTGGCGATATGTTGAAAAAAACTATCATCACAGAGCTTACTTTAAGAGTAAATAATCCTTATGGTGTAACTGCAATCACTGGACTTAATGTTTAGTTTGTTTATCAAAAGAGCAAGTTTTTAAAATTTGCTCTTTGAATAAATAAACACAAAAGGAAGATATATGACTTTTTTAGAATTTAAAGATAGTTTAACTGCTGAAACTTTTGGAGATAAGAAAGTGCCTGAAGATAAATATCTCCTACCACTTCTTAACAAAAGCCTTGAACAAATAGCAAGAAAGGCAAAACCTCTTACGCTTAGAACTTGTGATATCTCTTTTGATCTGCTGTGTTGGACTGATGAGCCTGAAACATTTATACGAAAACCAAAAGAGATCAAAAATGATACTGATATTTTAGATATAGATGAAAGCTTAGAGATGGCGGTGGTATATCAAACGGCTTATAAGTTTGTACATATGGATAGTAAAGCTTACTATATTGGACTTAGAGATGGAGAGCTTAGCACTTATTACTGGGATTTATATGTGATACTTAATGCAAACAAGGAGCTAGTAGATGACTAAAACAGAGCTTTTACTTTCACGATATGGAATAAGAGATACTTCTTGCACAAAGCATACGGCTAGTGGGAAAGTAGAGATTTTTGATGAAGATTTTGTAAAAGCTTTTGATAACTACTGTATGAGTAGTGTTTTTCCTATGACAAAAAGTCAATACAATAATATTAAACTATTTATAGAACATGCTGATGATCAAGTGCCTAATAGTAGTGATAAATACTACAAGATGAAAGCTTTGGATAATCATTTAGCAACTATAGGAGTAGAACAATGATAGAACAAACGGGATTTATAATTAATATAAATAAAATAGCACTAGAACTAGATAGACTTATAAACATAAATGACAATATGGAAAACATATCGCTCACTCCATTACAAGTGCAAAACATGATGGAGATAAAAAATGAAATGGCTTCATTATTGGCTGTTGTTGAAAAAGAGCAGATAGTTTCTAGCAAGCATCAAGAAGTTTTAATACAGTCTCAAAAAGTACTCAATCAATACAATGTTATTTTAGAAACTAAAAAGTTGATAGATATTGAGCATAATGAAATTTTTGACAAGCATAGTGAAGTGATGATACAAGCTCAAGAAGTAGATATTAAAAATGCAGAGATAAAAAATCTTTCAGTTGAACTCTTGATACTTGCTACAGATACAGAGCCTTATCAAAACTACAACTCAAACACTGGTGTATTGACTCTTGGAGTACCACGAGGTGCAAAAGGAGATAGAGGTATCAAAGGGGATAGAGGAGATACTGGATATCAAGGTGTTCAAGGTGCAAAAGGAGATAGAGGTATCAAAGGGGATAGAGGAGATGCTTTTAGAATAAATATCTATGGCACTGAAGCTCAAAAAAGTGTTTATGATAATGCTTTAGCTTCTACCTCTTTTTTTGCTATGGACACACAAAACCTATATTTCAAAATAAGTGATGCAAGTGCAAATTGGTCAGTGCCTATTCAGTTTGGGAAAGGTGCAAAAGGCGACAAGGGCGACAACATCACTATGCAGTCAGTAGTAGATAATGGCGATGATACTTTTACTTGGAACTTTAGTGATGGTACTATTTTCACTACTCCATCACTTAGAGGTGCAAAAGGTGAGCAAGGTATTCAAGGAGTACAGGGTGAACAAGGTATTCAAGGTATTCAAGGAATACAAGGTATTCAAGGACTCGCTCCTGATCATCAACTTATAGGCGATACTTCTATTCGATTTAAAAACCCTACTGGTAGCTGGGGAGATGTGATAGAAATTGGTACTGCGTTAGCAGCTAAAGTAAAAATGAATCGTACATTAAATTTAACAGGAGCGATATGATGGGAATAAAAAGTACACTAATAGAAAAAGCTAGTCAAATAGCTGAAAATAGTATGGATGCAGAAGAGTTGGCACTCGCAAGTGCAATAGTAAAAAATGTAGCAGAAGCTGAGGGTGTAGTAGATGAATCCGTTTATAGTACAGGACAACCAGGAGAGATAGGTTTTGGTATTTCGGCACTTAGAGATTTTGAAATGAAGCCTGGCTATATAAAGGCAGATGGTCACGAAAATCCTTTAAGCAAAAACTACGGAAAAGTGTTTGACACAACTGGTTCACACATGAGAGTTCTTAGAAAACACTATTTTAAATTAGATGGAAATACTCCACTTTTTAGCGATAACTATAAGGCTGGATATGTATTACCTAGAATGTTTATAGATGGAGGTGTTGAGATATCTTATGCACTCGTAGATGATCAAACTTGTGGAAATGTAAACGGAATATTTACATCAGTTCCAGGGATTGACCCTTGTAGCACACATGTAGACCATAATCCTATTTCAAATCTTAAAAATACTCCTGCAAATACATTAGGTGGATTATATACAGCAGTAAAGACAAGAAGTAAGGATCATGCTGTCGTACCTGACTATGTATATAGTCATTTATTTTTTTTAAGTCTAGCACATGGGAAAGCGAGTACAAATACTATGCAGTGTGCATATATAGATGTAGCTCCAAAAATGCCAAAAGGGAATCTTGCTAACGCATTAGCAGATGTAAATGATGGAAATGTAACTTTTACTCCTAGTGGATATAGCAACTGTGCTTTAACTGGCAGTGGAGTTCCATACGAAAAAACAACACACAACGGACAAGAGTGCGGAATAGCAGACCTGACTGGAAATATGTGGGAGCTAGGAGCTGGATTTGTAAGAACAGATGCAGATGGATTTTTGATATTAAAAGAGTCTGTAAAAACTTCAGATATATTAGATGATAGTACAGGTCCAAATGGTGCATACAATGTATCATTATATGATGTAGTTGATTTATCTGATGTTGTTAGCTCAAACAATGGCTGGACTTATCTTGGAAATGGTGCAAATCAAGTGTTTGCCATGAGTACAGATAGAAATTCAAATAATTACAAAAGAACAGCTTTAGGAATACCAACTGCAACTGGTCACAGTGCGAGCGGTACAACAGAATTTGGAAATGATGGGGTATATAGATACTTAAGAAATGAAATGGCGGCTTTCCGTGGCGGCTATTGGGGTTACTCCTCGACTGGCGGGTCTGGGTGCGTGTATCTGAGTTATAGTCGCTTGTATTCGGGTGTGAGTATGGGCGGTCGTGCCTGGGTTCCAGTGAAGTAGTGAACGGTAGTGAGCGGAATGAATGTAGTAAATAAAAAATATATGCACTTTTATTTATGAACTCACTTGATCACTTTATAAAAAGAGTTTTAAAAGTAAAAAGCTATGTCAGGTATGTAGATGACTTTGTGATGATAGGATTGAGTTTGGAAAAGGCAAAAGAATATAAGGCACGATGTGAAAAGTTTGTACAAGACAAACTAAATTTACAACTATCACACTGGCATATACAAAAAATAAAAAGAGGAATTAATTTTGTAGGATATAGAACATGGAAAACAATTAAATTTGTAAGAAAACACAGTATGTTTAAACTAAAAAGAGCGATAAAAAAATGCAAACTTGAGTCAATAATATCTCTAATAGGTCATGCCAAAGGAACTGGAAGCATACCTTATTTTAGAAAGTTGTTGATTGAATTTAATATTTTTGGTTTATTGCCACAAAGGAGCAGAGTATGGTTAAGTATGTAGAGTTTAATAAAGTAAGGGATGAGTTTACGACTCATGAGTTTAGAGGTGGAAATGAAGATGTAAAAGTTACAAATTTTACTGGTAAAGATGTATTGCCACATATCGTATCTATCGTTGCAGATGATACACAAAAGATAGATGAGCTTATCGCTTCTCAAAATCCACTTATTGAATGTAAAGAGATAGTTTATCAAGAATTTAAAACATTGGTAAAAAATAGTGTTCAAATAGCAAATGTAAACAGACAAGTAAAAGAGATGATAGCAAAGCGGTATGATATTTGTGATGAGATTGCTATGATGAAAAGAGCTGATACAGATACGAAAAGAGTAGAGTATTTTTCTTTTGTTGATGAGTGTATCATCAAAGGCGACAGACTAAAAGCTGATATAGGATACTAAGATGAGCTTTTGCGAAAGAGGTCAAAAATGTACTTGCTTCATAGATAAACTATGGAGTAAGGATTGGGGTGTATGTTGCGAACAGCACGACATAGACTATGCTTCACTTCCAGATGGTGCAAGTACAAAAAGTAGTGATGTGAGGTTCTTGGAGTGTTTGAAAAATAAGACTTGGAAACCACTTGCATTTTTAATGTATGGGGTAGTTAGAGTATTTGGAAGAAAGTTTAAGTAAGGAGTAAAATGTGGGAATTTTAAGCAGTATTTTTGGCGGTGGAAGTGTAATAAGTGAGGGTTTTAAACTAATAGACTCTATGCACACAAGTGACAAAGAAGAGATAGAAGCTAAGAGTAAAGCAAAGGTTGACCTTATGGGAGCGTATGCACCTTTTAAAATAGCTCAAAGATACTTAGCTTTGATATTTACACTACTTTTTGCTTTTATTATGCTCAATGGTATCTTGGCTGCTATGTATGGAGTGGTAGATATAGAAAGCGTAGAGCAAGCAAAAGAGTTTGCAAATGATATGTGGTTGGGTGAGATTATGCTCACCATTATAGGCTTTTATTTTGGTGGTGGGTTTGTGGAATCAGTAAATAAAAAAGGTAAATGATGGAGTGTAACTATGAAAAATGTCCAGCAAAACTATACATAGATGATATAAAAGTGTCGCAAGATAAATATATAGACAAGGTAGAAAATATAAGTAATAAGCTAGATGTACACGCCACTAGCTCAAATCTGAAACACGAGCAACTCTTAAAAAAGCTAGATGAGATAGCTTATAACCACAAGATGCATACAGATGAAGAGATGGAGGTGCAAAAGACTTTTATTAAAACTATACAGGACATGGGTGAAGCGTTAGGAAAAAATACTTTTCGTACAAATATTATGTGGAGTATTTTGGCTTTTATTGCAACTGGTTTAGGTGGTTGGGCTTTTTATATGCTGAATGGAATTAGTCTAGTAATTAAAGGATAAGGATATGAAAATACAAGGGATAATTATACACTGTAGCGACTCTCCACAAGGTAGAGGAGATGGTGCAGAAGAGATACATAACTGGCACTTACAAAATGGTTGGGATGGTATAGGCTATCATTATGTTATAACGGAGGAGGGAACTATTGAAAAAGGAAGACCTAATTTTTGGAATGGCTCTCATACTAGGGGATTCAATGATACGCATTTGGGTATATGTCTTATTGGTATAGATAAGTTTACAGAAAAGCAGTGTCAAGCTTTAGCAAATATAGTAAGAAATCTTATGTTTACTCACAAAATAAGTAGTAAGAATGTGATAGGTCACTACATGGCAGATAGTAAAAAGACTTGCCCAAATTTTAATGTGGTTGAGTTTATGCACAACTATAACTTAATATAGTAGTTAATAATGGAAGCAGAAGATATAAACAACAAAAGCTATCAACTCTCTTTGATAAATGCTAGAAAATCAAGAGATTTACAAAAGCTTATAAATACTCTTAGTAACACTACTATTGGATCTCTTAATAGTAGTGTTGAAACTTTACAAGCAAAAGTAAGCACTCTTGAAAATAGTATGACAACTTTGCAACAACAAATGAATACACTACTATCACATACACATAACTATGAAGATGATAATGGCACTACAACAACTACTAAAACAACTGGGGAAAACTAATGCAAAATATTGATACAGATGAGATCACTAGAGTTTACAATTCATTAGAGTCAAAAGTAACAAATACTCTTGATAAATACCTTGACAATAACGATATTAAGAGTGAAGACAAAGCTATAATGATATCCAATACTATTGGTACACTTTTAAGTAGATCTTTTGATTCTTTGGCACTTGGATCAAATCTTAGAATGAACGAAGAAAAGCTAGAGCAAACTAGAAGAATGACTCCCTTTATGCTTGATGGTGCTAGAATCAACAACGACACACTTCAACAAAAATATATCACAGAGCAACTAAGAAACGGTGGTATCAGTTTCAAATATACTTTTTATTGTTCATATTTAGATGATGATGGTACTAAAGTAGAGACTGACTTTATAGATCAAGATACTATCACAGTTCCTGTAGAGCAAACAACTACAAATGAAGATGGTACAACCACAACAGCAACAGTAAATAAAGAATATGTACTCTTTAGGGATTATAAAAGAGTAGCGAGTAAAGAGATCACAGAGGGAACTTCACTATCTACAGTAGAACTTCAAAATAACCAAATAATAGCACAAACAGAATATGCACAAACACAAAAAACAGAGCTATCGGCTAGTGTTATTTACAACAACAAACTTAAAGTACTTTCTAGTTTGTCTAGTCTTTGGGGAACTCTTGGGGCTGGTGGTTTGGTCGTGCCTGAAATTGGTTGGGAACCAGTATTTGAGATAGCTAGTGAGCTTGGAAATACTACACTTCCATCACTAAGTAGTTTTCAAGCTGATATTACAAGTAAATAATATATGACTACCATCTCTAACTCTAAAGAGACTCTTCAAGAGTTAGAAGATATACAAAAAACGCTTAATGGATATTTAGCAGATAGCAACTATTCAGATAGTCACGCTGACATTAAAGACTCACTTGGTGAAGTTAGTGGGTATATAGGTGATGTAAAAAACAGTATCACTGAGCAAGTAAGAAAAGCATCTGTACAAAACTATGATATACCAAATGGGAAAGACCCTTATGAGAGGTTTGCTGGTGGTACTTTACGAAATCACTATTACTCACCAACTACACACGCACCTATATCAAATGAAGCTAAAGCACTTGATTTTGGTGGTTTGCTCATGGTGGGGAGTTTTGAGTTTCTTAATCCCGCTTTTCAAAGTCTTAACTATCTTGTACAAGGTGGTTTTTTGGATCTGATGATTGACTACAAAGAGCAAAGAGTAGAGGTATATAGATACACAGTAACTGTTAGAAATGCTACAACAGGTAGTATCATATCTTCAAAAAGTGGAGAGACTAGCTTTGGAGCAAGTACTACAGTAGGCACACCATCGCAAGAGTTTTCAACAGCTCAAATATCAAAGATGTTTGGTAAAAAATTTAACTTCACTATGAACCCTATAGGTATAGCTGTAGATATAGTATCAGTTATGACTGGCGAAGAGATGAGCTTTGAGGAAACTATTGGTGCTGGTATTATGGGTACTGTTATGGATACTTTTACAGGTGTTGTATCTCAAAAGATAGCTGGGTTTGTAGGAGTTCAAAGTATTTATGGAGCTTTTGCAGTGCAAGCTGTTTTTGGTGCTGTTTTGGGGGAATTTGCAGAGATGGCTATGGGTATTGATAATCATTTTGGTTTTGGTGGTGAGCTTCAATATTCAACACCAACAGAAGATGTATTTGAAAGTGCATATACCTTTGACAATGTTGTAGAATCATTTAAACAAGCATTAGGGATGGACTTCAACAAGACAGTAGGGCTAGAAAATGAGATAGGTGCAACAATAGGAACTAGAAATCAATTTGATAGTTTTGGATCAGAAGTAACGCACGATAGCTTTTACGATGGTACTTTTAGTGTTAGTCATACTTATGATGGGCTTACTTCTATTACTAATGCTACTACTGGATATGATGGATATAGTTCATTTGATTCTAACGGATTCAATAGTTCTAATGTTGATGGTATAAGTGTTTCACAAAATGCACAAGGTGGATATGATGTCAATGATAAAAAAACTGGCTATAGTTATTCTACAAACAGTGTTGGAAAGTTTAGCACTAATGATCCAGCATCTAGCAGTAGTGGTGGTGGAGGTTATGGAGCAAGTAGCAACTCTCAACATGGTAGTACTACTATGGGCGGATCTATGGGCGGTAATGCTTCACCATCTGGTGGTCGCCCTGGGACTGGTTCAATGGGTGGTTGGTAGCT
>Ga0136588_1000684_pt1 | contig 12059 bp, 12 predicted proteins | sample AntRauMFilla1564_FD_104782 | JGI IMG/M metagenome (GOLD analysis project Ga0136588, IMG submission 104782) | Saline lake microbial communities from Rauer Islands, Antarctica - Metagenome Filla 1 #564 | ecosystem: Environmental > Aquatic > Non-marine Saline and Alkaline > Saline | place... | reverse complement strand
TTTCCAGATAAGAAAAGGGGGTAATCAATATTTCTTCTATGCCTTTAGTGAAGCGCATGAAGTAGAGAGCAGACGAAGCACTTGAAAATGAAGCGTTAATGATCGCGAGCATAAGAACGCCGGGAAAGACAAACGAAATATAAGGCACACCTGCAACATCGTCGATTCGCGCACCAATTACCGACCCGAATATAAAGATATAAAGCGCGGCTGCAATCACTGGCGCTACTAAGGTTTGAATTGCTACTCGCAAGGTACGCTTCACCTCGCGTCTAAACATCGTATAGAGACCAATCCAATTAGTATTCATATTATGATTTTTTATCGTCAGCCCGAGTAATTTCAAGATATGTTTCTTCGACCGACTTTCCATCTTTCATAAAATCTTCTTTACTGCCTTCTGCCACAATCTGGCCATGATTGATAATCGCAATGTCGCGACAAAGGTACTGGATTTCTTCTAGATAATGCGAAGTGAGGATAATAGTTTTTCCTCGTTCATTCATTTCTTTGAGGTATTCCCAGAGATCATGTCGTTGCTCGACATCGACACCAGCAGTTGGCTCGTCGAGAATGAGAAGATCAGGCGTGTGCACAAGTGCGCGACCAAGTAGCGCTCGGCGCTTAAGACCACCAGAGAGTTTTTGAAATTTCACGTTGCGATGCGCTTCAAGACCAAAGCGTGTAATAAGCTCATCGATCCGCTCTTTGCGCTCGCTAGCTTTAATGCCGTAGTACCCACCCATATAATCCATTAGTTCAACGGGTGTGGAAAAGATGTCGACGTTGAATTCTTGTGGTGAGAGTCCAACCTTCGTCCGCGCACGCTTATACTCAGCGACCACATCAACCCCATCAACAGTAATGGTACCGCTCGTTGGTTGTGCGATGCCGGTAATGCAGTGAATGATAGTACTTTTTCCAGCCCCATTAGGGCCAAGTAAGCCAAAAAAACTGCCTCGAGGAATGGACAAACTCACACCAGCCACCGCTGTCTTCGCCTCACTTCCCTTACCGTACACTTTCACTAAGTCTTTAATTGTCAGCATTGGCGTTTCTAACATACCTTCGCAGTATACACCTCAAAAATAATTTAAAAAGAAAAGGTCGCGCAGTGGGTTAACACCGCGCGACCTACGCACCAAGTCTACTTAGTGCTCTCGACTAATGCTTCCGCCGAAGCTAAAAATGCTCCCGCCGAAGCCATCAGTGTCTGGCGGCGCGTGGGTGGAGTAAATAGGTTATCCACTTCACGTGACACTCCCATGCTCCACCGGTGGATTTGATCTTCTTTGCGCTTGCGGTATTTTGCATCGTCGATGCTGTCGAGCAACTCCAAAAGATTAACTTCGTATTCCGGTTTTGCTGCCTCACACATGGCAGCCATGAAGTCTCCTACCAAAATCTCCTCCTCCTTGACAAGATTTAGGAGGATCTGTGCGAGTCCCAGTCTTTGACTAGCTTGCAACAGCAGCAGCCGGGCGACAGTCTTTGATTTCACCATCTCTTCTTTCCCTTGATTTCGTTGACGAACTAAATATACCATAGCATAATACAAATCTTATGATAAGTCAAGAACAACGGTGGTTACTAGAGGAAAAATATGAGGGTGAGGAAACTAAAAATTTCCACACTGACTGTGCTCGTCTAGACGCTGGCGAACCACTTGCTTACGTTATTGGTTACGTATCATTTTTGGAGTGCCTTATTTATCTCGATCATCGACCGCTTATCCCACGCCCCGAGACAGAATGGTGGACAGAAAAAGCCATCGCCAATATCGCTGCCTATCAATTCTCACCCAAATTACCGCCAATAGGCATATGGTCACATCGATCAAGCACAAACTCACATCAGCCCACAGTTCGAGGCGAGACCTCGAACCAAGTTACCGTCCTTGATCTCTGTGCTGGTTCGGGAGCGATCGGGATAGCAGTCGCTAAGCATATCCCACAGGTAGCAGTCGACTTCTGCGAGATTGACCCTTTACTTGTTACTACCATCGAAAGAAACATCGCCGCAAATCTAACCGCCAGACCAACCACATCACCACCTCACCCAAGTTCGAGGTCTCGCCTCGAACTTGGTAGTTTGTCTGATAGCCAAACAATTAGACTGCAGCAACACCGAGTAATCGAGGCCGATCTATTTTCGCCAGCGCAAGATCCAAGTTCGAGGCGAGACCTCAAACTTGGTAAGCCGCGACTCGGGAGATATGATTTTATTCTTACGAATCCACCCTATATTAATCCAGCGCTTGATCGCGTCCAAACGTCGGTTAAAAACTTCGAACCGTATATTGCGCTCTACGGTGGTATCGCTGGTATGGAGATCATTGATAGAATTATTACTGGCGCTCCCGCACACCTCACGCCAAAAGGTCAGCTCTGGGTTGAGCACGAACCTGAACAAGTTGCTGCTATCACTGCCACTGCTCACGCTAATGGTTTTTCCATCACTCCCCAACAAGATCAATATGGAGTGGATCGCTATTCGATCTTAGTGTTAGAATAAATTCATGAAAAATCCGCTCGCATCTATAGATTTTAAAGCCTCTTTGGTAACGCCTGAAGTTCTATGGTTAGGTTTTTTTGTAGTAACACTTGTTTTTACTATTCATGCACTTGTTGTTATGTATCACTGGCTAACTTACGGCACTAACAAAAACTTTAGTTTTACAGCCATTTTAATTTATATCGGTGGCGGTGCCCTATTTTTACTTAGTCTACTTATAATTATTTTTGCTATTACTTAGTATGTTATTTGAACAAATACAATTGGAGACTGATGAGAAAATCCTTCTTGTGGTGAGGAAGCACTGGTTTATACCATTTACTAAGATTTTTGCTCTCGCTAGTAGTGCTCTCTTACCGCTACTACTTTACTTATTACTCCCGACACTGATTACGACTATCGACACGACTAGCTTTGTAGATATCTACGCTGGTTTACTCATTTATTTTTATGTCATTTGGTTGCTGTTACACTGGATTGCTCTAGCTAATATTTTGACGGATTACTACCTTGATCTCTGGGCAATCACTAGTCGCCGTATCATTGCTATAGATCAACAAGGTTTTTTTCGACGTTTCTTAAGCTCGTTTCGGCTTGAGCGCTTGCAAGACATGAATATAAGCGTCAAGGGTATCATTCCCACCCTACTTAACTTTGGTACGATAGAAGCCCAGACCGCCGGTGGCAGTAACGAAGAATTTAAAACCGCTAACATGCCCGACCCCCGTGGTCTCAAGGCTCTTATCATCAGCGCCGCCGACGCTAGACAAGAACAAATCAACAACCCGAACGTCACTCAACAGGCACACGCGGGTTTATAACACTTGTTTAATGGTATTGAGTCATTTGCAAATTACCTGACGCTTAGTACAATCAGACTATTATGACAGACAAAAAACTCCCGACGACACCATACAAAGGTGTCCGCGATTTCTACCCGGAAGATATGGCGATTCAACAGTACTTATTTGACACATGGAGTTACACAGCTGAGAGCTTTGGTTACGAGCGTTACGACGCCTCGATACTTGAACCAGCTGACCTGTATCGCGCTAAGGGCGCAGAAAATGCTGAAATGGTTACTGATCAAACCTACACTTTTACCGATCGCGGCGATCGCGAAGTGACACTTCGGCCTGAAATGACGCCGACGGTAGCACGCATGATTGCTGCTAAACAACGTGAGCTATCCTTCCCTGTTCGTTGGTACTCAATCCCCAATCTCTTCCGTTATGAACGCACTCAGCGCGGTCGTCTGCGTGAGCACTGGCAGTTAAATTGTGATATCTTCGGCGCCTCTGATTACACTGCTGACGTCGAGTTGATAGCGTTAGCTCACCAAATTTTCATGAATTTTGGAGCTGATGAAAGCATGTTCGAGATCCTGGTAAACAATAGACAAACCATGAAAACGGCCTATGAAATGTTAGGTATTACCAACGATGAAATCGTTCGCGACATCACTCGTCTCAATGACCGTAAAAACAAAATTAGCGACTCAGAATACTTTGAAACACTACAAAAAATTGTTGGGGAGCGATCACTAGCTATTGAGATTAAAGCCATGATCGAATCGAAAGACACTGGTGACAACGCAGTAGTAGCCGGGCTGCATACACTTGGAATCAAGAATGTGCGTGTCGATCGATCGCTCGCTCGCGGGTTCGATTATTACACTGGCACGATTTTTGAAATCATTGACACCAATCCAGAAAACAGTCGTTCAATGATGGGTGGTGGTCGGTATGATCATCTCACCACGCTTTTTTCTGACGTACCCGTCACCGGTGTAGGCTTCGGTTTTGGCGACGTAACATTGCGAAATTTTCTCGAAAGTCACGATCTCTTGACAGCTAATTTCACCGGACCAACCCTAATGATCTTACCTATAGATAAAAAAAATAATCTAACTGGACTTAAGGTCGCACGAGATTTTAGAACCGGAGGCATAGCCGTTGCGGTCGATACGAGCGATCGTAAGGTTGGTAAGAAACTAGACGCAGCGAGCAAGGCATTTGTTGGGTACGTACTAATCTTAGGCGACAGTGAAGTGGCAAATAGTATTTACACGCTCAAGAATCTCGCTTCTGGTGAAGAAATCACTGGCACTACAGAGGAAATCCTCGCGAATTTTGAAGACTAAGCTAAACTCTACCCGTATACTATGAACTATATTATTTTTGATCTTGAAACCCAAAATATTTTTTCCGATGTCGGTTCCAGTGACCCGACTGATCTAGATATTTCTGTGGGTACTTTCTACGAAACTGATACTAACACCTACACCACTGTTGTAATTGATGATCTGCACACAGTGTGGCCGATTTTAGAACGTGCTGATGCACTGGTGGGTTACAATAGTAACCATTTCGACATTCCACTGCTAAATAAATATTATCCTGGCGACTTAACACAAATTAAAAGTATTGACCTACTTGAGAGTATTAGAGCCTCACTCGGGCGACGCTTGCGGCTTGACGCAGTAGCCAGCGCAACAATTGGCGCGAAGAAAAGTGCGGACGGCCTGCAGGCCGTCCGCTGGTGGCGCGAAGGTAAGATTAAAGAAATCATGAAGTACTGCGAACAAGATGTTAAGGTCACTAAAAAACTGTTTGAATACGCTGTCGCCCATGGTCACGTTAAATATAAAGATGGCTACCGTAAGCAAGAAATACCAATTGACACCACTACGTGGAAAGACAAAGAAGAAGCCTCTATGACACACTCGTTGCCCTTTTGAACCTATAGAATTTTACTTGTGACTATCCAAGATAGACCACGAACAGGACAAGAGCCGCTAGTATGATTCGGTACCAAATAAACGGCCATAACGTGTGCCGCTTGACAAAGGTAATCATGAAATGAATCGCAATCAAACCACTCACAAAAGCAACAATGGCACCACCAGCAATCGTACTCCACACTATCACCTCATCGCTCGTAAGTAACTCTAGTAATTTCTTTAATCCCGCGCCAGTAATGACTGGTACCGCAAGTAAAAAAGCAAAACGTGCAGCTTCACTGCGCGTTAAACCCATTAGCATACCGCCAGCAATCGTCGCACCCGAACGTGACATTCCCGGCACGAGCGCCAAGCATTGAAAAAGACCAATTAACAAACCGGTTTTCACAGACATTTTGCCATCGCGAGGCCGATTCACGTACCGCCATTCCGCAAATATAAAAAGTCCCGAACCGGCAATCAATACTAGAGCAACTAACACTGGTGAGCGAAACGTGGTTTCCATCAGCGACTCAAGCGACAATCCTAGCAATACGGCTGGGATTGTACCAATAAGTAACGCGTATAAAAGTATCTCGTCTTTTTTATTCACTGGCAGCCGACTCAACTTACGCAAACCAGCCTGCGCTAAAAACCATAAATCAGACGAAAAATAAACGATCACCGCGGCGGCGGTAGCCAAATGCAAAATCGCATCAAACGCTAAGGCATTACTATCTTCAACACCAAATAAAATTCGTACAAGTATTAAATGGCCAGTAGAAGATACGGGCAAAAACTCAGTGAAGCCCTGTAGCACTCCGAGTGAAACTGCTTCGATTAAATTCATGATTTTATTGTAACCTGTTTCAAAGGGCTCTGACAAGGGTGTAAGAAAAATAAACCAGCTGGTGTTGGCATGATATACTTTGGTCATTACAGATAAATTATTTTTATGGAAACAGATACAACTACCCCCCAGCCGTCAAAGTCAGCCTTTAACAATCCTTTAGCTGTCCCGCTTGCAATCATCTTGGGTTTTGGTTTAGTTGCCACGGCCATCTTCTTCAGTGGCGGCGAACAGCGCGCTATAAACTTTGCCGCAGACGCACCAGCAGAAGATTCCGAAGCAGCTGCCATCCGCCCAGTTGATGACACTGACCATATCAAGGGTAATCCGAACGCTCCGATTGTTCTCGTCGAATATTCTGATTATGACTGTGCCTTTTGTAAACAATTTCATGAAACTATGAACCGTATCATGGACGAATACGGACCGAGTGGAAAAGTAGCCTGGGTCTATCGACACTTCCCTCTGCAGCGAATCCATCCTAATGCGCCGATGGTCGCTGCGGCCTCTGAATGTGTAGCAGCGCTCGGTGGTAATGATGCTTTCTGGGAGTTTTCTGACCTTATTTTTGAAGATCGTGATACCAATGAACTCACTAATATCACCGCCTTACCAGACTACGCAGCCCAAGTTGGTGTTGACGTCGCCGCCTATGAAGCTTGTGTCGCTGACGGTGATTATATAAGTGAAGTGGAAGCCGATATCGCTGATGGGCTTAATGCTGGTGCACGCGGTACACCGCACACCCTAGTGCTCGTTGGTGGTCAACAAGGAACTATTAACGGAGCCCAATCGTACGAAACTGTTAAGCAATTAATTGAAAACTTATTAACCCAAATTGAGGGCGGAACAGGTAGATAGTTGTACAACCCGGTAATAAAAAGAGTGGCTATCGGCCGCTCTTTTTATTGCTGCCGTATTCAAAAAAGACATCTCTAACGACGCAACCACGGGATCAAATGAGCGTACTCACTCTCACTTGCTGCTAGCTCATCACTAAGGAAAGCTCCGGTAGTTATGTCGGCGACTGCCGCTATAATGTCCTTTTTTAAACCTTCGATCTCCTCATTAGTAATACTGAAGCATTCTTCTTTTATACAGCCTTTGGAATCCGCTTGTACAAACGACAGCACGCCAGTTTTTGTTATAAACTGCTCATGCTCGTACAGCGATAATAGCAAAGCGTAAAAAACAAGCTGTCGTTTGTAGCCGCCGTCCCCGCCTGCGTTTTTACCTTCAATAGCATTGCGTGTTTTTGGTTTACCGGTTTTGTAATCCACTACTTGTAAGGCAGTGCCGTCAAGTGCCATATCAAGCCGATCAAGCTTACCGGTTAGCATTATCTCAGGCAAAGCGGCCAAACCCGTTTTGAGCACTACTTTTATGTTTAACTCTTCATAAGTTATTGCCGGTAGAGTTTTTTCCAGGTGATTAAGGTAGGTTAAAAGAGTTTCGGCACCTTGTTCGCGCAGACGATCATATTCATTTTTACTTACAGGTAACGTAGATAATTCATGCTCATACCAGGCGAGTATTTGGTTTTCATTTGGTAATTTTTTATCTTTAGTATGCTGGCGAGTAATTTTTTCTAGCGTGTTATGAATAGCCGTACCAAATTGCATGTGCGTCGGCTGTACTTGGGGCACTCGTAAAATATTACGGTAAAAATAATCCCAAGGATTGCGTAAATAATTATTTATTGATGTAGCCGAAAAACCGCGCAAGGCCAGTAATTCAGTTAATAATTGAGTATCGACGGTAACTCCCCGAATACCTGGCTGTAGGGTGTCGCTGATCTGATATCCATTCTCAAATGATGTTGTATCCACAACGCTCACCAACGAGCGATCGAGTTCTATGAGTAAACGGCTGGCGAGCAACTCTTTACCTTCAGCGTTGGTATCACTATAAGAAATATATAATTTTGTTTTCGCCCGCGTCATTGCTACGTAGAGGAGACGTTTTTCATCGTCATTTTGATCATCTGGTGTTGTTGTACTAATGGTTGCTAGCGGAATTTTAAACAACTCGCGGCGAGTGGCTCCACCCCAGACCGCATCAATCAAACGTGGAATATACACTGTGTCAAATTCTAAACCTTTTGATTTATGCGCCGTCATTACGGTAATTGCTTCCCCGCCGTTATGAAGATAGGGAGCATTAAGAGGTAGTCCATAATCCGACCTTAGTGTCAGCAGTTCACACACTCTGGCCAGGGTAGTAATGTCATCCGTAACTACTAATGCTTCTATTTCGTCGTACAATCGCCGCAGGACACGCACGCCTTCAAGTGGGTCGTATCGCATCACGTGCTCTAGAAAACCGCTGGCATTAAGTAAGTACTCAAGCACTCGATGAGGCGGATCGGTCACTTCCCTGGCGCGAGCTTCCGTGAGTACATTGATAATATTTAGTGCAGTGTCTGGAGCTTCTACACCGAGAGCCCGTAATAGAGAAGTATCACGTAAAATCATTTGTAGTGATAGATTGTGTCGTCGAGCACCATAAATCCGCACCAAGTCACTGCTGCTGAGTCCCCAGTATGCCCCGTGCAAAATGGTAAATAAAGCCTCCTCGTCTTTATCGGTCAAAACCGCCCGCAGGAGTGCTTGTACAGCCTGGGTAATAGAATGCTTTAAAATGTCGCCACTGGCTGAAGCGTTCGCTTTAATATTTGCTTTACGCAATAAAGCAGCGAGTATCTCAACTTCTTTATTTGTGCGTACAATCACAGCAATTTCAGACAAAGGTGTGCCAGCATTGATCTGCTCTTGTATCGATTGTATCAACCACGCGTCCTCAATCGCTTGATGCGAAAAAGCACGCTCTTCTACGGTCGACTGCGCAACTGCTTTAGCCTCAAGTGGTACCCGCAAACCCTGCAGGGGTCCATCCCCTACTTTAATCAAACTATGCGCCAGGTCGAGTATTGTTTGACCAGATCGATAGTTTTCTGTCAAAGCAATAGCGGTTGTCCCTGTAAAAGCATTTTCAAAGTGTAAAAAGTTTTGCAGCGAAGCTCCCTGGAAGCGATAGATCGCCTGCTTCTCATCCCCCACCGCAAAGATATTTGGTGCGGAGTGGTACGATGCCAGTAATTCCAATATTTTATTCTGCGCGCCGTTTACATCTTGGTGTTCGTCAGCTAAAACGTATTGAAATTGCTCCTGCAGATCGCGTAACATATCAATATCGTTCGTAAGAGCTGCTACTGTTTGCTTAATCATGTCATTAAAGTCAAAGAGGTTTTGCTCACCAAGCAGTGCTTCATACTGTCGGTACACGTGAGCCAGCTCACGATTCTTAGCTATTGTTTTTTCCAACTTAGTATAATCACCACGAACTTTACCTTTGTGCGCTCCCTTAGCGTGAAGTTTAGGCGTATCTTGTAAATTTGCTTCTTGGGTAGCAATAATTTCCACCAGGCGGTCAGGTGAGATGTTTTCTTGCTTAAGAGTCCCAATGATATGCAGAAGTGGTGTTACGTAATAGCGTGGGTTACCACTCGGTCGCAGTAATTTAAAATTACTATGCTCAAGAATATTTTCGATAATGTTTATTTTATCAATATCGCTCCCTGGGCGACCACCGATGATCGACGGGTAAGCATCTGGGTACTCACTGATCAGCCTTCCTGCAAAACTGTGGAAAGTATGAATTGACACACGGTACGCAGCTGCACCAACGTAGCGGCGCAATCGATCACGCATTGCCTTGGCACCAGACTCAGTGAAGGTCAAAGCAAGGATTTGTTCTGGCTTTGTATCAGTCATCAGTAAAATATTAGCAATGCGCAACGTTAGAATCTGGGTTTTACCCGTACCAGGTCCGGCAATAACTAACACTGGCCCTTCGATCGTATTGACGGCTTGTTTTTGAGCAGCGTTTAATGAAATAAACGCGTCATTGAATGCTGTCTGTAAGGCTTGTTGTTTATTTGATATGCTCATAACATTAGTATAGCAAAAATGTACATCATTAGTTTTGACAAATTATGACCTTTATATCACCCTGTATAACTCCCCTATACAAAAAGAATAAGGGGAGAAAATGCAGCTCGAACAGGAAGCAAAATTTACTGAAGCATGCAACGCTATCAACAATATTTCTTCAGAAGCTAAAAGCCAACTTACGCATAGTGTCTTACGTATCTATGCTATTGGTATCGAGAAGCGCCACTTAAAAACTCTTTATCATCACAATGAGATTTCGGAAGCGGTTTATCGACGGCTGCAAGGTAAGCTTCAATTACAATTAGAGGCGGTTGAAATGGGGAATCTTACTTCAGACGTGTCATTACACGTCGATGAAAAAGATATCTTTGAGCATATGGCAACCCGCTTACGAAAGCTCTATAAAAGAGACAGCGAGATCGAGCGCGTCAGCACGCAATACATGTACTACCGGGCTCAGGTGATACTCTCTCGAAAAGTGATCAAGGAATTGGCAACTTTTGACCAAGAGTACGCAAATCATATTTTTACCTCTGAAGCCTACCGACACACCATCGACCTCTACGAAAACTTTAAAGCGCAGTCACAAAAGAAAATGGATGCTGTGAGTATTGCCTATCCACAAATTTCCGCTTCCCTCTCAGAAGAATTAGCCAGCAGACGTGTCGAGAAAATTGAAGAGTTGGTGTTGCATGAACTATTTGAGAAAGAACTCATTAATCAAAAGCTATACATCACAATCCGTAATGAACTTACCGGCAAGCATTAAATGTGAGGGAGTAAACTTTTTTGAAGTGTCGTCTCTACGCTTGGTCATCTAAATACAGCTCATACACTGTTGCAACGAAAAAAGGTACCGCGAACAACAATATCATCTCCTCTAGCGGGACAGTGTTACCAAAAAATTGTACAGTGCTTACGTATGCCTCAGTACTTGAAAATACTTTGTGAGCATTTTCAGTAGCCAACCATAAGCTTATGCCTAGCGGCACTGAACTAAACAAGGCAAAATTTATTACTCGATCCAAAAATTGCACTGACAAGGCTTTGTGAACCATCAACATAGCTAGGCTCGACGCTATAAGAGCACCGATGATCCACAAGTATGAATATTCAACAAAGACGTTTCCTAGTACTAATTGATGAAAGAGCACGAGGGCTAATGCCGCCACCGCAAATAATACAAACATAGCAACACGATCACGAGCATTTCTTAGGGTGTAGTTACCATCATCAAAAAGTACTTCATAAACAAGGGCTAAGAAAATAATTTGCAACGTAAACGCTATTACCATCTCCAGGGGCACCACTCCGAGTAAACGCACTTCATTTTCACCTAATGTATACCAAAGTCCAAACGTGTGAGCGATACTCTCCAGAAGAATCGATAAACCCACGCCGACAGCGGTCACTGACAATATTACCGCTGAAGGGGCACGTGTGTAATGAGAGAGTAACAACGCCGGTATACCAAAGAGCAAAATGCTTGTGCCTAAAAGACCTGTTTCAAAGATATGAAGTCCGTAAGTAGCCAAGACAAAATAAACAAACGCGATCGTGAAAATGATAATGTTACGATGCATAAGACTCCTCTATTGTAGCAAATACATCAGACGACCAAGAGCAAAGCTCTTGGTCGTCTGTGTGTATCTTTTAAGCTTTAATAGCTCTTCAGTCGCCTAGCTTTATCATGCTGACGAATCTTCTCTAGGGCTTTAGCTTCAATCTGGCGGATACGTTCACGAGTGACGCCAAACTCCTTACCGACCTCTTCGAGGGTGTGGTAAGTACCGTCGAGCAAGCCGTGTCGCATTTCAAGAATCTTACGCTCTTTATCGGATAGCGTCGCTAGAATTTCGAGAATTTGATCGGTCAAGATGCTGTGCGACACTTCTTGATCGGGCGATACCATTTTATCGTCAGAGATAAAATCTGATAAGCGTGACCGATCATCATCGTCACCGATTGGTAATTCGAGTGAGATGGTATCTTGGGAGATCTTCTCAATTTGATACACCTT
>Ga0136588_1000683_pt1 | contig 12063 bp, 12 predicted proteins | sample AntRauMFilla1564_FD_104782 | JGI IMG/M metagenome (GOLD analysis project Ga0136588, IMG submission 104782) | Saline lake microbial communities from Rauer Islands, Antarctica - Metagenome Filla 1 #564 | ecosystem: Environmental > Aquatic > Non-marine Saline and Alkaline > Saline | place... | reverse complement strand
GGCCAGTAATGACCGCGTTGGAAACACTCGGTGGGCCTGCGGTAGGTGTTGCGGGTAGGCTTGATACGTTTGCTAGGAACATGGCTAACGGGGACTTCAGGCGAGCTACTGAGAGTATCATGCCTAGTGCTATAGCTAACCCTATGCGGGCTTGGCGGTACAATGAAGACGGCGCCGCTGTTAGTGTGCGTGGCGACCCGATAGCTGAGATAGCTACGCCACAACTGTTCCTACAAGCTATGGGTTTTGCTCCGGCGAACTACATCAAGCAGTTAGAGATAAACTCCGTTAGCAAGCGTATTGACCGTAACCTAAACCAACGTAGATCGAAGCTGCTGCGTAACCTAAACATTGCTAGGCGTATGGGTGACAATACCGCATACCGAGAGGCTAGGCAGCTTATCCGAGAGTTCAACCGAAGAAACCCTAAGTACCGGGTTGGGTCGGATACTATATCTAAATCACGTGACCAGTTTAGAGTGTTGTCTAGGAAGATGGCCACTACCGGCGGTGTGTCCATATCCAACCGTGGTGAAGCAGAGGCTAGGCGCCGTAACGAAGAGATGAGTATATATTAGGCATAAAAAAGCCCCCTCAGTTACAAGCACGTTGGGGGCTAAGTTCACGTCTAGGAGAACGATGAAGCCTTATGGTATCACGTAACTCTCCATATGCGAATACCATATTTATCGTCAACTATTGTAGCTATAAAGGTTAAGTCCCTCGACCTCAGGCCTGTCGCATTAGCTACTTGCCGAACGGCTTTTTTGTGGTTGATGCACGGTATAAATAGTGAACTACCAACCACAAACAAGTCCCAGTCAACTGACAGGCTGACCCCATCAGGGTCTATATCATCCCAGTGTAGCTTCATAATCTACCGACTCATCACCTTCTTCTGCAACCTTAAAAGTAAGTTGGAGGGCATGGCATGGGTTTATGTCCCCTGTAGTTCCTTTTAGCATACGCACCTTACAGGGTTTGGCACCCAAGTCCCGTTGCAATATCTCCATAACCCCATGATACTCAAGAGCATTCTTAGTGCACCAATTACGAAACGGAGTGACAGCTAAATACATCTTATTGCAGTCATACTCGTGCCGTATAGTAAAGCTGTTGTGGGGTTTGGAGTCGGGTATGGTGTACACATCCATACCGTTCTTCCGTGCGTCTACTAAGCCTTTTATGCGTAGTACGTTGCCAAATTGCTCTCCATAGTAGGCATTGATAAGGTCGTCCGCACTCATCGAATACTCACTCTCTAAGTGGTTTATACGGGACAGCTCCATAATAACCCAAGCTAACAGCTTACGCTCATCCCAAGCCAACAGACCTGCGCGTTTGGCTAGTATCACGCCCACCACCACACAAGCACCTTGGGAAGTCCACATACGGTTCTTAGAGGTAAGGCTTGCCCGCTCACGTATCAACCTCTCAACACTGGATAGTAACTTCGTAACTTCTTGTTTATGGCTGAGCACATACTGGATATAAACATCGCCGGCATGGCCGTACTGGTCAGTTAGTGTTTTATTTAGTTTTGTGGCTTCCTCTTCCGTGTAGGGTAGGCGGGTAGCTCGGTGCTCAAATACACGTTGTGCCTCACCTTTGGGCGCTGCTTTAACCAGACTTATAGTCTGCAGTAAGCTAGCATTGGCCGTTGTACCTACCAATAAGTTCCACTGTGAACCACGTTGGCGTTCTTTGTTCTGCCCTTCCCCACTTAGCCGGTTGCGCTGGTAGCCTTGGCTGGTGTTGTACACCAAATTACTTATGGGCATAGGCGCAAGGTTAGTCAGCTCATCAATGTATACAGGTAGGTTTTTGTACAGCTCTAGCCTGTTCATCATTGAGAACGCAGTATCCGTACCCCCGATCATAACTGCATCAGGCTTACCCCATACTGAGGCCCCACCTAGCTGACCTGTTGTTTTGCCTAGGCCAGACCCTTGGCTGTGCAGGTGATACACGCTGCCCGATACTGTTGGCACAAACGCCATGAGTGGCGCCCCAAAAGATAAGCCGAACATGTACTGGTGCTGCTCCCAACCGTCCTTATTGTAGAACTCTGGGATGGCAAGCCATTCTGCTAAGGTGCCTTTCTTCTCGAACCTAGAGAAGTGGTCTATGGTTTTATGGGATGGCATATTAGCCTCCACTCGGTCAGCGAAAATCTCTCTGTCCCCCACCACAAATGAGTTCTCATCCCGAGTCCAACCAAACTGTGTCTTTAGTGATACTTTATCTTGTGTCTTCTGCAATTTTTTCACCCACGCGGCTACGTATGCCATAAGCGGTCTCCCGTCCATTACTAGTACGTCATTAATATTCATTGCCTTCCTGAAAGCCTCATTCACAGCAATATCTGTTTGTGCAATTGTAAAATCTCTAACTCCTTCTCGATGCGTGTGATACCTAATGGCGTATACCGGCCCCAACTCAGGGTCAGAAAATCTACCTGTAAGGTATAGATCACGCTCGCAGATTAAAGTTTCTATCGGGTCACCATCACTATCCCGGTCTACTTTATATACCCCACCATTAACCCCGCGCATATAGGGCTTAGGGTATTCTGGAACGATGTGTGTTTCTTTTACCCAAGGAGATACCTCTTCGTCTTCCCCACCAATAAAGGCTATGCTGGATGTGCCCTGTTCAGATTCGCTTTCTTCGGTAGGTTCTGGAGTTTTTTTACCCTCCTCTGGTACTTTTGTGACAACAACTTCTTGGGGGCCTTCTGGGGCCGATCTGAGCTGTGAACCAATAACTATAGGCGTTCGTATCTTGCCTTTTAGTGCACACCCTTTACACCGGTCTGGGTTGTTGGCCTCAAACTTACTACAAAGGTGGGGACTGTTTATTGAGTCCGCAATCTTCTCCGTCTCCTGCTCATTATAGTTGCTGTGGCCTTTTGAGATTAGGTGAACTGCGCCCATACCCTCTTCAGTATACTTAGCAATAGACATGGCGCTGAACCACTCGTCGTAACTAAGGTCATTGGGGTTCTTGATCGCATGGTACAGGTGGGCACACCCTTTACCCTTGGCCGTCTTCTCAACAATAGTAGTGAATTTGCTGGTGTAGTTACCAAGCAGGTTCTTCATGTCTGCTTTGTCTGCTTCAGAGTACTGAGCTTTTGCGGGTAACTTCATCTCCTCCACAACAGGCAAGCACTCAGCAAACTTATCTAACTCTACGGGCACAGTACTGCCGCCAAGAAACTTAACGGGCTGTGGTGGGTCGAACTTAGTGTTATGCGTTCCGGGTATGCGCAGTATACGAGCCGCATCGGTGGTGATTGCCGCATCTATTGCGAGCCCAAACTCCTTACATGCTGTGCGTAATTTGTGGGCAACAGGAAACCACGTAAGCCTATCTACTTGCTCACTCAGTGCCCAATATACGTGGACACCTCCACCTGAGTTAATGACAAAGGAGGGTTTGGGTAGTTGGTATGCTTTGCAGAAGCCTTGTAGTGCAGCCAGTGCTTGCCGTTGGTCTGGGTAATCTTTACCTTCGCCACAGTCGATGTCTAAATACAAAGACTTCATAAGCTCTACGTTGTCCACTTTGCGTGAACCGCGTTGCTCGTAGGTCGCTAAGGCGAAATAAGCATTCTCCCCAGCGTTATCTGTTTTTTGCGCGGACGCGGACAGGTCTTCGATAGAAGCATAGAAATTTTGTTTTGAGGCGCCACCACCCTTAGGCAAGGAAACCCCACAATAAAACCCTGTGTCTGCCAGAACCGCGTTTAGAAAATTTATAACTTCCATAAACGTGTCTCTTTATTTTATAGGGGGGCAGCATCGCCACTACCCCCACCAGACTCTTACAGGGTCTTATTAGTCCTCATCGTCCCAACCATCCAGAATATCTGCTAAGTCTTCGTTGCTCTCAACAGGTTTTTCCTTCAGTCTGGTTTTAGTCTGTAGCTTTGGCTCTTCAACCTCATCAACCTCATCCGAATCTACCGCTTCTTCCTTAGGCTTCTTATCTTTCTTAGGCTTCTTATCTTTCTTTGGTTTGTCCTCCACTTCATCCATTTCAGGGAACAACGGGCCCACGGGCTTCTTATCCTCGGACTTAAATATATTAAGCTCAACCATCTCAGCCACAGTGGGGTCTTTCTGGAGTGCGGCTACCACTTCTAGCTCTTCTTTATTTAGTGGGCGGACAGGGCGGAAGAACAACTTGGGGGTTGCCGCGTCAGTGTCAAACTTAAACTCTGTTATCACTGCTGCCGTGGGGGTCTTGTGTGATGCTAAGTATCTGGCATAAGCCTGCATACCCATACTGTCTTTATCACTACCAAAGATACTAGTAGCGGGGATGGACATCACATACGGCCTGCTAGTAGTGACCTCACCGTCTAATAATACTGCTATCTTCTGGGAGAACCTACATGCACGAGACTCACCTTGACCTGAACCTTTAATGTGCTGGGGGCATGATTCACAGCTTTCCGACTGCTTGTCAGTTGCTAGTACGGACTCGTCCGGTACTTTTGAGTCTGATGACCAACATACTGGTGGCGAGTTATCTCCCTCTTTGTACTCACCTTTGTAGTACTGGCGGTGCATAGGAGAACATTTAACTATCACCATATTTAGCTTACGGTCTTCTAGCTTGGCAACTTCTTCACCGTTAACTATTTGCCTAAACACGGAACCTTTGATGCTTATGCGCCGACCACCAACGAAATCACCACCAGTGATATTAGTGTCTGGTTCTAGCTGACCAAGTAGGTCTTTAAACTCTGCTGGTAAGTCACCTGAAAACATATCTAATTCTTGTCCCATTATTCTATCTCCTGCGCGTCATCAATTTGGTTTTCGTTAGGGTCGTCAATTTCTGTAGTGTCAGTCGGTACAGCAACTGCGGCAGTCTCAGTAGTCTCTACTGCTTCGTTGAGCCCCACATCATCCTCTAGGGTAGGCGTGGGAGTCAAGGCTGCAATAACTCTTGGCATACTAAACCTATACCGGTTGCCAATCCGCAGGTAGGAGGAGGGTGGTAGTTTACCCTCAAGAATCCAAGTCCGTAGCGTACTTGCTTTTACCGACAATACCGCTGCCATCGCCTCTGAATCCAAGTACTTTTCAACTTCTTCTGTCATTAGTTATTACTCCCTACCCGTAGGTTTTCGGACTACGATAGCGTACTCCACATCTTTGTTTAACCCCGGCAGTACTGCATCGGGATGTTCTTCTAAATACGCTTCTAGGTTAACGCGGCTAATGCGTTTCTCTAGTAGGCCAAGCTCATTGTTCTCCAATAAGAACCCATGGAATCTCTCCCAATCAGAAGTCCAGTATTTTGATCTTTCTGTGCGAGAAAAAGTACCAAATGGGGTCTTACCACCAGAGCTACCACTGTCTTTACAGTGTTGCAGTAAAGCCTGTTCAATAACTTTGAGTTGTTTGTCCAAGCCTGCAACCTCGTCTTTGTGTTCCTTGGCGAGGTCGGCTTTTTTGTCACGTATCTTGCGATAAGCGCGGACTAGTCTATCTAGCTGTTCAGCCATGTCGTTCTCCTGTGTGCTTTTTTGTAGTGTTGTGTGCTAGTCTATACTGGTTGTTAGTGGTTATCAAGTATTTCTTTATATAAATCCACTATTTTTAAGTGGCTAGTTATCCTACCATCTAGTGCGGCATATACTTTACGCTCAACAGGTGAGCCGTGTAGTTGAACGACCGTACACTTATGTTTTTGTCCTGACCTATGAACCCGGGCGTTAGCTTGCTCGTATGTTTCGACCGATGGTACTGGCCCCCACCACACCACGGTGTTTGCTGCAGTTAGTGTTACACCATGGGCTGCTGCTTGGGGTTGTATAATCAGGACTCTTGGGTCGGGCTGGGTTTGGAACTTATCAAACAACGCTGTGCGCTTATTAGCAGACACACTACCCTGTATAACGCCCGCAGTAATCCCATCTGCCTCCAACTTCCCCGCCAGTATTTCTATCGTGTGCTTATAAGGCACAAAGACAAGTACCTTCTGCTCCGTTTCTTCTATGACTTCGAGTAGTGTGGCATACCGCTTGTTTATATTAAATTCAATAACCTGCTTATCATCTGTATACACTGCACCACAAGAAATCTGTAGGAGCTTATTCATGTTAACTGCGGCGTTGGCTGAGGTTACTTCTTCTCCTGCTGCCACCATAGCCATGCGCTTACGTAGTATCTCGTAGTACTTCTTCTGTTGTCCAGAAAACTCAACCTCGCGCTTTGAATACATCATCGGAGGCAAATCTAAACATTGCTCTTTGCTAAACCTTATAGCTGGTTGCAGCACGCTGAACACTGTCTGCGTTGCGTTGGGTTTTGCTGCCCACTTGAACGGAGTTATCTTAAACATAACCGAGTCCCTGAACGCACCAAAATACCGTGGCACGCCTTTAGGGTTGACTAGCTTGGCTATACCATACGCATCTAACGGAGACTGCGCTGCTGGTGTGCCGGTCATCATCCATAACCATGTAGTGGGGGTTACCAGCCGGTTCAGGGCTTTCCACCGATTAGTCTGTGGGTTCTTGTAGTGGTTAGCCTCATCCACAATGATCAAATCAAACTTACCCTCGGCTATTTCCTTCTCTATTATCTCAAGCCCCGCGTAGTTTATAACCACATACTCCGCGTCACTCTCCACTACACGTTGGCGTTTTATCTGGCTACCGTAGGCTATGTCTACTTTGCGGTGCATGGCAAAGGTAAATAAGTCAGCCCGCCAAGCAGAATCCATGATAGAGAGTGGGCACACCACGAGTACTCTTCGTATGACACCTAGGTTAAGTAGGTAGTCTGAAGCCCATATAGCACTTGCCGTTTTCCCTGTACCTTGCTCATTAAAACAAAACGCACGCTGGTTAAGCGTGAGGAACGCGGCTGTGGCTTTCTGGTGATCAAAGGGCGCGTACTTGCCCGTCCATTGGTAGTTGCGCTCACTCACTATGGGGGAGGGTACGTCTTTGAGGTTTAGGTTTCTTAGTACCCTAGCCTCGTCCAGCCCCCAGTTAACTACAACCTCGTGCTCGGATATTTGCTTACTCTTTGGGATAGCAGTAAGTATCTTGTTCGGGTGGCGAACCCGCACTCTTAGCGCCCTGTCATCAACTATCTGCATTTATTTTTTCTTCTTATAGTTACGCGCCCTGTTCTTTGCTCGGCTCTCTACGGTAACACCGTCCTTGTTAGAGCCCCCCTTGGAGAGTGCTTTCTTGTGGCTAACATCCTTACCCTCGCGCTTGTCTGCTTTGCCGTTGTTGTTCTTGTCCTCACCCTCCTTGTCCATCTTACGTCGTGCACGCTGACGCTCCATGCGGCGTTCAAATGTTTCACTGCCTTTGGGGGCATTTGTTTGTTTTTTACGGTCTGACTTGTTTTTGTAGGGCATAGTATTTTAATCTCCTCGTCTACCATTATGGGCACAGGACATCACTATGCAGTGGTTCTTACATAGCCCTGTTTTTATGGGGTTCCACACCCCTGTTTTGTATGCTGTGATTAAGTCCTCATAGTGGGCGAACCATCGCTTCCACATCTCACCCTCACGGTCTATCATGAACTCATCTTTTATGAAGGCATTAGCAACCACGAACAGCAACCCAGCTTTAACCGTGGTGACTTCGGGGAAGTGCTTGAATATAGCCAGTGCCATAAGCTCAAGCTGTCTGCCATCTGCGTAGCTGGTGTTCCCTCCAGTTTTATAGTCAATAACCTTAGCAACACCGGTATCTGCGTCTACTATCAGGAGGTCAGCCACTCCACGAAACCAAACATCCTGAGCGAAGTAAGTGCAAGGCTCCAAGTTCTCAGTGAGTGCCATCTTGAACTCACACAGTTTTTTACCTCCCATACTATTAAGTTTGTCTAGGGAGGGTTTGGCAAACTCGAACCTAGGCTCCAGTGGCTTGTTAGATTTTATGTACAGCTCCGCTGCCTTATGGAACTCGTTGCCATACTTTATGGCCGGTGTGTCGAAGTTCTCTTGGTAATCCTTAACCACCTTGGTGTGGTAGTACTTTCTAGGGCAGCCCTCAAACGTTTTAAAACTTGAGAACGACCACGCTGGTCTTTTTACCTTTGCCATTGTTTAACCTCACCATAGTTTTTACCAACATTCGCTTCTCCCTCCACTGGCAATCCTTCTGCCCACTTGGGAACCCACGCCATACACTCTTCAATGTACGCCGCTACCTCGTCTACCCTGTCCTTCTTAACACAGCTAAGTAGTGAGTCATGTACTGTAAGTGCAACACGCTCACGCCGCTGCACCCGTTGTATCTGTTTGGCTATTATACACCTTGCAATCGCTTGGCAGATGTTCTCAACCATCTTACCACCATATAATCGAGTAAGGCCAAATCGTGCTTTGTACACATACTCTACGCCCTTATCTCCTTGCTGGGCATGTAAGTTACTGTACGGTATACGAAGCCCATTGGGTAGTAATACACCCGGGATGTCGTCCTTTATCTCTACACTAGTAACACCAAGCGTGTCTAATTGGAAGTAGTCGCCCCTGACCATGCCCTCTATAGCTACCTGACAGGTACGCCAAAAAGCGACTATTGCGGGGTTGTTTTCTCGGTATATTCGGATGATGCGTGTAGCTTCCGCAAGAGGCATGTCTACACCAAACTCTTTCATCTGGTCTTTAAACCGCTCGCCCCCCATGTTATAGCCGGCACCCAATATGGTTGACTTGCCTATGAACCGTTCCTCGTCTGTTATCTCGCTCACCGGCTTACCATAGATACGTGACGCCATCTCCTTGTATACGTCTTTACCCTGCCGGAAGCCTTCTAGCAGGTCTTCTTGTCCCGCCAACCAAGCCAATACCCTAGCCTCGATCTGAGCGGAGTCAGCCTCGACTATACGGTATCCTTTTGGGGCTTTGATACAGGACTTGAGTGCCTTCGCGTGTTGGCCCCTGCTTGGTAGGTTTTGGAAGTTAACCTTATCAGACCCGCCCCACCGGCCAGTGTGCGCGGCGTAGTATTTGATGGGAACTGGTATCAGTCCGCGTTTGGCAATGCCTATGAAGCGTTCAGTCCGTGTTTCCTCAAGGGTGCTTTTTGTTTTCAGGCGGGCACCAACTAGTGTTTGTACTCTGTAGTCGGGGTGGTCTTCTAAGGCTAGGAAGTCCTTGTCCTTCTTCGAAAACGCATAAGTCAACTTCTGTGTGCGTGGGCTAATTTTCATCGGTGGCTCTACACCCAGTGCTGTTAGGGCGTTCGCAAACTTGGGGTTAGACATTAGCTGGGCTTTGTCAATCCCGCACACATCCTTTAACGTGGATAACGTAATTTCTTTCATGGTCTTCAGCTTGTGCAGGTGGTGCTCTAAGCGTGGTTGGTCTAGCTCGAACACAGGCTCAATAAACATACGTAGTGTCGTGTCTATGGTTGATAGCTCATCACGGGGGAAGTCCTTATTGAGTACGTCAAATAGCTTGCCGCACAACACCACGTCCTGTATGCAGTAGTCGCCATAGGCTGAAAGTCCTTCTTCTGTAAAGTCTGCCCTACGTAGTCCCTTGGCATTTATTATCTCTGTACCTTTTTGGCCCAGCTTGTATCGCTTTGATAGGTAGTCTAGTGACCCACCAACAGTCACCCCGTGTACTGCTCTAGCCATACTCAAGGTATCTAGGTATAGCTTAGGTTTAATCCCAAACTTCCAGTCTAATATAGCCCCATCGAACATGGTGTTGTGGGCTAGTACTGCCGAGTTTTCCCAGTCGTAGTGCTCTTTTATGTAGTCTTCAATCTGCTTGTGCGTGCCACTTAACCACTCACACTCTTGCCCACGGTAGTGTATGCCTAGACCTATTATCTCAAACCGTTCGTCCCGCAGGTACTCCTCGGTAGTTAGTTTGCGCAGTGAATAGTCTTGGTCGTAGTAGGTCTCAAAATCTAACTCAATCAGTTTCACACACTTCTCCTAAGTACTTCGTAGTAATTAAACAGTCGTCTTATTATTAATAACCTAAATACACTAATGCCTGTGTAGGTGCAGCCCATCCAAAAGTTAGTGCTCGCGTCAGGCACCTCATATCCTGCTAGGGGGAAGATTAAAATGTTAGCAATAAAGTTTATGGAGAACCCTATGGTTATGTTAGTCCATGCCTCCATTACTGAGCCCCACACAGACTGCCCCGCCCTAGCACGCTTGTATAGTGCCCCATACAGCGTGGTGGTTAACATTAATAGTATGCCACATGATCCCCAGAACACTAACCAATTCATATCTCATCCTCTATCGTGTAATGCTTAGGGTTTTTGTCTGCGTGGTTGGCTTTAATTATAGGCACCATACTGGTGTATCTATCTACCATATCTAGGTACGCGCCCTCTACCATCCTGTCGTCAGTAAGGTTACCTTTCTCACTAGACTCAATCAGTATAGCTATACAGGCTAACGTATGAGCAAGGTGGGGCAGTCCACTATCTGGGTCTATATCCTGCCCCTCAAACCACTTGTTCATGTGGCGCCTAGCGGCATCATAGTAGATACTGGCCCTTACCCCAACAGCACGGAAGTTAGACCTACCATACTTGCACGCCCCATCGAGCAACGCTAACGCCCCTAATATAGTAGCGGTCTCAGGCCACAGGTGAAACGGTATCTTGTCAGCCCCCATGAAGTCTTTAGGGTTGGTTGGTTTGTTGTCGCTCATCTTCACACCCACCACGGCACAACACCAGCATCAAAAAAATACTTATTCAGCTCGTCCTTTGTATACAGCGACAATGTGGATAGGCGGTTTAGAGATAGATTAAACTCCCTGCAAACATCCGCAATAAGTTGTGGGTTTCCTGCATTTTCTAGTAGGTAGGCTTTAATTTCCTCGTTAGTAAAAGCGGCTGATGGTGATAGGTAATATGTTCCATCGAAGCCGTTTGTATTGGCTGTAATCACGGGCAGATAGGTGTTATCAAAATCTGGAATTCTCCCTTTATCCATCTGAGCTAGTGCTTGCTTTCTAAACTTCCCAACAAGATCGGCTGTATTGAATTTGTCACTGCCTTCTAGCAAGCAAGCCATTAACCCAGCATAGTACGGGCAAGCAAATGAAGTGCCGCTGTAGGGGATTGGTGTGTTACCCGCTAGAAAAACAGAAAGCGTTGGAACATCTTGAGCAGGGGCATATACGTTGGCCCCACGGTTTGTAAAATAAGCGGGTAGCTCCCTGCTGTTGATTCCACCAACTGCAACTATTGATGGGTTTTTGGCAGGATACTTAGGCTCAAGGGCTGTGTCGTTTCCTGACGCTGCTATCACCACAACCCCGTATTTAACCAGCTTCTCGAAAATGTTGCCGATTAGCGGGGAGCTTGATGCAAGAGACAGATTGACTACTGACTGCCTGTTATCTGGCTTTTCAAGGTGGTGCTTTAAAATAGTATCAGCAGCTTTTAGTATTGAACTCATGAAGAAATCAATACGGCAATTGAGCATTGTCGCACCTTTTGCAGTGCCGAAAGTTTTAGATGCAGCGCATCCCGCAACTGATGTTCCGTGGCTTGGTGATGTGCCCGTCATAGAGTAAGGCTCGCCATCGAAAGAGTAGATAGTCTCAACCCTGCCTTCAAGATCAGTATTGTTATCCCTTATCCCTGAATCAACGATGTAAATATCAACCCCTGCTCCTGTCTTTTTATTTGCATAACTGCCAGCAGTTTTAGACAACCAAGGCAGCGCCCACTCAGGGGCAGGGTCTTGGTTTACCGGCACTGATTGGGGTGGTTCAAAAAGATCAAACTCGGCAGATATAACTCCGTCAATTGAAAGAATATCCCTAATATCCTTGTTGGTCTGCACGATCAAGAACTCGGTCAGTGATTCAGGCTTTCCCACTTTCTCGAAACTTGCGACAAGCAGTTCTCTAACTTCTGGTGCTGATATTTGTACTAAAAACTTATTCATACTATCTACCTCTGCTCTGATTGGGTTAGGCTGTCGAATCCAAATTCAATGCCCTGTGTACTTTTCTCCAGATAATGCGCTCAAGGTTGTACAACCTAGCGTCTATCTCTTTGCTGCTAATTCTCTC
>Ga0136588_1000679_pt1 | contig 12092 bp, 10 predicted proteins | sample AntRauMFilla1564_FD_104782 | JGI IMG/M metagenome (GOLD analysis project Ga0136588, IMG submission 104782) | Saline lake microbial communities from Rauer Islands, Antarctica - Metagenome Filla 1 #564 | ecosystem: Environmental > Aquatic > Non-marine Saline and Alkaline > Saline | place... | reverse complement strand
TTGGTCAAAGCGGTCGCAAGCGTGATCAAATAAAACAGAAAAGTAGCTGCGTTATTGTGTGTATCACAGCTCTTTGTTGTGATAAAATGGAGGTATGCCTGAACTGTCAAAAAAATATCGTGCCCACTTTAAAAATACCGGTCGGCAAAACGATTGGTTGAGAGTTGTCCGGACACAACTGTCAATTAGCGATATAGCAAAAGTGTGTGCGTGCTCAGAACGTACGGTACGCGATTGGCAACGCGAGAAATATCATATGGACTATGCTTGCCTACTATTGTTATGCAAACGATTGCAGTTGCCTGTGCCAATCGTAGAAAAAGTAGACCAATACGCCCATACACAGAAAGCCGGTCAGAAAGGTGCTGCTACTACCATGGAACGTTATGGCAAAGTACCGGTTGATGAGACTCTTCGAAAACAGGCCTGGCACCAATGGTGGGCAGATCAGGGTAAAAGCCAGTCGGTCATTACAAAACCCAAAGAAATACACTATCCCAAAAAGAGCGCGGCCCTAGCAGAATTTGTTGGTATTGTATTGGGAGACGGCGGTATGACAGAGGGTCAACTATCAATTACACTGAACAGTACAGATGATTTGGAGTATTCAGAATTTGTTGTACATCTTTGTAAAAAGTTATTCAAAGTAAATCCTTCTGTATATATAAGACGAGACCAGAACGCTTTGGTTATTATGATTTCGCGGGTAGCCTTGATACGGTTTTTAACCGAGCAGGTGGGCTTAGTAACTGGCAACAAAGTCAAACACCAGGTCGCAATACCAGACTGGATTATGACGAAGAAGGTGTACCAGATTGCCTGCTTGAAAGGACTGGTGGATACTGACGGTTCGGTTTTTACCCACCGCTACACGGTTAATGGAAAACAATACGCCTACAAAAAACTATCGTATACCAGCGCTTCTGCGCCACTAAAGCATGACGCTCACGGTATTTTTAAAACCCTAGGCATGCAGCCACGTTTGGCGGGAGCATATGATGTTCGACTCGATAGTCAGGCCGATATGAAGACCTACTTCACGATGGTTGGTTCACGCAACCCAAAGCATTTGAAAAGATTTAGTAACTAACGTACTATGTTGCCTATTGGAGATGTGGGTGAGTGGTTGAAACCAGCACACTGCTAGCGTGCCGAGGTGTTAAAGCCTCCGAGGGTTCGAATCCCTCCATCTCCGCAAAACAATAAGCCCAACACGCGAGTGTTGGGCGCTTGTGTTCTTGCGCGAGATGGAGCGATTCGAAAAGCTTTTGAGTCAGATTGGGACCAAAGGGAACCAATCTGTCCAAAAGGTGTACTGAACTCGTAGAGTTCGAATCCCTCCATCTCCGCAAAACAATAAGCCCAACACGCGAGTGTTGGGCGCTTGTGTTCTTGCGCGAGATGGAGCGATTCGAAAAGCTTTTGAGTCAGATTAGGGAGCGAAACTCCTAATCTGTCCAAAAGGCTAGAATAATCTGGGAGATTATTCTAGCCGGTTGTTAGTACTTTTGAAAAAAGAACGACAACCCGTACAGCGTCTGAAAGACGGATTGCTGGTGAAGGCTATCGCTTGCTTGGTTTGCGTTCAGAAACAATACGCAAGTAAATTTTCTTATTTACCTCACTGGTCCCAGTAACAAGCGAATCCTCTCGTCGCATGCAACAGTTTATGATAAAGTACTACGCACCACACGGAGAGTTGGCTGAGTGGATAAAATAGTCTGGGAGACTGTTTTATCCGACTGAAAGGAGGAGGACGAACTCGTTCGACCCGAAGCCAACTCTCCGTGGATGAGTAAAGCGAATAGATGGAGAGTTGGCTGAGTGGTCGAAAGCAGCAGTTTACTAAACTGCCGAGCCCTTACCGGCTCCAAGGGTTCGAATCCCTTACTCTCCGCAGCAAATATCCGTTATCGGATGACCCATACACCTATATTTCAAGCCATATTTCCTCTGTGGCTGTTTTCGCCAAACATAGACCCCACTAGAGGATTCGAACCACACACGGCTTAATTTGATTGTTTTGTTATAATTCACTCATGAAAATAGGAATATTCGACTCTGGCATAGGTGGACTACTAATCCTGCAAGCAATAAGGCAGCATTTGCCCGAGTATGACTACGAATATTTTGGTGACACCAAACATGTTCCATACGGAGATCGTAGTGAAGTAGAGATTTATGAACTGACGAAAGCTGCTGTAGCTGATTTGTTTAGTAAAGACTGCGCATTAGTTGTACTGGCGTGCAATACCGCATCAGCCGAAACTTTACGAAAACTTCAGGATGAGTGGCTACCGGAATACCATCCTGATCGAAAGATCCTAGGTGTAATCATTCCTGTAATTGAGGAAGTAGTCGCCAGCTCTTGCAGTCAGGTATTATTGCTTGGTACTAAGCGTACAGTTGGCTCGGGCAAATATCATATTGAGCTTGGCAAGCATATTCATAATTCACGCAATCATATTGAAATTGAAGCTGTTGCTACGCCCGAATTAGTACCCTTATTAGAAGCTGATGATATCAAACAAGCTACTGAGATTACTGTTCGATACATTGATGAGCTAATTAAACGAGGTGATCAGGTGGACGGTGTGATTCTCGGATGCACCCACTACAACTTAATGCTTGCTATGTTGCGTCAGCAGTATCCTCAAATCATGTTCTTTAGCCAGACTGAAATTATTCCCACTAAACTGACTGACTATCTAAAACGGCATAAGGAAATACAAACCAAACTAACTAAAGGAGCGACCAAGAGCATATTTTTGTCTGAAGAAAGGCCGAAATACGACAAATATATAAGCACTAATCTATGAGCTATCTATACCACCAAGTACCAAAAGATCAACAAGGCACTGTCCTTGAACCACTAAATTCGCTCAAAATCAGCAATCCTGATCTGTATGAGGTTAAGGTAGCTAAATACCAAGATCGCGAACACATCATGGAGCGTCGTATCTCAATCCTCGATTGTCTGTGGAATGATGTACTGCATTTCTCACCAGTTGCACCAGCTGAGTTAAAATCTGCATTACTAGAAGCGGGTATGGAAGATAAAGAATGGTCGTTTTACCAAATTGATTCATCACTGCTCGAATCGGAAAACACTGTCACGTATTTGCATAAGGATATTGGTAGAATTTCAGTACCAGACGATAACGAATTCGTTCCATTTGATTTCAATGATTTACCTGAGTTATCAGAAATCCCCGAAACAACTAAACAATACTGGAAAGACCAATACGCTAAGAGTGCAAAACCACTCATCTTTCTTGGTATACCGCACATCTTGTATCGCGGTACACTAGATACAGCTAACTTGCCAGTCGTCACCGTCTAATCCTGTATTAAATTATCAAATTGGATTCTGCGAGAAGTATTTTTTTGCAATTTCTAGCTGCTCTTTTCTTCCTGTTCTATGCCAGTACGGACACTTCATGCAGAAAGCGAGAAAAGTGTAAGCGTTAAGCACTTCGTCGTTGCAATCATCGTCACCAAAGTAACCTTCCAGTAACTGTGTGAGAGATTCATCTGAATCACCTAAGGCAATTTCGATAAACTTTATCTTTCCTAAATCATAATAACCACTGTTGAATTTTGGTTGCGGGTCAAAAATTGTTATTGGATCAGTGGCGAAGATATTTGTAGTTCCAAAATCATCGTGGCAATACGTACTGTCTGAATTTTCTGAATGCCGCTTTATTACTTCCAAAGCTTTATCTAGCTCATCCTCAATTCCTTCAAGTAACTTATACTCATCTATGTAATCAAGTCGTCTTTTGATGTCATATCCCTCAAGCCATTCTTGTGCTGTCTCAAATTCTGGTTCACCGTCAATAACAAATCCGTAACCATCAGCAGATTCGGAATGCATAAGTCGAAGAGCTTTTCCTATCTCGACAAACACACCCCTAGCTATAAGCTCTTCGTGACTGTAGCCGGTATCAAGTGTTGGAGCATCTATATACTCCATAAGTGTATAGGGTGAATCGTTTAATTCACCAGTTTCAATTATTTGTGGAACAGTAACTCCCGCTTTCTCCCATACCTGAAAAAATTCTCCTTCTCCAACAGTATGTCTTTCGTTTCGGGGTATTTTTAACACCCACTTGCCTGCAGGTGTGTCAATGATGGCAATTACCGAAGATACTCCTGTATGAGCAAACTCAATGCCTACTTCTGCTTCGTGCTTGAATAAATCGTGTTCTGTAACAAAGTCCTGGATATGCGGTATAAACTCTGTTCGCATTCTATTCAAATCGTCATCAATTTCATGCTCAGATAGTTTTGGCTCGTTGTGTAGCACAACGCTTGGTTTACCACTTTCAAGGTTTTGATGCAGCTTTTCATTTTTAGGGTGCATGTCACTATTATACAGAAAACCCCAGCGCAGGTAGCGCTGGGGTTTGGTTTTAGGGGCGGAATCCTTGAGCATCAGCCATCTGTCGAAAGAGGGCTTCGGTTTCATAGAGTTCTGCCAAAGAGCTATGGATGGTCACCTGAGGAGTGTCGTTGATACAATCCTCAAGCGGGCGAACAAATATAATCTTGTCCATGTTGGCGACCGTCGAGAGACGATGTGCCACCATGAGCATCGTTGTCCCGTCTGGTACTTGCTCGAGGTACTTCATCACTTTGACTTCAGACATGGAATCAAGCGATGAGGTAGGTTCGTCAGCAATGACAATGCGAGGACGATTTTCATCACCCAACATCAGTTTCATATGCGCACCAGCAATTTGTAGTCGTTGCTGCTGTCCACCGGAAAGTTTGAGACCTTTGTACCCCACTCGCTCATCGAGACCGTCAGCGAATGTATCTACTGGAAGTCCGGCACGTTCTAGTGCCACTCGAGGTAGTGAGTAATAGTGGTCAAGTCCGATCATATCTGTGTCGCACGGCTCATCAAAGTGAGATACCCCGTACAGCACGTTGTCCATAATGGTTCCGGTAAATGGCTCACTCTTTTGCATGATCACTCCGTAATAGCGTAGGAGTGTCTCCATTCGCAAGGTACTGAGATCTTGACCACCAACCAATACACGACCAGACACTGGGTCTGACCCGCGCACCAAAAGGTGCAACAGCTGTGACTTGCCCGCGCCACTTGGTCCAACGATACCAACTTTGGTACCGGCTGGAATGTTGAGCGATACGTCACGCAGGATAGTTTTTTCAGTCGGTATTTCTCCTTTCTTGTTAATTGCTTCAACTGTGTGTGTCACCCCTTGCAGGGAAACACTTAGTGGTGCTGGCATAAAGTCTGCACCCACGTCATAGCGAGATGGTACCGGTTTTTGCAGTACCTCGCGGTACTTATTCACCCGAGCCAAATCAGATTGGATATCACGCTGTTGGCTGTGGAGTCGTTCGAGTGTATTGCCAATCCGTTCAAATGAGAAGAATACCAGCACCGCAAGCGGCAAGGTAATCAACTCATACCAAACGAGGTACGCCAGTAGTCCATACAGTGGAATTGCAGCTGCAACGTAGCGCAGCTGTCGCCAAGCGACTTGCAGTGAGAAGAATATTCTCCACACTTTATCGTCGATCGCAAGGCCCGGCAATAGCATTTCTTTGATCTGTCGCAAGACCTTGGTTTCAGTACCAATGGTTTTGATGTGATCAACATTATGCCAATGTTCAGTCAGTACCACGTTGGCTCGTTTGAAGATATCAATCGCAGGTTTCATCTTCTTGTGCATGTAGGTGTTCGTTCGCCGACCAATAGTCAGTTCAACAATGACAAACACTGTAGCCAAGAGACCGAGCCAGAAGTTTGCGACAGTACACGCAATGAGTGCAAACAATACTTGGGTATACCCAGGGATGATTCCGTAGATATAATTCCCAAGCGTACTCCACGCGGCATTCTTCAGGCTTTCCACCCCACCGCCATCAATTTCACTCGTCCCACCCGAGAGCCACCGTAGTGGTCGAGCAAAGTAGAGTGCGGTGATAGCCGTGGGGAGATACCAAAACGCTGCTTGAAAAAAGTACTCACGCGAGCGATGGGTAACCCAGCCAAGGAACGCTTGGCCTTTGTGGAGTAGTGCATAGATGATTCCACCTATAATTAGCGCACTACTGGCTGATTCAGCCATTCCGTCGAGATACAGCCCAATCGCGTAAGGCATAAGAAGCATTACGGCTGAGGCGATGATGATGTACCCAAGGGCAATCAGAGCGGTCCGGCGTGACTCGTCGTTTAACAAGTCGTTCCAGATAAACGCTAAGTTTTTGTCATAGCGTTTGAGATTGGTGTAATTGGACATGTGTCCCTCCATAGTTTGATTGTAAAGAGCGGATGGTGATCCACTCAGGTTTAGTTGAGTGTTCACCAAAGAACAAAACATCTTGCGCAGGGCAAGATGTTTTGATTTCACAAAGTAAAATAAGGAGATTTACGAAGTCATAACATATTGCCTACACAGGGTCTGAGTCACACGTGAAAGTCCACCCATGAATGGGGTCTTTGCAGTGAATACCGCAGAAATATCTGCGTTGATCCACATGTGTGATTCAGTTGTGTTTGCAATATGTCGCATGTGATAATTTAATCACAAAGTATTGCTATTGTCAAATACTGTGGTATTGTCTCAACAGCTTTGGCTCAATCAAAAGCCTATAAGTCCTACCACCAGAACCTTTCAGGGAGATTATCAATGCTAGAAACACTATCTGCACAAGAGCGGGCAGCGATCTGCTTGTACAACCAGCGTGTCCAAAGTGGTGACACTGAGGAAACCGAGCTCTGGGCCGACGATTTTACGGTTCATATGTTCTATGGCCATGAAGATTTCGTAGTCGACATCGGCTGCGGATTGGGGCGAATTGTTTCAATCATGGAAGACTACGGTATCAGCAAATACATCGGTATTGATCCGTCGGACGAACACATCAAGTTCTGCACTGCAACGTTTCCCGACCACATTTTCATGACTGCCGAAGTTCGACAGTTGGGCTCAATGCAGCTCCGTGAGCTCGGTGGTTTCATCATGTTGAATGTGCTTATGCACATTCCCAAAGATGATCTCCACGAAGTACTTGGAATCATCCGAGGAAATCTACGGACACATGCTGTTGGTCTGCTCAACACTCAACATCCGTCCGTCATGGATCAGATTTCGGATGATGCAAAGCAGCTTGATTTCTCTCTGCATGAGATCGAGGAAGTGATAGCTGCTCTCGAAGCGGCATCGTTTCAGATTATTCGGATACGAGACCAGGGTAAAAGCTGTATGTATCACGTAGTCGCGATCTAACCATCAACGCTCCGTCGCTCAAAACGCTCCGTCGTTTGCGATGGGGCGTTTTTCTTTTTCCTATACTTTTAACTAGATGAGAGTAAAATGTATAAATGGCTGACAATCACTCATATTTTTACTCAACTGATACAGATAAGCAGACATTGCATCGTCGGATTGTGCCTAATCGGACACAGATTGAAAAACAGCAAGAGCGCTGGAATGATTTGTGTGAGTATCTTGCCGATGTATTAAACAAAAAGACTGGTTTATCCGTCGCTTCTTGGTTGCAGGGTTCATATAAATTTCATACTCAAGTTCGCCCTAAGAATAAAAAAGAGGAGTTTGATATTGATCTAGGTATTTATTTTAAATGGAACGGCTCCCGCGATGACAGTAAATATAGTCCGCTAGATCTGAAACGTATGGTGCAAAATTGCCTTGTTGAGTACGCAAAAGAAACTGATGATGCAACAGTGGTACTTGATCCACCAAAAGACAGATGCAACAGGATCTCTTTCACCGAAGGTTTTCACATCGATGTCCCCGTATATCATCTGGATGAAAGTACGGATACACGCTCACTCGCGACTGAAAAGAACATTTGGGAAGACAGTGATCCAAAAGCAATCTACATATGGTTCACATCACTTTTTCCTGAAAAAGATAGTGACCAGGTTCGTCGTCTAATTAGGTATTTCAAAATTTGGTCAGTGCTCAATTTAGACAACCCTCCGTCTTCAATACTGCTAACTGTTTTAGTTGCTGAGGCATATATACAGTTATCACCAGAGAAAACAGCTGGCGACGATGTGGGGTTAGCTAATGTAAGCAAATTAATTCAGGATCGGTTAGCAACTAGCTTTTCAGTACCTAATCCGGTTGATGAAACAGAAGATTTGAATCGTCTTTCTGAGATGGATAATCATCATTTTGTTGAAGCTCTAAATACTTTGATAAAGACAGCTGGTAGGTCTGTTGCTGCAGACACAGCCGCTTCTGCTGCATCAATTTGGTCAGAAGTTTTTAGTCACTTTTTCCCAGCACCAGCAACCGAAACAATTACCAGTAACAGCACTACAACATTATCAAATGTACTTTTTGTACCCAGAGTGCGAGTAACTGCAACCTCAAAAACTAACTCTGGCTTTTCTAGGCAGGATATCGATAAGCTTGGGCCAATACCGAGAGATTGTGATATTGAGTTCGTCTTATTAAACGATAGTGATCTGCCAACAGACTCACACGTTCAGTGGATTGTTCGTAATGAAGGTGAAGAGGCAGAAATTGCGAACGATCTTGGTCATCATGTTGGAATCAATAAGCGAGTTGCAAAAGAAAACTCAGCCTACAACGGATCTCATTATATGGACGTGATCGTGACTATTCCAATGCGTGGAGTGGTAGGTTTCGGTCGTATTCCCATAATAATCAGCTTCCCTCCAGTGCCACCAAGGAACCCCAAAAAGCCTGGATATACTAGAATAAGAAAAAGATAATAATTATGAATATTAACGATGATAAGAAAGTTGACGTATTGCTCTCCGCTTTAGAAGAGCGATATTCTGCAATTCATAAAATTCGAAGCCGTCTACAAAATCTAAGTATCTGGGCGTTGGGTATATTCTTTGCAGCTAGTGGTTGGCTTTTTCAGTCTGATGTTTACTTTCAAAAACACGAACAAGTCACGTTACTTGTTGGGCTAACTATTTTAATTCTTGTACTTTTCAAAACATACATGAAAGACCTTGAGAAAGGGTTTAAGGGTCAGCAGACAGTTGCTGCAAAAATCGAAAATGAACTAGGTTTCTATACAGAAGGTGTTCTTAGCGAAAAGCAGCTATATCCATCAAGCTGGAGAGATGCTGGTACTGATAAAGGCGAAGGCAAGTACTTTGATACTAATCGCAAACTTCTCCTAGTAGGCGCTATTGCTCTTGCACTTACTATTCTCTCCAAAGGTAGTTTGCTCTTTTAGTTTCCTAGGGATACTTTCTTATCCCTCACAACCACCTTGCTCTCCAAGCACCCCATCAGCTCACGCTTTTCCTCGTTTGAGCCTTCTTTGAGGATGTACTTGGCGTAGGTCTTGAGGTCTACATCCTTGTGTTCAGCTTTCTTGTCAGAGACTCCCAGTACACCGCGGTGAAATTTATTAAACCGCTTGAGCTCTTCCTCAAACTTCATCTGTACTGCAGTTGGGTTAAAGGTGACCTTGCTCATCAGCTTCACCAGTTGCTCGACCAAGTCTTCTTCACGTATGTATGGATTCTTGCAGTGTCGGTCTTTTGATCGTCCACATCCGTAGTAGATGTACTTGGCTGACGTTCCGTCCTTGAGCTGCTTGTATTTCTCTTCAGCCGATATACCTGATTCACACCGTCCGCAGGTCATCAGTTTGGTAAAGGCGAATTCTTTGGATTGGCGTACTATGTTGTCTCGCTTGAGTTGCTCTTGGACTTTATCAAACAGCACTTTATCTATTACTGGTTCATGTTTACCTTGATACCAGTTGCCGCTACCCATAGGGTATTCAAATACGCCGTAGTAGAAGGTGTTTTGGAGTGCTCGGTATACGTTGCTGAGTGCTAGTGGTTTATTCCCTCGGGTATGGAAGTTCAGATCAAACTTCAGCCAATGATAGATCTTGCGTCCAGACCACTTCTCATGCGCCATCTTTTCAAACATCTGCTTTACCACCTTGGCACGCTCAGGATCTACAATCACCTGACACTTTTTATCAATGTGTTTTTGATTGAGGTACCCAACTGGTGCCATGCCAGGCCACAATCCCATCTCGCACCGTGTCCGCAATCCGCGCTTCACATTGATCCCTCGGTTGTCATTCTCAAGTTTTGCCTGAGACCCCAGAATCATCAGAAGGAACTTTTCATTAGGGTTGTTGGAGAACGTTTGTCCGAAGGTGCGTATCTCGTTTAGTTTCCCTGCATCCATCAAGTCCACAATCTTCCCAAGATCTCCAGCATTTCTACTGATGCGGTCAGGTGCCCAGGTGAGTATCCCGTTATATTTCTCGTCATACAGTTCCTGAACAATTTCGTTAAACACTGGTCGGCACCCAGTCTCTTTAGCTGAATGACTTTCGCGTTTCATCGCTACAATTTCTAGCCCGTCTCGTTCAGCTAACTGCAGCATCTCTTTTATCTGTGAATCAATCGATAGCACCTGCTTTTCCTCAGATTCAGAACTCTTTCGTGCATAAAGCACATATTTAGTTTCAACTTTAGGAACTGCCTGTGTTCCAAAATTTTGTACCAGAGCGTTCGTCGCATTACTCATACCTATATCAATGACGCACCCCGCCTAGAAAGTCTAGGCGGGGTGCTGTCGGTAACCAGTTGGTAACTACTCCTTGCTCTTCTTGAACAAACTTGTAAATAACTGTTCTGTCATATACCAGGCTGATCTAATACCTTTCTTGTGCATGTCATGTTGATCCTCAAACATAACAGGTCGATTCGCAAAACTAGGGTGGCGATGATTAAGCCAATAGTTGATTGAGATACGGTCACCCTCACACACTTTCTTAAAGAGTTGCGATTCAGCAATATCATTCATTCGCATCGCACCAGATTGATACGCTTTTTCGGTCTTTTTCCTAAAGTCCTCATCCTCATCACGCCAACGATAGTACGTACTAGTACTTACACCTGCTTCGAGTAATACTTGGGTAATGATCGGCTTTTTAAGAAGACCTTCGAGCACTTGCTGTTGCTGACGTTCTTTACGTTTTCGTATAGTCTCTTTACGCTTAGCATCCCCAGCCATGGCTAGGTGAGCTTCTTAGCTTTCTGACCAGTCATTTTCTCCCAGCGAGCAATGATGACTTCGGTATAGGCTGGTACTTTCTCCATGATGTAGCAGGTACGATGCATTTTCTCCGACGCCATCAAAGTTGAACCGCTGCCACCAAATGGCTCCATAATCAGATCATCACGCTTCGTGAGTACCTTGATATATGGAATTAAGATATCAAGTGGTTTGGTACCAAAGATAACTCCTTGTCCGGAACTTTTCTCATCACTGGCTTTGAAGTCGATGAAGTCAGTCGGGCAAAACGCTCCACCTTTCTTGTATGGTTCCCAGTGTGGTTTGCCTTGAGTGGCGTAGAGGGCTGTCTCGTACTCGTTTTGCAATAACTCAACTTCTGGCTCCATGTTCATGTCTGGTTCACCTGAAGTGCCTACCATTGCGATATCGTGCTTGCTGAAGAATTTATACGTTCCAGCAAAACCTTGATTACGGTTAGGTAAGTGCCAAACCAGCATATTACGTACCTTCCAGTGTTTTTCCATCTCATCCCAAATAGTTCGAATGTTCTTCCAGTTTTCATACACAATAATATGTGAATCTTCCTTCACTACCTGTGATACGTTACCCATCCACAACTCCGTAAAGTTGTCAGGTAGAATCTCAGTCTCTAGATACCGTCTGTCACGCTTGGCTCCAAAGCCTTCGGTAGCAGTACCATGTTTCTTCTTGCCATTGAGGTAGTCAAGAATGTACGGTGGGTCGGTAAACACCATGTCGGCTTTCTTGCCGTTCATGAGCTTCATCACATCCGCTTCTACCGTCGATTCACCACACATAAGTCGGTGGTTGCCGAGTTGGTACACGTCACCTTTCTTTGTCTTTACCTCATTTACACCCGCTTTCTCTAGTGCTTGTTTAAGATTGAACGTTTCGGGAATATCTTCCACTTCAAAGATCTTATCAAGGTCTTCACTAATAAACCCAACGTCTGACAAGAACGATTCGTCGAACTCTGAGAGTAGTTTGAAATCAAACTCACCAGTGTTTTGATTGAGTCGAAGGTTCAGT
>Ga0136588_1000678_pt1 | contig 12116 bp, 20 predicted proteins | sample AntRauMFilla1564_FD_104782 | JGI IMG/M metagenome (GOLD analysis project Ga0136588, IMG submission 104782) | Saline lake microbial communities from Rauer Islands, Antarctica - Metagenome Filla 1 #564 | ecosystem: Environmental > Aquatic > Non-marine Saline and Alkaline > Saline | place... | reverse complement strand
GAATGTGACCCCACTATCATTGATGGCATTGAGGTTGGTGTCTGGTTTCATGGTGTGATCCTTTCAAGATCGGTTTTTTTCTTACTCGTTAAATATGACTGGCGTGGTAACAATATTTAGCCGCCCATGTGGCCGTGATCTTGTTCTGTGTGACACACTCAGATTTCTAATTTAATCATCGATACGCCACATAGTTTGGTAATCTCATCGCATACAAAAACGTCTCGCGCAGTCCTGCTATAGTACGAGTCATTCAAGTAATATACGATAGGTATCCGATGCATTGCAACCACGTCTTTCATGCATTGCTTACACGGGATGGTTGTTGTAATCATGAAACTATCGGTCAAATCCACACCTGCACGTAATGCTTTTGATACGGCATTGACTTCTGCATGCACTACAAGGTCGTATTTCGTAAGAAGATCTTCACCGTTTGTGTTATCTTCTCGATTCATCCAAGTATGGCGGTGGTCATGTATGCCAGCGGGGAATCCATTGTATCCCATGAATAAACCACCTGTTCGATTATCATAAATACACGCGCCAACCTTGGTGCTGGGGTCTTTACTGCGAAGGTTTGCCCACAGCATTGTAACCTTTGCAGTTGCAGTAACTATATCATCCACTGACTCTACTATTGAATGTGTCACTTTTCTACTTTCTGTTTTCTAAAAGGTTGTTTCTTCAATTATTCTTTTGATGTCAGGGGGACTGTACCCCGGCCCTTTACCGCGATGCGTACCGTCAAAACATTTGGTCATGTTGCTGTGGTGGACTTCTGCAAACCCTTCATCGAATGGCAGGTCAATCGACACGGCTACGCCAAGGACTACATACGTGAGGTCAACTATTGCATCTAAGATCCCCACTTTGTCTTTGTTGGATAGTGCAATGAACAACTCACCAAACTCTTCATAGAGCAACTCAATCCTGTTGAATATCTCTGGTCGATAATCCTTCTGCTTCGGGAACTTATTCTTAAATGCATTTGCTTTATATTGCAGCGACAAGCCCTCTGTCCTAATGTTAATCAAATCAATATGCTCAATGTCATCTAATATAATTGGTCGTGAATGGAGTACGCAATCATGAAACTCTTCGACCATTTCTATTGGTGTTTTTGGTTTCATTGTGCCACCCGTACTAATCGACCTTTGCGGACTAGATACAGTACCGACCACAAGACATAGGTCTTGGGCGACTTGCGGTAGGTCACTGATGGATCGAGGTCTATTTTTTCATATGCCTCAATTATCTCATCCAGCACCTCATGGGGGGTGGTTGGCACCTCGAAAAAGCCACACACAATGTTTGGCAATCCATCCCTCTTTGAACGCCGCAAGCACACCTCATTGTTTAGCCGCAACAAGGTGTGTTGGATTACCGACTGTTGGCCGGGACCACGGGGCTTGTGTTTCGGGATCGGCAGCACTTCTAAGGGTGGTTTGTTCGGTTGGCGCGGACCACGCTTCTTGGTGGGCGGGATGCCGTTCGCAATAATCCCATCCAATGCATTATAGCACTCTTCCATTTTGGCGAATGTCTTAATGTCAACGGTTATCATCCGCTCGCTTAATGTCATGAGTGCGCTGATGGCTTCCTCATCACTTAGATCGGCTGGGAAGTGTTTTGGTAGGTACATAAGCACCTCTGATATAATCATGGCAACCCCTTCGTTTGCTCGTAGTATGGACTTGGGATCGTTGGTGATCCTACATTGGGAATATAATGACATACTAAGATTTGTAAAGGGGCTATTCTTCTGCGCGGGTCAGTGCTCGCATCATATCGGCTTGGGTGCGGTTTTTACTAGCCAATGTCTTGTACACCCGTGAATCCACTGAGTCATCAACTATTATGCGATGGATAGTTACCCGATTGGTCTGCCCCATGCGCTGTACTCTGGCAATGGTTTGATCATACGTCTCACCCGACCAAGGGGGTGTGAGGAAGCACAGGTTGTGCCCACCGTCTTGCAAATTAAGGCCATGACCAACAGATTGAGGATGCATGAACATCAGTGTGTGCTTGCCCTTGTTCCAATCAGTAATGTACTTATGGGATTCCTTATCTGTTGCACGGCTCCCTAGGATTGGTGCCTTGGGCCACCTGCGCTGTATCTCGGTTTCTTCCCACCCATAATGATATGCAACCAATAGATTGCCATCCAACGTATCTATTAGTTCCGTTAATGCATCCATCTTCGCAGTGTGTAATAGGACTGAAACCCGACCACCATCATAGACAAAGCCAGCGGTGATCTGACGGCACTTTTCGACTACACTCGATGCAACAGGCGCAACAATCTCTTGCTCGTTGATTGCTGCAATCATTTCTTTTTCTAGTTGGTTGTAGAACTTGCGGACTTTCGGCGGCAAATAGACCTTCATATCTGACACCATTACTTTCGGCAAATCAAGGTAATCCTCTGCCAGCAACGTTAGTGTTATGTCGGCTATTTTCGCTTGAATCAACGCTGGTGCCTCAGGGCGAATGTCTAATTTATGTGGGCTGTATGGGTTCTTGTTAAAGTATCGGCTGGTGAAGTGCGTCACGAACTCACTTAGTCGCTCGCCGCCATCGAGTAGAAAGTATTGTGACCATAGGTTTTCGTATCGCTCTGGCATTGGTGTGCCCGTCATTTCCACTACTCGCTTGAATAGATTGGAGCGCAGCAACGGCTTTAACATCTTAAATCGAATGCTCTTATGGCTCTTCAGTTTAGATGATTCATCGAATATAATTGCATTGGAGTGGACTTTTTTCTTGTTGGCAATAATCCACTCGACAAACCAATCAGATATCTCATACCCAAGCAGGTACACCTCATGATACTCAGATAGCAATCTTTCTCTCTGTGTTGGCGTTCCGCGAACTACGACAAAATCAGTATCTTTCAGGTGGTCCCATTTGGCTATCTCATCGGGCCAAGTGATGGTGCTCACGCGAAGGGGGGCTAAAATGAATACTGACGTAACATCAAACGAGTCGAGCAAATCCCTGTACGCCGTCATTGTTGCAACCGTCTTGCCAAGCCCCATGTCAATATGGATGGCGCAATGCAGCGTATTAGTGATGAATTTGCTGGTACGAACTTGGTATGGTTTTGGATTATATTTCATGTGGTTTTTCTACATAGGGGTAATCATCCAAGACACCCCCGCGATCTGTCTCGTTGATGTAATCTGCAAGTCTGTCTGACCTATATTGTGCCGTGCATCTTTTGCACCGTTTGCACCGTTTGCCTTTACCGGGGAGCTTAAATACACGATAAAACACTAGGTTGCAATCGATACATTTTGTTTTGACAACGGCCATGTTATAATCCCTCCAACAATTCATTGACTTGTTCTATTGAGTCGAGGAAATGCACCTCAAATCCAAGTTGTCTGATTATCGTTGCAACGTACACTTGCAATGGCCTTGGCTTCTTACCTGTTGCCTTTAGCTCGCAGAAAATAATGCGACTGGGTAATATGACAATGCGGTCAGGCACGCCACTCATGGTTGCTGATTGGAACTTAAACGCAACACCACCGAGCGCCTTAACTCGGTCGCGCAAATGTCGTTCAATACGTGTCTCCCTCATCGTCATCCTCTCTGTCTAGGTATCCGCTGTTGCGAGGATCTTCGATACAGTGGTCCTTAATCTTATTTGCGGCATGTGGGTGTATGATTGCCAGTACCATTTCGTCACCATCAATTGAGATTGGCATAAACACCACTGGTGCATCAATATCAGACCTTGCAACGCAATATGCATTATACAACTCGCACAGCAGATCATCTTCGCTCCCCTCAAACTCACGATTACCCATTGATTGCCGCACGAATCTCGCGAATGCGTTCAGACTTATATTTACGTAGGATCTTATTAAGGGGACGGTATATAAAGTCAGGTCGCGGCATCTTCCCTAGTGCAATTGATTGCTCCAACTCGGATCGGATGACGTACTTACACTCATCCTCCGTGAGGCTTTTAAGCAATGGGGCGAACTTCACCCAATTGCCCATGCCACTATCAATTTCTGCTGATCGCTCTGGTGGTATCTCCACCCCATGAATCCATTTTGGTATTTTCATTTCTTAGCCCCTGTTGATTGTATGATGTGCCATGCACGTTTAACGTAAGCATCCCGATCTATGTCGTCTGGCAAGCCAAAAATATCCCAATCCGAGGTATCCAGTGCCAACACGGCGCTCTCCCCGTTTGGTATGTTTGCTTTGGTCCCGTTCGGGTTCACACGATGAATCTGGACACCATCGGTGGATGAATACCACCTTGCGAGCTTGCCCACTTCAACATCCCCAGCCCATATCCTCCCACCGTTTTTGACCATTTGGTAATAAAGGAAGTCCTTTGGATTCTTGTGTCGCCGTATTGTTTTTGCGGGATCAACCCCCTTGGTGAGGTAGTTTTGTGCTGCAATGATCGATACGATATTGTCCCATTTCCCGCTCATCGGGTAGGCCGTCAATGCCCCCTTTGACTTCAACTTACCATCTGTCGTCATGGCAACGTATGCGTTGACGTCCCTGCGAATATAACACTCGTAATCGGTGCGCTCAAGCCCGTGGCCCGTGGCCTTCTCCCATCGGGCTTGTACCTTAGCGAGGTTTGGCAGCTGGTATCTGGGTATCTTGAACGTCACGCCGTCAGTGTTTGCGGAGACAATCACGGCCTCGGCTTGGTGATGCAGCATTTCAACCAGCATGAGTAGGAACAACTGCCCATTGATTGTTACTCGCATGGCGTTCGGGATGGATCGAATTGGCGCATATCGGTCATTGAACTTACCAAACGTTGAATTGATAACGATCTTCAATGCTTGGTTGTCGTGGTCATGCTCAAGTCCAACCACCTTGTCGCCTGCTGCGAATGCGGCTTGTGATTTGCGCTTAGCCTCAACACGGGTATCCCGAATGCGAGTAAAGTTTTGTACAAACGATGGGCCTAATTGTATCGGGAATAGGTTTTCTTCGATGATGATTGAAGGATAGTACGAGGTTACGTCGAGGTCAATTATTGCATACTTGCTATCCGCATAGAATGAACCGGGTGAATCAATGCTATGGAGTCCACCAACACCAAGCTGAAACTCAGTTGGGTTTGGCCCGTTCTCAATAATGATTGGTATCTCCCACTCATTATCTAACTTCCACTTTACCCGATGCTCATCTTTTGCCGTTACCTTGGACGTCCTAAACTCGCGCAGGAAATCGGCACCATTGGGATATTGCAGTACAACCTTATCTGATATGAGCGATTCCATCGACCACTCCTTAGCCTTGTTGTCCATGCTGCTATTTGAGCGGATGCGGATATCCTTGACACTCTCCCGACTGGTCTGCTGGTGCAGTGCCATGATCACTTGTTGAGCAATCCCAGCCTCTCCGGTTACAAATACCCGATTGGTCAAGCCGTATGTACGTTTCAACTTCTCGCGCAGGACGGCTAAATGCTTGTGTGATTGGAATAAATCCCATGTCGAGCGCACGTCACTTTTGCAATACGTTATGGTCTTGGGGATTGCCGACTTGCGGAGTGGCGCGGTGAAGTCCACGGGCGATTCCATCACCACATCCATTTGCTCACGGCATTGCCACTCTTTAAGCGATCCGCGCTTGTTGAGCAACTGGAACAGGTCTATCGAGTATTTCCAAGGGGTTTGCTGGTATTGTAACTGGAACAGGTCGCGTGGTAACTGGCGTGATCCAATTATCCTACCAGACGTCTCGTAAATATCATTGCAGCCAAGGAAGCCATCAACCTCCAATATCGACTTGAGGACCACATCATCATAGTTGAAATTATTGTACCCGATCAATATCTTGTCCCTGTCGGATATAAAATCAATAAGGCCATATACATCGTTTATCTCAAATTGAAAGTAATCAACACCGTCATAGAATTGTGCTAGGAAGTAGTTGCTAAACACCTCTAAGTCGTATGCGTATAGTTTACTACCCATGATGTTTAGCCGATGGCTCTATGGTGCCATACCACATGCGCTTAACTTCCTGCCTCAAGTCACCAAGTGAGCCGTTGTTGTCGATGACGTAATGTGCATCCACTGTGGTTAGCTCCATGCTGGTGCTAGGCTCGGGTTTAACGTTAAGCGATCTATCCACCCATATAACAAACGGCTTGTATTTGGCTAGTACTTCCTCAAACGAGGCGCGACTACGAAGTCCAATGTAACAATCTGAGCGATGATATATGTAATCTGCAAGAGCGCCGTTATGCTTTTCCTCATATTCTCTAATAAGAGTAAACCATTGGTCTCTATTGTTGCGCCGATCTGCGAAACAGTCTTCTTTAGTACTATAGAAGAACCCTATTGCTGGCCACACGCACAATTCCAGTGCTGCCCAGCTGCTACTTATCGACTTTACGCCGCGCATTGCAAGTAGGTTTGCCACTTCGTCTTTACCGTGACCACCGTGACCGATGATAAGTAAGTTTTTCATTTTGTTTTCCTTATTCTCAGATGCCGTCTAAGATCTGCGTGAAGTCTGACGTACTCAGCCCTTGAGTATCCACCCTTTTCACTGCGCCTATTAAATGTCGCACTCTCAAATAACTTAGTGCTACGTTTTGCCGTAAGGCTCATTGATTCCGACAGTGATATGTCAACAACCCTCACCCACTCATCTGGGTCTTGTTGTGATTTGAGATACTCAACTAAGTAGTATTCCGCTTGGTATCTCGCATCGCGTGCTTGCTCTCTGTCCAGTGGACGATCATTATCTGCCATGTGGTCCCAATCTAAGGCTAGGGTTGCTGGATATCTGACACCCAAAAACCCCCGCCGTTTCAATGGCGAGGGTTAGGTTTGCGTGAATTGGACGGAGAGCCTTACAGGTCGTCAAAGTCCGATTGGGTGAATGCACCAGCGCTGAGTGGCTCATCATCAGCGATCTTGAGGACACCCGCTAGGCCGATGCTAACACCCTTGCCAAACTTGTTGTTCCAAGCATAGGGGGTGATGCTGGCATGATACCATGCACCGGAATAGATATCTGATGCAGACTCAAACGGTGCTTTATTACCGTCCTCATCACGCACAAGGATACCGGGCTGGGTCTCGGACTTGAGCCGAATCACCCATGAATTGGCGAACTCTTCTGGGCTTCCATCGATTTCATCACCGTCGAGGATAGGGTAATGCTTGCACTTCTCAAGCGGGTGCGCCTTGCCGATCTTTTCAAGCAACAATTCAGAAAACGTTTCTTCTAGTTGTGCGATAAACGCCTTGGTTGCCTTACTGTTCTTTTTGAAAACTGCGCTCAATCCGTAGGATGGTTCGGCATCATCCGATACGGCGCGAGGGGTAATGAGCGTGACATACGAGCCACGAAACTTAGGGGTAATTAATTTGACAGCCATTGTGGCGATCCTTTCTAATGTGCGGGGTCTTATTCCGCTGGTTGTTAAATACTATCGAAGTCCTGACAGGTCGAGGCTTCGGTTGTGACTGCATCAGCGGGATGGTCCCGTGACACCAATGATAGCGATCCATTTGGTCGCATCGTGTGCTTGCCTGTGAAATTAACTGAATCGGTCTTGGTAAAGAATAAGTCTTCAACTGCCCCGATCCCCTTCACCTTTTTATCATAAACATCATCTTCATCGTAACCCATTCGTAACAATGCATCAGCCATTGTTTTCTCATCGGTCCATTTGCGGCTTCCACGTTTCTGCACCAGTTTGAAGTCTAGCAGTTTATCCTCCAATGCCAGTTGAAACGCAAACTGTTGCACACCCTTAATCCAACTATTGATCAACTCCATGTTGCCCATGAGATTGTTGATATCCATCGGGGTGAGTATTTTCGGATCTTGCTTGTCCCTTTTCTGTGGGGGGGTTAGTACATCAAAATCCATTTTCAATTTACTAATGGCATCCATCGTCCTCGCTTTGCAACTACCCGATGCAGGGCAAAAGTGGCAATTATCTTGATTTGGCGCGAAGACGGTTTCGCCCTTTTTTATTTGAATGCTTACCTTTCTAACCGCTTTCTCAAACTTAAAAAGGTCGATAAGCCGATCCTCAAACTCATTAGGTTCCTCCGATACTTCCGGTTGAATAATACATATCGTCAACCGATCAATCTTATCTCGCAGCACCAATTCATCTATTATACCAAGTGCGTACAACCTTCCTTGCTTGTTGGCCACGGGGTTCACGGGGTATCTGCCATTTTTGTAGTCTGCTACAACTAAATGCTTGGTCTCTGGGTTCCATGCCGTTATGTCAACGGTCCCAAACTCACGGGTGCAAGCAATGGACACTCGCTTCTCTGCGTGCACCTCGTACCCGTCTAATTCCAATCCAAGCATATAATCATAGGCGATAGTTGCTTTTCGTATCATCCCCTCATCCAACGCAAACTTTTTATTGAATAGTTTCTTGCGGTGGACCTTGTGGCCGGGGTACTTTTTGGCATTCCACGAATCTTCAATCAATTCATGAACGGCAGTGCCTAACTCTGCCGCAGCCGTTGAAGTGTCAGGTTCGCCATGCTGTTCGATCATTTCAATGGATTTAGTACAGGTCATCCATCGACTAGCACTGGATGGACTGAGCACAGCATGTGCTCGTTCCTCGTGCCCTACAACCTTATCTGTTTTCTTCGGCACTACGTCTCCTTTCCTTATCAGATGGTTTGATTATTCGTCATCGCTTTCATCGGCTTCAGAAATTGCGGTACTAATCGCAATCAAGGCAGAGTCGATATCAGCAACAGGGACTTCGTCTACTGACTTGCCAAACTTGTTCAGGACCTTGACGGCAGTCTTTCGATTGGTCGCTCCGCTCAACTTGCGGAGTGCCTTGCGCAACTCTGTGCGTTGCTCTTCTGCGGCATCGTCGTCTTCATCGTCATCGACAACAACCGTCTTAGCTGGTTTCTTAGTCGGCTTCTTCGCTGGTGCTTCGTCTTCATCGTCATCGTCGTCTTCATCGACAACTGGCTTTTTGACTGCCTTCTTCGCTGGCTTGGCTGGCTTGGCCGGCGCTTCATCATCGTCGTCGTCATCTTCGACATCGACAACTGGCTTTTTGACTGCCTTCTTGGCTGGCGTAGCTGGTAATTCATCTTCGTCGTCTTCATCGTCGTCTTCATCTTCGACCACTGCCTTTTTGGCCAACTTCTTAACTGGCTTCTTCGCTGGTTGCTTGGCTGGCGCATCTTCGTCACTGGTGACAGTGGCGGCGGGTGCATCAACACTTGGCGAATTAACCGGTGCGTGAAGTAGGCTATACAGCGTATCGGCCAACTCTTGACAATCGTCAGTGGTGATGGTGAGGGTAAACTTTGACATGGGGTGATCCTTTCGTGATCGGGTGGGTTTGATGCAAGCGCATCGAATTAAGTTGTAGTATGCTGGTAACGAAAACTTGTAAAGCATTTTATTTAGTGGTGCATGTTGAATCCCTTGCTTGTTCTGCGGCTAGATTCGCTTTGCTCATATCGGCCATGCATACAGCCATTTGACGTATAATAAGGTAAAGCCTATGCGATGCATCTTCCACCAGCGCGGTAGTATCCCCCATGGCGCGGCGGTACTTCATTAATTCCAGTGCTGTTTCTTCCGCTGCCTTGCAAGAGTCGCAGTATGCGATTATGGCCTTTTCGTAGGCTTCTTCTTGTGGGCTCATGGTTGCTCCTTTCAAGAGCTTGGTGTTGGTAGTAGTTTCATGGCGGCAATCGCGGCACGATGACGCAAGGGGTAAGTACTGGGGGTGTGGTGGTCAGCAGTTAGATATACATAAAGAACTCATCGTCCCCCCACTCGAGATACAACGTTAAATAATCGCCATCGCCACCGTCAAAAACGTAGATGTCACGCTCGCGGAAGTAGTCAGACTCGTGCTCGAATGGGATTTGCTCGAACTCATCGCCGCAGCCGCTGCGGATACTATACCCGCCGTTTGGCGTCTTATGAAGGCAGGCCATCGCCCGCTGGGCTGGGGTGGCGGTGGTGTTGTTTTTTGCTGTGGTCATAGGTGCTCCTTTCAGGGGCGGGTGGTTATCCACCAACTAACCCCTTGCGTCATGACAACGCAAGGGGCAATAGTGGGATGCGGTGGTCAGCAGCTAACTCTGTATGAAGAACTCAACGTCCCACCACCCTATTGAGAGGACGAGGTTGTCGCCATCGCCGCCGTCAAAAATGTAGACAGCTCTCTCCTCAACCGCGTCCCCCTCGTACTCGCATTGGATTTGCGCGAACTCATCGCCGCAGCCGCGACGGATACTATACCCGCCGTTTAGCGTTGCACGCAGGCAGGCCATCGCCCGCTGGGCTGGGGTGTTGGCGGTGTTGGCGTTTGCGGTGGTCATTGGTTTGCTCCTTTCAAGAGCGTGGTTATTTACCTCTTAACCCCTTGCGCCACGACAGCGCAGGGGTTGAATGGGTGTACTAACTAGCCCCCTGCATCGTCGTGATGCAGGGGACTGGGGAGGGGGTTGACTGGGTTAATTACCCTAGTCGTCCAAAGATTTTGCCTCCCCATTCATCCACTCGGCGTAATACGCCGCCCGGTGGGCGTCCGAGGCGGCCTCCTCGGCGGCTAGCGCGGCCTTTGCCGCCTTTGCCGCTGCCGCCTTTGCCGCCTTTGCCGCTGCGGTGGCACGAGCTAGCGTGCTAGCCCGTGCCCCTGCGCTCGCGGTAGCATCAGCGCCCAGCTCTAGGAGGAGTTCTACTAACTCCGTGTCGCCTTTCTCGACAGCCTCTATTAGGGCATCTGAGAGACCACGTGTCATTTTCGTCAGTTTCCGCCTGAGGGCCCCAAGCTCTTCCGCTGCGGCCCTTTCCGCTGCCGCGCTCGCGGCGAATGCCGCTGCGCTCGCGGCGAATGCCTCCGCGTCCTTAGCGGCGGTGTTTGAAGTGTTGGTTTTGGTATTCATGGTCATGGTTGGCTCCTTTCAAGAGCGATCTATGTTATAGGGTTTGAAATAAATGGCCGTTTCATTAGAGAGATTAAACTTCTCAAGTTGGGAATCGGAGAATACGACACCCGCATAAAAGGTACAACTCATAGTTCCGCATGGACGTATGATCGTTTCATAGTCACCCAACTGTAACACACCACCAGTGATACGGTGGCCCGTTTTTGCTTCAAAAAAGTCAACTGACCTAAATGGCGTGTTGACTGCAAGGTGTTCGGCGGCAGCGCGTTGTGCGCGGTCAAACTCATCATTTGCGACAGCGGTGTATATAGCATCTAAAATGGATCTTGGCATGTTAGCTCCTTTCGTGAGTGGGGTTAGTTTTTATTGGAATGATAGGCATCAAATGCCGCTGCCCTCGCTGCACCCAGCGCCTCCATACACGCCTCCATATGGGCGACAGCGCCGCGAAAGCGCTCCATGGCCTGGGCTTGCTCTGCTGTGGCTTCGGCGATTCTGGCGCTGTTGCCGGTGCCCCTGGCCTCACTCACTAGACGAACGTGATCCATGGCGGCAAGCGCCATCTGTTCCGCCGTCGTGCTGGCCTCATCGAAGGCCACCATTGCATTTTCGTATGCTTTTTCGCATGCTTTTTGGGGTGGGTACATTTTAACTCCTTTCAAGATTTGGTGTTTGGTTTGGTGATTTACTCAAAGTAGACGCTGTGGTCGGCGGTTATCCGTAGGCCCTGAAGCTCGCCTGACCAGATCCACTCGCCAGCATAGACGGCTATTGAGTGATGGTCGCAGTATGATTCATAGGCGCGGCAATTTATCGGGGCGTACCCGAGGAGTTGCCCAGATTTGTAATCTCTTACGCGTTTAAGTTTGAGGATAGCGTCTGTTATGTGCGGCTCAGCGGCGCAGGCCGCCGCGTAGTTCATGGCTTCGTCTTCCTTCGCGACCTCTCTTTTGGCTCTTTGGATGGCTGCGAGAAAGATGGCGATTGCCCCAGCCTGCGAAACGGCGCTGGGAAGTATCCCGCGCTCGCATTTCCCAACCCAATCAATCGACACGTCCAGCAGCACTGCCGCCTCGGCCTGAGTGATGCCAAGTCGCTTACGCAGCTTTCTGATATGGGCGCCAAAGCGGGGGGTGGTGTTTGCGTTGATGGCGGTGGTCATGGGTAATCCTTTCAAGGTGGTGTTTGGTTTGG
>Ga0136588_1000675_pt1 | contig 12164 bp, 11 predicted proteins | sample AntRauMFilla1564_FD_104782 | JGI IMG/M metagenome (GOLD analysis project Ga0136588, IMG submission 104782) | Saline lake microbial communities from Rauer Islands, Antarctica - Metagenome Filla 1 #564 | ecosystem: Environmental > Aquatic > Non-marine Saline and Alkaline > Saline | place... | reverse complement strand
TATACTTTGCTTTTTTATGCTATAAAACATATAATTATTTTTCATTATTTATGCAAATTATTTTTTAGTTATGCTTTTTATGCTTATATTTGTATAACAAACAAACAAACTAAAAAAAAGCAATATGAAAACAAAAATGGATCAAGATGAGTTTAGTAAGTTCTTAGCTACAAAGCTGCTGAACATAGAACACTACAGTTTCGATATGTTTTATGACGTGTCCTTTATTATGGCCAAATTGAATGAATGTAGGAACGAACACGATACAATACGTTCCGATACATATCTCTTATGTTTACGGTCTACGGGTTGCGATCTGATAAGCGAGGCAAATTCCCTGAAAGATAAACACCTTGAGCGCTCGGAGGAGGTATACAAGTGTACCTTTGTATGGAACACAAGTTATTTTACAGGGAAAACTAATTTTTGTACGGTGGAAAAAATAATAAATAGAACGCCATGGAACAAATAAGAATATTGATGCGAGAAAACAGAGAATTAGAGAAACAGGGTTTCCAGGATAGCGCGAAATACGCGCTTAATTGCGCACGTATAACAGAACTATTCCACGGTACCGATAAGTATAACCAACAAATAAATTAAACACCATGAAAAAAGTATTTTCCAGTAACAGTGAGTTAGCGCACGTTTGGGCACAGCAAATACAGGACTATGGAACGGCAAACAATATGACGTTCAAAAAAGATACAATTTACTCCTATGGATATTGGCCCATGGCTAAATTTATGGGTCCCGACGTCGTGTTATTCCGAAATTGGGTCTATAGTAGCTCAACAGGCCGCCATATGGACCTGACCCGCTCCGCTTTACATAGCGACGTCAAAATCATATACGTAGATGATCCGGCGGATGTTCTCGGTTCTATTCGGGCACTATCGAATGAAGTAAAGGAAAGTTATAATAGTTTTGACCGGGCGCGTAATAAATTACATGTTTGGGGCCTTAATAACGCGGCCGTCGGTACCTTGGCGGAGCTAAAGGAGTTAGGTTTTGAAACGCCGGACTTATGCAATTATAATATAGACAATGAATCTGCCATGCTGCGTGAAATGGAGGAGCAGGAAAAAACGCGGAAAGAACGCGAAGCGGAGCGCGAAGCGGAGCGCGTTAAATTAGTCGCCGACTTCGAAGCATGGCAGGAAAGAAATGTAAACTTTGAGGATTTGCGTAATTTGTGGCGAAGTAATAAAGATATACCGCACGTGGCCTATCCAACTCGATATCAAGGTTTGGAACGGCCTAAATTGTTTACTAATCCAGGTTTGCGCCTCAATATTGCGCAAACTGAAGTTCATACGAGCGCGGGCGCGCGTGTGCCGGTCCGCGAAGCTAAAATATTACTTGACCGCATACGTACTGGCAAAGATATAAAGGGGTTCAAAATAGGATATTATACCGTTATATCTTTAAACGGCACGTTAAAAATAGGATGTCATAATATAACACGAAAGGAGATTGATATTTTTTGCGCGCTAAACAATTGGTAAACTTTTATACTTTGTGCCCGCCATACTTTGGATAGTGTGGCGGGCTTTTTTATGCGAAGTATTGGAGCGGAGAAGTATGAAGTATTGGAGCGGGTACCCCCCTGTATTTATTACAGGCCGCCCCATGCTCGCACAAAATAGATTCGCTCAATTTTCAATCGAAGTCCGACCCCCGCTCAAAGTAGCCCACAAAAGTAGCCCACAAAAGTAGCCCACAAAAGTAGCCCACAAAAGTAGCCCATGACCCCAGTCAATTATTTTTTGTATATTTGCTGACATGTTCAAATACACAACCGCCATAGCCAAGCTCCGCAGGCTGACCAGCCGTGTAAGGGTAGTGCCTGGGGGCACATCCGCGGGCAAAACTTACGGGATCATCCCCATTCTGATTGATCAGGCCACCCGCACACCCGATCTGGAAATATCCATTGTGTCTGAAAGCGTACCCCACCTTCGACGGGGAGCGTTAAAGGATTTCATTAAGATAATGAAGGACACAAGGCGGTGGACTGATACGCACTATAATAAATCTCTGCTAACCTATACTTTCGCCAATAAGAGCTACATTGAGTTCTTCTCAGCAGACCAGATGGGGAAAGTGAAAGGTCCGCGAAGGAATATACTGTACATTAATGAGGTGGATAACATCTCTTTTAACACCTACCATCAACTTGCCATAAGAACCGATGGGGTTATATGGCTTGACTTTAACCCCAGCAATGATTTTTGGGTGTACCATGAATTGAAAGACGAGCCGGACACGCAATGGCTCACACTCACGTACCTGGACAACGAGGCGCTATCCCCGGCCATAGTAGCTGAGATAGAGAAGGCTCGCGAGAAGGCCAAAACCTCGGCCTACTGGGATAACTGGTATAAGGTGTATGGACTAGGACAACTTGGTAAGCTTGAGGGAGTCATATTTGACAATTGGAGGCAGATAGGCGATTTGCCGCCCGACGCACGGTTGATCGGGTATGGTATGGACTTCGGGTTTACCAACGACCCTACCACTCTTTTAGCGGCGTACAAGTGGAATAACACCACTGTATGGGATGAGCTCATTTTCCAGACCGGGCTGACCAATCCGGCAATTGCCCGGTTAATGAAGCAGAAAGGCGTGAGGTCCAATGATTTTGTTGTGGCTGATTCCTCCGAGCCCAAATCAATCAAGGAGATTAATCAGCATGGGTTCCGGGTCAGAGGAGCGGACAAGGGGAGGGATTCAATCAATTTCGGGATCGACTTGCTACAACAGCGGGATTTTTTAGTCACCCAGGAGAGCACTAATTTGATAAAAGAGCTCAGGACTTACGCATGGGCCACGGATAAAACAGGTAAGAGCCTTAACGTGCCGATTGATGCTTATAACCATTGCATCGACCCCATGAGATACCTCGCAACTGCGAAGATAGCCAAGCAGAAACAAAAAAGAAAGGGTCCGAGAAGGCGTAATTGAAAAATAATATATACCTTTACCGTGAAAGATGTACATAAAATACTAAAAACGAGAAGTTATGACTTTACTTTGCAATTGTCCGCTGGATGCCGCTTTAAACGACATTCCTTTAAGCGAATGTCTTGAGGACCTCGGCCAAGTCCAGAAAGCTGTTTTACAGCGCGTATTCTCCACAGGAGGTACAAAGAACACTATCGCCGATCCGACTGCCCAGGCAGACTGGACTCCTCTTTTAGCAGCTGCCGATGGCACTAAGGTAGTCCAGACCCCGTATCTGAATGAGCCTGTTACTGAGCCCGGAGCAGCTCGTACCTACGGAGGTGGCAATGCTACCTTGGGAGGTATTGAGATCGCTATAGGGCGTGAGCCTACCTCTTTTAACGCTAGCATCCTGCGTAGTCCGCAGAACACTATCGCCGCTTTGAAGACTTTCCAGTGTGAGAACGTAGGCGTATACCTGATCGACGAACATGGGCGTATTGGGTGTCTGGCAGACGACATCGACACACCGACCACTTACTACCCGATTCCGGTATCCGGACTTTTCGTGGGTGATAAGAACCTCGGCGGGTTGGAGACTCCCGACATGAACGCTATTATGTGGAAGTTTTTCCCCAACTGGTCGGATAAGTTTGTAGTGGTTACCCCCACAGACTTTAACGCTCTTACCGATTTAGTAACGCCAATATCCTAAGAGATGGCCGCCGCTAGAACAACATCGGTTCTTCTTCAGGCAGGAAAGAAGAAACGTGAGTTTGAGATAGCTCACGCCGAAAGGATTCTGAGAATGCCAAGTAACGGAGGATGGGAACTCCCGAAGGATTCAAAATACAGACTCGATAAAAAAGATGGCCTTACTATTAAACGAGATACGGGAGACTCTAAAAAGCCCAAAGAAAAAGCGAGTAATAAATAAAGCTATTCGACATGAGAACCGCTTGCGGTTCCATGTTGAGAGTTTTATGGAGCCGGCTGATATTTCTCAGCCGCTAACGGTTTTTTTGGACTGGGTTAAAACCTTGATCCCCAAAGACAAGTTTAATATCTTTGTGAATTTATTCCAGTTTCCGGCACTAACTGTGCAGGACACTTCTCTTATCTTTAATGAACTTGAGCGGGTCTTTGACGGTAAAAACCCGGCAAGCGATTATCAGTTCACTGATCCGAGATTCAAAGATGATTGGCTGTACTATCGCAAACATATACTCAACGAGCCCGAAGTCTGGCGTAAGAAAGGGTGGGAGGCTATGAAGACTTCCATTAACTCCATCATCGTGGTGGATACCGCCAGGGAGCAGACATCCGAGAGGCCGGAGCCCTACTTTTATTTTCTGGATATAAACGAAGTCATAGATTTTGATTATGCAGACGGTAAAATACAATGGGTGGTATTCAATCAGCCGGGAGAGAGAGTCGCAGTGTTTGACGATGTCAGCTACAGGGTGTTCCAGCTCAACGATAAAAGAGAGATATCTTCGGTGATCACGGATAAAGAGCACGGGCTCGGTTTTTGCCCGGCTAACTTCTTTTGGTCATCGCCGCTAAACCAGAAAGATCCGGAGCTGAAAAAGTCCGTGCTTTCGTCTCAGCTTGGCAACCTTGACTGGCTTCTATTTTTCGCAATCAGTAAAAAACACCTGGACCTCTACGCTCCTTACCCCATCTATTCGGCCTATGAGCCAGACTGTGACTTCGAGAACAACGAAACAGGTGATTATTGTGACGGGGGGTTTTTACGTGGGTCTGATCAGAACTATAAGGTACTTCACGGCGGAGCAGTGGAGCCTTGCCCGGTGTGCGTACAAAAACGTATTGCCGGAGCTGGGTCGTTCATTGACATCCCTGTGCCAAAGACCAAGGACGATGTAGACTTGCGTGATCCGGTCACTATAACTTCGGTGGACAGCGAGAGTCTGGCCTACAACGTCAGGGAAGTAGAAAGGCTCAAGAACGAAATCCTCACCAAAGTAGTGGGCGTTGGAGGAGACGCACAACAGAAGATGAGTTTAAACGAGATGCAGGTGCAGGCCAACTTCGAGAGCAAGACCAGTGTGCTGAATAGCTTGAAGGGTAATTTCGAGGCTGCCATGGAGTTCGTAGACAACACTATCTGCAAATTAAGGTACGGCGACAATTTCATAGGAGGATCTCAGAGTCTGGGTACCGAGTTCTATATCTACACAGTAGAAGCCCTATACAGTCAGTACAAGCAGGCTAAAGAGAACGGAGCCAGTGAGGCCGAGCTGAACGCTATAAACGACAGGATACTGGACACCGAGTACCATAATGATGCTATGAAGTTCGAGAGAATGCTCACTCTGAGTCACCTTGAGCCTTACAGGCATTATACCTTTGATGAGCTAATGACCATGAAAGAAAAGGGCATTGTTTCCGACCAGCTCTTGTCAATCAAAATAAATTTCAATACATTTGTAAATAGATTTGAACGGGAGAATGTAAACATAACCGAGTTCGGAGTGAACCTTCCGTTCAACCAAAAAATAAAAATAATAACTGATAAATTTAAAGACTATGACAACGAAAACAGGAGCGAGTCAGACAGCCAAGGACGATTTTATGAAAGCATCGGCACAGACGAGCAAGTCAGCCGCTGACAAGTCAGCCGCGAGCAAACCAACCGCTGACAAGTCAGCCGAGCCAGTACCAGGAGCCCAGAGCGGGTCTTACGTGCCGGGAGAAAAAGAGAAAGGGCTTTTCCACGTAAAGTTGGATACGCCGAGCTACGACAAGACCACGGGTAAGAAATTATCCAAAGCCTATATTCAGAAATTCACCGTCCCCGAGTGGAAGCATTTCGAGAAGAACTCAAAGGGGCTCGGGTTTACCACTGAAATTATGTGGAATCCAGAGAATAAGAAATAATTTTTTACTAACACATAATTAAAGGGACAAATTATGGCACTAACACCAGAAGCAATTAAGGCTAACGAAGCCTTACAAGAACTACCTGACGAGCAAGTAACGGCGATAGCTACTCTGTCAGCCAATGATGAGAACACAGTTATTAACGCTAAGATAGGAGAGCTCCATGGGCGGTACGACAGCGACGTCAAAGAGGTGGCCGGTATCGAGAAAAAGCAAGGCGAGAAGAGCTACGACTATGTAAAAAGAGTCTTAGGAGAGTTTAAAACCAAAGTAGAATCGTCCTCGGCTCTTACAGATCAGATTGGAACGTACAAGACTAAGGTTGCCGATCTTGAAGCAGCGATAGCTGACGGGAAAGGCAATGAAGCCGTGACACAGAAACTGAAAGACACGCAATCCAAGCTTGACGCTTTGCAAGGGCAGTATGACACTGATAAGCAAGCGTGGGAAACAGAGAAGGGCGAGTATTCTGATAAGATAACCGGTATCCAGGTCAAGTCTCAGTTTGAGAAGGCTACATCCGGGCTGCAATTTAAGGCAGGCTATCCGGACAGTGTGCAAGAGACGCTGCTTAAAGCGGCACAGGACGGCATACTATCTTCGTTTAAACCTGATTGGGTGGAGTCTGACGGCAAGCAAAAAATGGTTTTCAGGGATGAAAGTGGAGAGGTGCTCCGGAACAAAAATAACCTTCAGGAGCCTTACACAGCCGAGGAATTGATACGTGAGCGTCTTAAAGATGTGCTGGATACGGGTAAAAAGACCCCTGGTGGTGGTACGAAGAAACCAGGTGAAGGAAGCGGAGGGGGCGACAGTTTGGTTGACCTCGCAGGCGCTAAAAGCCAGGTCGAGGCCGATGAAATTATCGTCAAACAGCTTATGTCTAACGGGTTGACCCGTGGATCAGCAGCCTTTAGTGAAGAGCAAGCGAAGCTTAGAAAAGAGAACGCCGTGTCTAAGTTACCGCTTAGATAGAAGATAATAGAGCGCATAATTTCTTTTTTAGGTAAAAAATAAGTAATTTAGCATTATAATAACGCGCAAGGGTAACGCGGATCATTTTTACTAATCATTAAAATTGAACAGCAATGTCATTAATTAACACAAGAATCCAGAATGTAAGGGCTAATAGCCGCCTGGATAAAAATGAGCTGCGCCCGTCACGTTATGGAGCGTTAGACTTATTCAAAATGCAGTCAGATGATCCTGCGGGTATTCTGACCCCTGAACTAAAACAGAAGGCTGAATCCTCTATTGGAAACACCTTTGAAACTCCTGTTATCGACTACGACGGAGGCGTCACAATCGGTAATACCCGGTCGGTGACTATTGCAGACGATGAGAACACTTCTCAGATGCACACCATTACTTTCGCGACTTACTCATGGGGGTTCACCATCGTTCCGGCGATGTTCATGAACAACGAGGTATCAATGCAGGCCGACTTTGAGCGCAAGTTCAATAAGTACCTGTATAAGTATGCTGAAACCCTGGATTCCGCCTGTATTGCGGCTCTTGCGGCTGCAAAAACTCAGGTTTTTGGGGATACCCTGAATTACACCAACGTAGGTAATGCTATCATAGCTCCTTGGAGCTTGAGGGAAAATATCGTGGGCGATATCAATCCTATGATGGCCGCCAACGACCACTTCAACCAGATTCACGTCCTTGGGAACGCAGGTTTTGAGAGTATGATCCGGAAGATGGCCGAGAAAAGCCTCTACAACGAGATTAACAAAACTTTGGAATACTCGGATAAACTTCTGCACTTCAGCACTCGTTTGGCAAACGCCGCAGGTGAATTTGCTAACATGATTGCTGTGAATGGTGGTTCGGTAGGTATGCTTGAGAGATTCGAGCGTGAGTCCCTGCTTGCGACCAAGATGGCAGATGGAACAGAGTGGGGCGTTGACACGCTTCCCCTGATCAACACTCCTGTTGGAACTTACTTCTACGAAAGTAAAGGTGATTTCAGCGGTATCGCCGGGGCTGCTACAGCGGACCTTACAAGGGCGCGTAAGGAGCACTATGGTTTTGCAGTAGATGTGGCTATCGTGACGGATTACAACAGTGATCTGACTACAATCGCCAATCCTATAATGAAATTGACCGTTAATAGCGAAGGTGCCTCTGACGCACTGAAGGTTAACGTAACCAATACAAACTCCGATCCAGTGAGAACTTCGGAGGTTTCTTAGATTTCTTCAGTCAGGGTGTGAAAAGGCGAAGTGACTTAGTTTGCTTCGCCTTTTTTTAAACTTTCGAGTATGACCAAGGTCGATTCAGGTGGCTTAGAGTTCGGATACGAGCTTCTCAGTGCGGTTCCCAGAGCGTATGAACTGTATCTCGAGGGTGAGCTCGAAGAAACCACAAGTGCTTATGACACCGATCCGCTTTATTATTTTTCCCCCAGGCATACGTCTACAAATGTAGTCAGAGGTTGGCACAACATAAAAAGAGCCCGGCGAACAGGGGGGCTTCCTTATACTTTCATACACCAGCCGGAGCTTCTCCCGAAGCATTTCCCGCCTTACAAAGAAGTCTACGCTAATAAAGAATATAAGTGGGATAAACCTACGTTGTGTATTTGCAATAGAAAGAATAAAGAGTGGTTGGTTGAGGCGATTAACTTCTTTGATGAAGACATACTAACCTGGCTGTTTAAGAAGCTAAAAAGTAGATACGAAATAGTATATTTCCCGATTGCAATACCCAAGGAGCTCCAAGATAACGTAGATCCGGAGCCTATAGGAGATATAGAACTGGCCAAGAAGCACGGAATTAAAATTTTCACGGATTTATGTAAAGGCAAGAGTTGGAATGAAACCCTCTTAAAGGTTTTTTCTAACTGTGAACACTACATAACTATGAACGGCGGGTATTCCATACTGGCTTCTTTTTTCTCGGGGACTAACATCATATATAGCAAGCCCGGGCAAGTACAAACCCGCGAAATAGGTACCGGTTCTTTTTGGCGATGGTATCCTCAGATAAACAACGTTAGAACGCTCCACGTTCCGAGCTATGATGCTTTGAAAGATAAGATAAAGAGCCTGTATATTGATAAGGAGCCGTGTATTAACATATTGATAAGAACTACCCGGAAAAACTATCTCCGGAACTGCATGGCTTCTGTAGAGGCCCAGACGTACAATAACATAAACGTGGTTTTAATATGTGATAGCAGAGCCGCAGTAGTAAATACAAGAGGGTATAAGGCCCGGGTGTTGGAGGTAGAGCGTTTGGAGAAGTCTTCTGCGAAAGTGAATAGTCCGTATTATGGCCGCTCTTTTCCCTATAACAAGTATCTTGACCAGGCACAAAAGCTTGTAAGCGGTTTTATAATGTTTTTGGACGACGACGACAAGTTCACGGAACCGGGCAGCGTAGAACGCATAGCGGCCAATGTAAGCAAGGATTCTTTGCTTGTCTGGAAGGTTAAATTCAAGGATAATGACATTAAACCGAGCTTTAGTTTCGGAAAAGTTGTAACTTTATACGATATTACAGGGGTAGGATTCTGCTACCACAGTTCTAAAATTAAGTATACTGATTGGACAGAGTGGAAAAGGGCAGATTACAGAACGGCCAAAAAGCTAAGTGAACACGTAAAAGTCAAATGGCTGGATCAAGTGCTTACGGAGTTGCAAAAGGGGCCGCACATGGGCAGTCTGGAAGACGCGCCTCTTACCGCAGAGATAGTTACACTGAGGCTAACGCATCCCGAAGGCAGGGTAGAAGTACAGCAGTTCACTAAAGAAGAGTTAGAATGTTATAGCGATTATTTTGAAAGATATAAGATATGTACCGAGCAAATGATTTAAAAACAGAGCTTCTCAACCTTTGGGGGTGGAGGCAAAACTACAATACTTCGGATTTCACTATATCTGAAAGTCTGGCGGTTAGTTCAACAGGACAGTATTACCAGGAAATACATCCTTTGCTAACCTTGCATAATATAAAAGCTGTGGCTCCTGAATTTGAGGCGATCGTCTACGACGCTTGGGCAGCCGGGGTCCAGTATAGAACCGGAGACAGAGTGGCCGCCGGCGGTAAAGACTACAGGGCTAAATCAGACAGCCTTGGGTTAAGCCCGGAAACTAATCCTACAGAGTGGGAGCGCTTTGACGCATTCTCTCTTTGGCTTGAAGAGAAGACGCAAGGGAGTATAGTGAAAGCAATACGATCTTTTTGGGATACTAAGATGGCCGATAAAACAGCTAAGAATATCCTGCAAAGCAAGCCGCTGTTCGACGGCGCTGGCAGGATAGGAGATTTAGTTCCGGCGGGGGCCAACTTAGTAGGGTTCGAGATCACGCCGATAAGAGCTAAAGGAGTGACTACTAAAATCGACAGGATAGGAGCGCAGTTCACACAAGCCGGCGAAATGACACTGTATTTAATGCATTCAAGTCGTGACGCTGTGTTACAAACTGTGACTCTGACCCGGACCCGTGAAGGAGGTATGGAGTGGTTTACTCCGCAAGAAGATATTTTCTTACCCTATATGGGGGCTGACAGTGATGCCGGGGGCAGCTGGTACCTGGTCTATAATCAGAATGAGTTGCCTGGAACGTCTCAGGCAGTAAGCAAGGATAAAGATTGGAGCAGGGGTCCTTGCGGCAGCTGTAGTCGCAGTGAGAGGGTTAATTGGAGCGTATGGAGTAAGTATCTTGAGATACATCCTTTCAAAGTATCCGGCGTGAGTGATCCATTAACGATGTGGGATGTAGCAGACAATCTATACGATTACAATACGAATTACGGTCTTAATCTCCAACTTACAATACAGTGTGATGTGACCGATCTGATAGTTGAACAGAGGTTGGCCTTTCAAAACATCATAGGGCTTCAGGTGGCCGTGGATATGTTGCGAGAGTTTGCATACAATCCGAGTTTCAACGTGAGAAGAGAGACTCAAAACGTATCAATGCAGTCGATACTGTATGAGTTGGACGGAGATAGTCAAGGATATAAGAAAAGCGGGTTAAAGTACGAATTGGATAAAGCCCTGAAAGCGGTGAGTCTGGACGTTACAAGTTTGAGCCGGGTATGTTTCCCCTGTGACACCAGGGGCGTAAAATACAGAACAGTGTGACTAGACTCGATGAAATCATAGAAGGGCTGAGAAAGGTTGACGTAGACCGGATTTTCGAGCAGACAGTTCGAAAAAACGAAGACTTGGTCACTGAAATGGTGAGCGAGATCCAACTCTATGAAGAAGGTGAAAGAGGGGACGGCGTTTTTATAGCTGACTTTGCGCCTTACAGACCCTTGACCATTGAATTGAAACGCGGTAAAGGACAACCAACTAATAGGGTCACCCTGCGGGACGAAGGAGATTTTCACCGGTCATTCTTCATACAGTTTAAGGGCGATGGGTTTGAAGTAAGGGCTCGCGACTGGAAAGAGGCCAAACTAAAAAGAGAATACGGCGAAGAGATACTGAAACTGTCCAGTAAAAACATGGGTGATCTTATAAGGAGTTATGTAGTTCCGGATATTATTGCTAAATTTAGAGCGGTATGATTAACTTACCCACGATACCTAAACCCGAGGCCCCTGTGCTCTTTGATACTATCATAACGCAGGTGCAGGATACTCTGGCTTCTGAACTAAGCTGGCTTGACCATGCATTCGGCAGAAGTCAGAAGTTAACGGGCCAGGCGGGTGATAAAAGATACAGTTATCCGGCTGTACATATAAGGAGCAGGAAATATCAGGACGTGAGTCCCGATAAACGTTTAGGCAGTTATTCCTTTTTTGTAATGGAGGACCCGCAACAAGTGACTTTTTATCCGCAGGGGCGTAATATACTAAAAACCAATTTTGCTCTTATTTTTTGGGTGGATCTTGAAGCACTGTATCCGGATAGCAAGGTAAGTCGAAACACCGAGGCTGTTAAATCTGAAATCTTGGGGGTTTTAACCCGAAGGATGTTTTTATCGTCAGGGAGACTCAGTATCACAGGTATAAAAGAGCAAGCAGATAATGTATTCAGAGAGTATGACCTGAATGAGATAAAGAGCCAATATCTGATGCAACCCTACGCGGCTTTTCGTTTTGAGGGGCAGATGCTTTTAACAGAAAGCTGTGTTATCCAACCTGACGTAATTGCACCTGTCTTTTTATCTGCTGTTGTTGAAGATGCTGCATCAAGTAGCGTAGTTATGGCATACGGTGAATCGCTTGATGAAACCAGTACACCTGCCGTTACTGATTTTGTGGTGAATGATGGAGCGGCTAACACTGTTACAAATGTTGTTGTAAGCGGTACAACGGTAACATTGACGCTGACAAATGCTATTGAT
>Ga0136588_1000674_pt1 | contig 12179 bp, 19 predicted proteins | sample AntRauMFilla1564_FD_104782 | JGI IMG/M metagenome (GOLD analysis project Ga0136588, IMG submission 104782) | Saline lake microbial communities from Rauer Islands, Antarctica - Metagenome Filla 1 #564 | ecosystem: Environmental > Aquatic > Non-marine Saline and Alkaline > Saline | place... | reverse complement strand
GAGGAAACATATTTAGAGGAAAAGAAAAATGAGATTCCTATGTACGACCCACAAACTGGTGATATAAACCCTCACTACAAAGAATTGACTGGTAAGGAAAACCCAATGGAAATTGTTAGGAGGGAAAGTACTTTCAATAAAATGGATATAAAAGAATATCTAAAAAAAAATAGATTTTTAGTTAAGTTACCTACAAAATTTGCGATAGAACCAAAAGATGTTGTGTGTATTTCACCTTCAACTGTTAAAAAACATTTATTTGGGTTTACAACATATAGTGATGTAGTATTAAAAATTATGATACCACAAAAAGAAAAATGGAAGGTTAATTTAATTAACAATATAAATTCTAAGTTCAGTTTTGATATCGAATTTCTTAATTCATTAATTATTTGTGAATCAAAAGAGATGTATAGTAACTGTAAAATTAAAAACTACAAGGTTTTACCTTTATCATATTGTTCAGATAATATGGTAGAAATGATACTAACAATTAAAGTAGGTAAAATTAAATACCAATAAAATAAAAAATATTAAATTAAAGCCCTTTCATTAGGGCTTTTTTTGTTTATCCACTATATTTATTAATATAAAATAACCCACTATGAATAAAAAAATAACTGAAAATATTACAAATTCTGATGTAGATAAACAAATAAAAGTTTATCTAACTAAAACTGAGTTTAAGGATAAAATAGAGAAGATAGTGAAAGACAAGTTAAAGGACAATAAAGAATTGGAAGATAAAGTAGTTGATATAACTAAAAATGTTATAACACAATTATATAAAAATCTTTGGATTAAGAGAGCATCTTGGATTAATGGACTAACAAATAAAAATAATTAAGATACCATGATTAAAAATTTACAAATTACTAAAGAACAATATAATCGAATTTTTGGGGGTAAAAAACTAAACGAAAGTTCTGTTCCATCTCCAATTGAAATTAAGGGCGGTGAAGCTAGAGTTGATAAATCTATGTTTAATGCTTTGGATGAAAAATCTGATGCTTTAACAAAATCTGAGATAAAAAAACCAATTGTTGGTACTCCTTCTTCCTCACAAAATTTTGGTAAGTCAGTATCGGAAAATGATGAAATGTATATGGAAGAGAATTCTGAAGTAGAACCAGAGACTATTGAGTTTATTAAATTACTTTATGGACAATCTGAAACTATTCATAAAATGTTAGATGCTGGAATAATAATCAAAGGTAAAGACGGTTATAAATTATCTAAAACTATTGGTGATTCTAAAACTGCTATGTTAGCGGTACAAGATGTTCTAAAAAGTGATAAAGAAGAAATGGAACCAGAAATGGAAATGGAACCAGAAATGGAACCAGAAATGGAAATGGAACCAGAAATGGGGTTAGAAATGGAAATGGGTATTGATGAGATAGAAACAATATCTAGACAACCACAAAAATTTAAAGTATTAACTATAAATCATGATGCTGCATTAGTAAAAGGCCCTAAAGGTTTATATTACTTAAATTTAGATTTATTTACTGATACTATAAACACTGACTATGTTGGTTCAGAAACTGACGGTGTTGATACAGTTAAAAACGACATATCAACTGATAGTGTTCAAAACTTTGTAAATGATTATGCCAACGAATTATCTTTAGGTTTTGGTAAGGAAGGTCAATATGATGGTAAAGATATTGTTTTAGTTGATTCTGATTTAGCAAAATGGTTAATGAGTGTTTACGATGATAATATTGAATTTAAACAAATTCTATCATCTTTAGATGAAACACACAACGATGAAGAAAGTAATAAGATTAAGAAATCTTTCACTAAAACATTTTCACAAGTTGCTAAAAAAGAAACAACACCAGAAGAGCGAAAAGCTAAATTAACATCATTAAGAGCAAAAGAACTTGCTAGGAGAAGTCAAGAAGAAATTGATGAAATGACAAGTGCTGGTTCATCTGGTGCGTTTACCGCTCCTATGTCTGGACCAATAAAGAGAAAAATGCCAGACGTTGACGTTGTTGCTGAAGATACTACAGTAGATAGTGTTGGTGGTCAATACGATACACCAGGTGGTTTATCTATGGATTTAAAATCTAAAAAAACAAACGCTGAGAAAAAAACACAATATCCTAACGGTGAATTTACAACACCACCTAAATGTTCTAAGTTAGATAACAACAAAGAAGCACAGAATGGTGGGTGTAATGTAGGTGCATCTAGCTTAAATACTAAAAAGAGTAAAGGTTCAATTATTTCACCATCACTTGGTGAAAGTAAAATTTATGAGTCTATTGCTAAAAAGACTGGACTTACAGTTGAAGCGGTAAAAAAGATAATTGAGTCTAAAAAGAGTAAATCATAAGAATTTTAGTGAAAAACTAGATATTTATTAATAAACCAAAAAAAATGGATAAAAATATAATTAAGAAACATTTATCGAATTTAGTTAATGAAGCTAAGGGTGAGACAAAAACACCTGGTATTACAGTAACTGCAAATGCTAATAAAGAATCTGGAAAGATTAATAAAAAGTCAATTAAAGATACTGAAAAAAGACTAAGTACATATGATAAAGAATTAAAGAAATCTGGTGCTGATACTGATAATATGGCAGTAAATAAATTTAATTATGGTTCTGATTCTGAAAAAGAATATCATGACCAAATGGAAATCATGAACGGTCAAGAAATGATTGAATATGATAGAGAACCATCTGACGAATTCAAGAAAAAGGCTAAAGAGTCTTTAGAAGGTAGTGAGAGAATGGGTAATAAAGGTGGTGAAGGTATGGGTAATGCTGAAGCTTCTTGGGGTTCAGCAAATGATGATTATGCTAAAAAATTAGATAAAAATATTAAAGCTTCAACAAAAAAGAGACAAGATGCTGAAAAAGGTATAATGAGTTTCGGTGATGATATTGAAGTTGTAGAGAAAGGTGTTAAACCAATGTCTAAGTTTAGTGCTTTTAATGAAGATAAAATAAATAATAAACCAAAAATAAAAGAAGGAATGAAAAGACTTAAATTTAAAAAAGAATTTAAAGGTGTTGGAAATGCACTTAAGATGATACCAGAAACATACAGAGTTGATAACAAAGAGTTCGAAATGACTGATGGAAACGAATCATATAAGATTCGTTGGGAAGGTACTCTAACAGAAGGTAGAGCAGTTATACTTACAGCTTCAGATAAAACTCTTGTTAAAGAAGATATGGTACACATGAAACATCTTATGGGTTATAAATCTGAAAAAACTTTAGGTTTGGATAAAGGTAAGTCTAGATTAGATGAGAATAAAATATTCAACGATATATATTCAAAATCAAGAATTCTAATAGAAGGTGAAGATATTGAAGATGCTGATGCTAAAGAAGGTGATTTAGATGATGCTGTTGGTAAAGCTGCTGAAGCAACTAAACATGTTGAAGGTTCTGAATCTACAGATAAAGGAACTGAAGCACCAGCACCAAAAAATGGTAATTTAGAAGATGTTAAGAAAAAAGCACCAGAAGCAACTAAACATGTTGAAGGTTCTGTAGCTGATGAAGCTAAGACTAACGCTCCTACACCAAAAACTGGTAACTGGGACGAAATCACTAAGAAAGCTGCTGAAGCAACTGAAGATGTTCATATGAATGAAGGTATTCAAATAGGTGAAGATTTTTTCGCACCAATGAATGAAAACATGTATGAAGAAGAATCTGAAGAAGAAGAAGAATCTGAAGAAGAAGAGTTGACGGAAGAATTAACTGGTGACCAAGACGAGTTGGATGTAGAACCAGAAGGTGGAGATGGTGACATTGATGCTAAAGATTTTAAGAAACTTAGAAAAGATAAGTAACATAAATAATAAATATAAAACAAAAAGGTACTAATAATGGTACCTTTTTTTTATTTCATTATATTTATAACTAAATAACGTTTTAAAAGAAAAAAAAAACAAATGAGTTTAATTAAATTACAAGAAAAAATAGGAACAAAACAAGATAATTCTTTTGGTCCAAACACGCTTAGAACTGCAATGGAATACTTTAACATGACTCCAGAAAGAGCAGCACACTTCTTCGGACAATGTGCTCATGAAACTGGTGGTTTTAATGCATTCACAGAAAATTTAAATTATAGTGCTAAAGGTCTATTAACTACATTTCGTAAGTACTTTGATAAAGAGTCAGCAAATGAGTATGCTAGACAACCAGAACTAATCGCTAGTCGTGTTTACGGTAATAGAATGGGTAATGGTGACGAAGAATCAAAAGAAGGATGGAAATATAGAGGTAGAGGTGCATTACAGACAACTGGTAAAAACAATTATACTAATTTATCAGAACATTTAAATATACCAGAAATACTAACTAACCCAGACTTAGTTTCAACAGATTTTTCATTTGAGTCTGCTATATTCTTTTTTGATAGTAACAATCTATGGACCATTACAGATAAAGGTGTTACAGATGCTACAATAAAATCTTTAAGTAGGAGAATTAATGGTGGTTACAATGGATTAGCACATAGAGTATCATTAACTAAAAGATATTACAACTGGGTTAAATAATAAACTTTATTTATCTTAAATATAGGTTATACTTAAGATAAAACCAATGAATAACAAATTTGATAAAGCAAGTTTCTTGGCGTACATAAACAACCATATAAGTAAAGAAAGTATAGATGTTCTATATTCATCAAATAATATAATATACGCTAAATGTGAATTGTATGGTGATTTTGTGCAATCACTTTTAATGATTGCATTTGATACATATATGGGTGATAAATTAACATCATTTGATGAGCAAAAAAATCATTTTAAATGGTGTTGGAAAAAGAATCAATCAAACTTCATTGAGGAAGGTATATTTTTCGATAGTTTAAAGTTATATAATTATTTCTTAGAGTTTATGATAGAAGTTTTCTATACATACGGTGATAAAGATATTACAAAGGATGATTATACTGATAGTGGGTTACTTATTATATGGGAAGATATATTTTCATATAATTCACCAAAAACACAATCAGATATAGATACATTAATTGAGATATATCGAATTTTTGAGAAATCCTTGAAAAAACAATAAAAAAATACGTTTTACTGTTTATTTTTAACAATAATGGTTTAGTTTTACTACATGAACACCGAAAGAACATTTACAGTAATATTAATGGAGTTGAACTTGGACAAACTTAAATTGGAAGATTCAATTGAACAATCATTAAATTCAGATAATTTTTTAGAAAAAAAAGTTGATGAAATAAAAATAACCTTAGACAAATTAGTTAGGGTTGAACAAAGTATCGTTAAATTTAACGAGTTAATAAATAAAGAAAAAAAGTAAAAATAGATTAAAAATGGAAAAATTTGAAGAATTAAAAACGTTAATCGATTCGTTAGAAGATGATGCAGTAAAGTTTTATGAAAAAGGAAATAAACAAGCTGGCGTTAGATTAAGAAAAGGGTTACAAGAAGTAAAATCAGCATCTCAAGAACTTAGAAAAGATGTATCAGAAAAAAATAAAACAGCAAAATAAGTTTAATAAAAATAAGTTTAATAAAAATTATGTTAATAAATATACTCAATAAAATATTACTAGTATTGTTTTTTATGTCATGCCTTAATATCGTTAGACATGGATACTATTTCATTGCAGCTGTTATAAGTTCAACTGAAGAAGACCCGAAAAAATATAAGATAGCCGATATTTCAATATATTTATTGGGTATATCTATTGCATATATTTTATCGGTAGTATTTACTGGTATAACAATTTAAAAATAAAAGAAAATATGTCAAATATACAAAAAACATTAGATTCTTTACAACCTTACGTTATTGGAATTCGTTACTTAGAAGGAACACCATTAGTTGATGTTGTCTTTAAAGAAGGTTGGACCGTAAGTGATGAATCTAAAATTAAGAAAGTAAAAGGTGATAATGATATGAATTATTACATGTTATTTAGTGATGATGAAAATATCGGTCTAGATGAATTACTAAGTAGTGTTAAACGAACAATCGATATAAATGTTGAACGTGAGAAAAAACATGAACTATTAAAAGAGAAAGTTAATCAATTAAAAGTAGTGTTTAAAAATAATAGTTTGGAAAAACTTAAAAATTTAAATTTTACATTTTCTGAAGATGATTTAGTACCTAAATTAGATGATTTTGATTTAGATATTGATATTGATATTGATATAGTTGAAGAAACTATTGAGGAACCAACAGTTGATGTTAAAACCGAAGAATCAAGTAAGATTATCTATTCAGCATCAGAAATAGATGCTATAGCTGAAGAGTATTCTGAACCTACAGAAATTAAAGGTTTAGATGGAACACAATACTTAGATGAAAACGGTAACCCAATTGAAATGAGTGATGAAGAATTGGAGATGATAGAAGAAGAAACAAGAGGTAGAAAGAATTTAGAATATCTTAAAAATAAAAATAAAAACTCCAAAACAAATAAAATTAAAAATGTTGAACTACCACCTAGGTAATTAACCAATTGTAAACATAAAAAAAAGCTCTATTAATAGAGCTTTTTTTATTTAATGATGTTTTTACTACTCCTTATCAAAAGCTCTTTCAAAAGCTTCTTGAACCGTATGAATTAACCATACTCCACCAGCAGCGATTAAACCATTCAAGAATATAATTAGATATGGGTCAGTAACACCCAATGAACCCATAGGTGTTAAATCACCATGTCCAAATTTAATCATAAGTGCTGATAATGCAAATCCTATCCATGTACCTAAGCACATAAAACACGAGAATAGTTTATGGATACTATAACCTCCAGTACCAAATTTAGCTAAAAATTTTCTCCATCCTTCAAATACGGAACCGTAAATTAAATTATTACAAGCTCCATAACAAATAAGTGTAAATGTTAATATAATCATAGTTTTTATTTTAATAATAAGTATTATTATTGATATAGTCAATATTTATTATAAAAAGATATGAAAAAACTTATAAATAAAATGTTAAGAGAAGCTTTAGATAAAACAATAACATGTGAAAAATGTGATTGGGATTGGAAAGAATCTGAATCTGAAAAATCAGACCTTTATAATTGCCATAAATGTGGTAACGATAATACACCTAAAAAATAATAAAGTTTACAATTTATATATAAAATAGTATATTTGTTTAAAATAAGTTATGGGTAATAAGAATGAAAATAGAGAAATTAAAATAGCTGAGAATGAAATGTTAATGGATAAAAATAAAACCATTATGAAGAAATCTCAATTTATAGATGAAATTAAAAGTGGTTTGGGTGCTAAAATTAAAGCTAAACCACGTGCTACTATAATAAAAAGACCATGGTACTATAAAATGTTAAATACATTAAAGAAAATTTTTAAAACGTTGTAAGATGAAGTATGAAGAATTAATTGAAACAGTTTCTGAAATAGTTGAAAACGATAAAATAAATAAGAAAGGGTTAATTTTAGTATACGTACTATCTGATGATAATCATAAAAAAATGAGTGAACACCTATTCTATAAATCCAACCCAATAACTGAAAAATTCACATATACAGATGAATTTGAGGTAGAAATGGGTGAAATATTAATTAAATTTGTTAAAAGCATTGATTAATTAATATAAATTCACTACCTTTGTTTAAAATAATTAAAAATTAACAACTATGTTCGGATTAAAACATTACTACAAAAAAGAGAAATTAGCTCTAGATATTAAAATTCATGACGAAAAAGTTAGATTATTAGCAGAGGTTAATAAACTAGCTCTAGCTTGTGCTGCTGATAAGGGTAATTATGAACATGAATATCATTATGGAATGGAATGTCTTAAGGTTGATATTGCTAAATTAGAACAACATAAAGAAAGTTTAGTCGAAGATATTGAAGCTAATAAAAAAACATTGCTAGAAGATATTCATCCTAATAAAGAATTGATGATTCAAAAAGATAATGAGATTAAACGCTTAACAGATATAATTACGAAATCTTTAGAAAGTAGATATATTTCTAAAGGTAAATAATTATGGGTAAAGAAATTAAAATTCTTGAGGATTTTAAAGATTTAGATATTGTTGCTGGTTTAGATGAGGTAGGTAGAGGTTGTGGTGCTGGTCCAGTAGTTACAGCAGCTGTAATTATGCCCAAGGGGTTTAAATCACCACTTATTAGAGACTCTAAGAAACTTTCAGAGAAAAAACGCATAGAAGCATACGAATTAATAATTACTAACGCTGTGGCGATATCTTGTCATGTAGGTTCTGTAAAAGAAATAGATGATATTGGTATAAATCTTTCTACCTTTAAAACCATGCGTAAATGCTTGGCTGATTTACCAATAACTTTGGAACACATATTAATTGATGGTACCGAATGGGATAAAGAAGAAAACACAGTACCATACACTTTAGTACCAAAAGGTGATGATACGTATACATGTATTGCTGCTGCCGCTATTGTTGCTAAAGTAAGGAGAGATGAATATATGTGTAAATTGCACCTATTACATCCACAATATAAGTGGGATAAGAATAAAGGATATTTAACTCCAGAACATATTAAACCATTAAAAGAGCTTGGCCCAACAAGATATCATAGGGAAAAATTTATTAGGAATTTTATTAAATAGTTTGTTATATTAATATATTTTACTTACATTTGTAGTATAAATTAAATAATATGAAAAAATTACATATAAAAATTACGTTATTAATAATATTAGTTTTAGTTATTGCCTCATCTTGCAATAAAGAATCAATAGTACCAGGTAATTATGAATTAGGTTCAATAGAATCTGATATAACTACAAATGAGATAATTTACAATTCTGGTGGTACATTACCTACTTGGGTAAATGGAAGTTCTACTGATAGTTCTAGCATTGTAGATACAAGGTGGGTTTTATGGAAACTAAACAATGGTTTTGCTAATACATACCCAAATGATACTATAAATTTTATATCTACAACTTATTATGAGTTAAACAGTAATAATAATACTAGAAATTATAATCTAACATCAAACGTTGCATCTACAAATAAAACACTTACATTATATTACTTTGCACCTTTTGGTGGTAGTCATTATAGTGGTGAAATAGGTTTTTTCTCTGTTGAAGATGGTGATATAAATGCTGCTGAATTTAAAAATATACAAAATACTACCATGACAATAAGAGCTTGGTTTAGAAAAATTTAAAAAAAAAAATAATAAAAAGTTGCAAAAGGTGAATAAGTTTCGTACCTTTGTATATCTAAAAAAAATATAAAATTATGAGCACATTTTTAAACGCAATGCAAACAAAAGATTCGTTAACTGAAAACGGTATGACTACTAACTCAACATCATTAAACCTATGTGTAGATTTATTCTTCCAAATTGGTGCTATGAGAGGTGAGGATAAGCAACGTCTAATTAACTCTTTTGTAAAGGCGTATTCAGAAAACCCTTTACATGCAATGAAATTGTTATTTTGGGCTCGTGATATACGTGGTGGTGCTGGTGAAAGACAAATATTTAGAGATATTGTTAATTACATGGCTACTAAACACACCGATTCTTTATCTAAAAATCTACACTTATTCTCTGAATTTGGTAGATGGGATGATTTATTAGTTTTGGCTGGTACACCATTAGAAACTAAAGCGTTTAATCTAATTGGTTCTGCGTTAGAAGGTAATAATAAATTAGCAGCTAAATGGATGCCACGTCCTAATGTTAAAAACAGTCAGAAAAAAAGATGGGCAAATGGTTTAAGAAAACATTTAGGTTTAACACCAAAAGAATATCGTAAATTATTAGTTAATAATTCTAAAACTGTTGAACAATTAATGTGTGGTAAAAATTGGTCTAAGATTGAATACTCTAAATTACCATCAAAAGCTATGAGTGATTTAATGAAAGCTTTCTCTAAAAATGATTTGGAAAGATTCCAAGAATATTTAACTAGTGTTGAAAAAGGTGAAACCAAAATCAATGCTGGTGCCGTATATCCATATGATATTACTAAAAACTTGAAAAATGGTAACGTACATGGTGCTGACGTACAATGGAACGCTTTACCTAACTATATGGAAGGTAGTAATGATATAATCGTACCTTTGGTTGATGTATCTAGTTCTATGAATTGTTCTGCTGGTAGAAGTTCTGAAATAACATGTATGGATGTTGCAATATCACTAGGTCTATATATTTCTGAAAGAAATGAAGGTGCATTTAAGGATTCATTTATTAATTTTGATTCTTCTCCTAAATTGATATCTACCAAAGGTAGTTTAAGTGAAAGATATAATCAAATGAAAACATCTCCATGGGGTGGTTCAACAAACTTACAAGGTGCCTTTAAATTAATGTTAAATAGAGCAAAATCCGCTAATGTTGTTGCTGAAGAAATGCCAACAATGATGATTATATTGTCAGATATGGAGTTTGATTTGGCAAAAAATAATGACTACTATAAGGGGTCTGATTGGAATCCTACAGCACAAGATATGATATCTAAATTATATAAAGATGCTGGGTATGTTATACCTAAGATTGTTTATTGGAACCTTAACTCTCGTGGTGATAAAAATAAACCAGTTTCTTTTGATGAACAAGGCACTTGTTTGGTTAGTGGTTTTTCACCAGCTATTTTAACTAGTTTACTAAGCGGTAAAGATATGACACCAATATCAATGATGTTAAATGTTATAGAATCTGAACGATATAATAGTATAACAATTTAATAAATTAAAAAAATATATAAAAAGCTACTTAACGGTAGCTTTTTTTTGTTTAAGTGTTTACACTATGGAAAAAAATCAATATCATTGTTTATAAATAAATATAAAAGCAATGAAAAGAATAGTAGTAAGAGAAACACAAAAAGATTATTTTATAATTTACCTAATGCATGGTGAAACAAAAATTAATGCATATATGGCTAATGGTCTTGATGAAAAAAAAGATAAAATAAATGAATTATTATTATCTGAATTTTCAGAAGAAATGGAACATGATGAAATATCTGGAGATTTAGTTGAAGAGCATAGTTTAGTAGAATTAAATTGTGAAGAAGTTTTATATATCAATGAGAAAGAAAATAATTATCCTTTAATTATAGTATTTTATTTAGATTCAGAAATTATGGGTAATAAAGATATTATGGTACCTTTTTCTGAATCCATAAACGATATCTTAGCAGAAAAAAATGCTAATGCTATTGCATTGTTCTTACCTACAAAAGGTGAGGAGCGTGTTGAGTGTATAAACCCAACAGTTGTATCCGAAGCTGATATGAGTAAAGTAAATAAGATGATTGAAGATATTAAACGTAACTTTTCTATCGAAGATATAAATATAGATGAAGAAGAATAGTACCTAAAATATAGGTACAATAATAATAATATATAAAATTAAGATATAAAATGAATTTAACAAACCCACAAAAAGCAGCTCTATATGATGATTATATTAGAGAGAGTGATAGATTACAAAGAGTAAACTCTAAAATAAAATCTGAAAACGTAACAAACGTTCCAGCTAATCTACAACAAGTAATTAATGAAAATGACGGTAAAATAGCCGCATTGGTAATTAAATTAGAAAAATTATTTAATTAAGACTATACGACTTACCTATATTTAACGTATAGGTAAGTTATGGTTTATTTAAGGTCTAGTACTTGTTCTTCTTATCTTATCAAAAGGCCAACCCGTTTCATCATGTATTAAATCATACATCCTACTAATAGTTGCTGGTTGAGCAGTACCCATAAATAATAAAGATTTTATCTTTTGTTTTCTAGATATCTTAGCTAATGTATGATGAAGTCTTTGAGCATCTAGTAAATTTTTACAAATAACCATATCAAATTGGTCTTCATTATATATTATCAATTTATTATAAACAACAATAACTTGTTTAACCATTTTCTTAGCGTGAGCTCCAATCATCAATAATTTAACAACCTCTCTAATATTTGGTCTATCAAACATATTATCCCTACCATATATCGAGAAATTCTCCTCTAATTCATAATCATCTGAAGCCAATATTGTCCAGTCACCCAAAGGTTCCTCGTAATATAGTTTACCAACATCATTTCTAAGTAATCTAAAAGAGTCATCATCTTCAGTAGGTTTAGAAATACATATTTGATACTTAACTGGTTTAATACCATTTGAATTAATAAATTTCTTTGGGTATAATACAT
>Ga0136588_1000673_pt1 | contig 12188 bp, 7 predicted proteins | sample AntRauMFilla1564_FD_104782 | JGI IMG/M metagenome (GOLD analysis project Ga0136588, IMG submission 104782) | Saline lake microbial communities from Rauer Islands, Antarctica - Metagenome Filla 1 #564 | ecosystem: Environmental > Aquatic > Non-marine Saline and Alkaline > Saline | place... | reverse complement strand
CTGGACTATGGTCCCTTCCGTGTCACGATCGCTCGTGCTGGTGGGGCCAACAAGTCCTATGAGCGCATTCTGGAAGCGCTGACCAAGCCTTATCGCCGTGCGATCCAGCTCGAAACCCTCGATCAGAAAATCTCTGAAAAGATCATGAAGGAAGCACTGGCGAAGGCTGTGGTTCTGAATTGGGAAGTTCTGGTCGACGCCGAGGGCAACCCTGACAGCGACGGCACTGACTGGCGCCAAGGTCTGGAAGACCCTGACACTGGCGAACTGCTGGAGTTCACCTGGGAGAATGTGCTGAAGGTTCTCCAGCACAAAGAAATCCAGAACCTCTACAACGACCTGCGCACCCAGTCCGGCAAGGAAGCTCTGTTCCTCCAGACGCGTCGGGAAACGGAGGGAAACGACTAACTCAGTTCCTCATCTACCAACTGGAACAAGGGCCAGTAGAGGAACAGATCATCAAAATTGCGATGAGGTCCAACCAGCCTCTTCCGGACCCCATCGCAAACGCTCCTGAGATACCCCTTGGCTTGGGGTTTTTCTACAAAGCCTTTCAGGAGCTTTCCTCGGAACGAATGGACGGGCCCATACCTGGTTCAGCGATCAGGTCCTACAATCGGGACGAGGATATAACGGGAGAGCTGGCTGACGATGTGAAGTATCACGTGAGGAACTTGGATAACGCGCTGCTGGAATACCGGCGAAAGAAAGCAGCACAGGAAAGCGGGGGTAAGAGATAGTGGCTGATGGTTTCAACGAACTTGGTAGGAGACTGCGTGTTCGCGCCTATCAGGTCGGTCGTTGGAGCCACGCCACTCCCCGCAAGGCAACCAAAGTCCTCGTTAGCTCACTAATCCGTTCAACGCCTGTTGACAAGGGTGTGGCACGATCAAACTGGCAGGTCGCAACAGGAGCTTCCCCGGCAACTGTGCGATCTGCCTTTGCTCCTGGGAGCCGGTTGGGTCTCGGTGAAACTCGGAACGCCGCAGCAGCCATCGCCGCTGCCTATTCGCGTATCGACAGAGCACCTTCTGCAGGGTTCCTGCAAAAGTTTGTGAATGCCGGAATTTCTGAGGCTGCGGGTGGGACGTCCTTTTATGTCTCCAACCCGGTCTACTATATCGAGGCTCTTGACCAAGGGCACTCCAAACAACAAGCGGCCGGCTGGGTTCGTAGGGCAATTGACCAAGCCCGCATCGAAGTTCGCCGGAACAAGATTTTTGATGACTTTGGCGGGAACCCGTAATGCCTACTGAACGCATAGACATCATTGTCACGGAACGTGGCACCCGCCAAGTCAAGCGGAACCTTGAGGACCTAGCGTCAGCTTCGGACCGCGCCGGAAATGAGCTTGGAGACCTTCGTAGGTCCCTCAACAACATTTCGCCCACCTCCCAGCTCAACCGGACACTCGAACAAATCCGATCACTGCGTCGAGCCCTTGCGGCTCCGCGGTCCCGTTCAGCTTGGCTGAGCACTCCAATTGCAGAAGCCAACGCTGGCCTGGTCCAGATTGGCACCAATCTCCGTGCCGCCCGTCGTGAGATGGGAACTAACGTTGAATGGGATGCAGTCAACGAGTTCCGCCAGGCCGAGGCAGAGCTGGATGACATTATACGCAAGTTGCGGGCAGTTCGTGCCATGCAAACGGACTTTGTGTCCAGCAACAATGTGCGAGATAGGACGACTGGTCTTTCGCCAGTTATTCCACCAGTTGTTTCACTCCCGGAGGCGAACCGATATACCACCGATGTGGAACGTGCGGCCCGTGGGTCTCACGATTTGGCCAACGGGGTCGATCGTGTAGGTGCCTCGGCCCGGGGCGCCGACAGACCGTTCATGCTCCTCAATCGGTATGTTGGCGCCTTCGGTGCAAGTATCGTAGCCATGGAACTCATGCGCCTGTCTGACAGCGCAACAGTAGTGGCCAACCGGATCAACATCGTAAGCGAGAGCACCGGGGAAGCTACATCTTCGATGGATTCCCTGTATGCTATTGCCCGTCGGACCAGAACGCCAATCGAGGAACTAGCACAGCTGTTCCAAAAAGGCATGATGGCTGCGGGTGAACTCGGTGTCGACCAGAAACAGGTTCTGCAGTTCGTGGAAGCCGTTGGTATGGGCCTTGCCGTTCAGGGCTCCAGTGCAAATACTGCTCGAGGCGCTCTGATCCAGCTCTCGCAAGCAATCGGCACAGACATTGTGCGGGGCGAAGAATTCAACTCCATTCTTGAGGGCGCTTACCCAATTGCTCTGGCTGCTGCCCGCGGTATTGACGAGGCTGGTGGTTCGGTTGCTCGCCTGCGCCGCATGGTTATTGAAGGCGAGATTTCGTCAAAGAAATTTTTTGAAGCAATTATGTCCCAGTATCCGATGATTGCCCATATGTTTGCTCAAACTGAGTCAACTATCAGCCAGGCGTTTACGGTGCTCAGGAACAAGCTAACTGAATACATTTCGACTTCCGAAGAGGCTCAGGCCATCTCAGGAGCGGTTGCGGGTAGTATTATTCTTATCGCCGACAACATTGAGCCTCTTGCAGACCTTTTGTTCTCCCTGGGTGTCGCTTGGGGCGTAGGCTTTACTGCCAGCAAAATCCTTGCTGTTAGTCGAATGGCCACTAACGTTGGTCTTCTGGCTACAGCAGCCTCTGGACTTAAACTGGCTATGGGCTTCCTAGGTGGGCCTATTGTCGCTGGATTGGCTTTGCTTGCTGGTGTGGCGTTCTTTGTCTACCATAACACCGATAGGGCGGCAGATAAAATCCAGCGACTTCGCGACGTTATGGTAGACGGTGTTGATGCTCTCCAAAGATACAATGAGATGATCCAAATTGCGGCGGATGAACAGCTTGAGCTTGGTGGGGTTACCAACCTGACCACTGAGGCAATGCTTCGCCAGTCTCGCGCTGAATTGCAGGCGTCTCTTGGAACCCTGCAAGACGAAATTCGTATTATGGAGCGCGAAATTGGGGGTGAAGGTCTTAACCCGTTCAACCTTGACAATATCCGCACCGCTCTTAGCGAGATTGGTGCCTTTGGTGGTATCATTGGACGCTACAACCCTGATCGGGAAGATGGCATCCTATTCCGTAACTCAGACATGGAAACCCTGTATGATACCCTTGCGGCTGTTCGCGATGGCACTGGCACAATCGATGCCTTCTACGCCGCCATTGAACGGGTTCGTGGTGCTGGCCCTGAAATTACTGCGGCTGCCGAGGACTTGGCAATCGCTCTCAGTGCTCTGCCTTCAGACCTGACGCAGGCACCAACCGAGCAAGCTCAATTCTGGCTTCAGCAAGCTGAAGAGCAGCTGGCCAATATCGCCACGGCTATCGGTGGACTGGATGCTGAGATTGAAGCTGCCGCTGCCGCTCAAAGCCTTCCTGAGAAGGTTGAGGCTCTGCAAGCTCTTCAAGCTGGTCTTGAAGCGGCTCAGATGGCCGGTAACTTGGTTCGTGGCTCTAGCTGGATTTCCGATACTGCTGACCTGCTGAAGGCATTGCAAGACGCCCGTGACCTGGAAAGCTCCATGATGGAAGCTCTGGGCGCCAACACTGAACGCCTGAATGAACTCGCCACTGAAGCTGAGCGGTTCCGCCAGCCTGTTCAGGGAGCTTCTGATGCTAGCCTTGAAACTGAGGCAACACTTGACCGGATCAATTTCACCCCGCTGGAAGAAGGGGCACGAGGGTTTGCGGACCAGCTCATCCGGGCTGCAGCAGCGGCCTCCATTATCAATAACATGGAGACCCCTGCTGCCAACAACAACGGTCCTATCATGGCGTCGTATAGCCCTGCTGCCAACAACAACGGTCCTATCATGGCGTCGTATAGCCCTGGCGTAACGCGCGACCAGGTGGGAACCAATGGACTTGCCACGCTCAACTCTGGTGGCTCGTTCACCGTTGGTGGCAATGGCGGTATCGATCAGAACCTCATCTCCTTCTGGGCATCCAAGGGGGAACAAGTCTCTGTCACTCCGCGTGGCCAAGGCGGCTTGATGGGAGCAGATCGCACGGGCCAGTCTAAGGAATACCTCAGCGTTATCCAGCTAATCAACCAAGAGCTTGAAACCCGTTACGACAACCTCATGCGGAACAACCAGGGTATGCAGCAACAGCAAATCCTGCAAGACGCTCTGCAGATTACCCAGCGTGAAGGTGCTATCCTGGCTCAACAGGATATTGAACTCATCCGTGAGCAGGCCGACGCTTTGGCCCAGCTCGAGCAACGCATGGAGCTTATCGATGACATCACCGATGCGGTGTTCAGCAATATGGAGACGGCCCTTAACAACTTTGTAGAGACCGGGACCTTCAACTTCAATGAGTTTGCGACCTCCGTCATTAAGGACCTTGCCCAAATCGGCATCCAAATGATGATTATTGCGCCACTGAAGGACTTCTTTGGAGGCATTCTGGATGGGTTGTTTCCAGGGGATGCTGCGGCTCTGCCCGGGCACAACGAGGGCGCCGACTTCATGGTTGGGGGCACTGGTGGTGTGGACAAGAACGTCGTTGCCTTCCGGGCCTCTCGTGGCGAACGTGTGCAGGTTACTCCTGCAGGCGAGGCTTCCTCGAGCGGCGGTGGCAACACGGTGGTTTTCAATATCAGCACTCCGGACGTCGAGGGCTTCCGTAAGTCTGAGAGCCAGATGGCAGCCCGAGCCCAGCGTATGCTGGCACGTGGACAAAGGAATAGCTAATGGCTGATTTTCACGAGGTTCAGTTCCCAACATCAATCAGCCGTGGGTCCTCAGGGGGTCCACGGCGTCGCACTGATATTGTGACCCTGCGTTCAGGCTATGAAGAGCGGAACTCGGTGTGGGCGGACAGCCGTCGTGAATACGACGCTGGCTTGGGCATTCGCGACATTGACGACCTGCACGATGTCCTTGCCTTCTTTGAAGCTCGCTTGGGCCGTCTGTATGGCTTCCGGTGGAAAGACTGGGCTGACTACAAGTCCTGTGCACCCAACAAGAACCCGAAGCGTGACGATCAAGTGATTGGAACAGGTGACGGAACTGAAACAGCCTTCCAGCTACTCAAGGGTTATACCTCGGGGCCGGCTACCTATACCCGCACCATCAAGAAACCGGTCAGTGGAACTGTCTTGGTCGAAGTGAACGGAGCCCTTATTGACGGTGCCGACTACTCTATCAACACTGAAACCGGGATCATCACTTTCGACACAGCCCCGACCAATACACACGTGATCAAGGCTGGATACGAATTTGATGTTCCAGTCCGGTTTGCCAATGACCATATCGATGTGACCGTGGACTTGTTCCATGCTGGTCAAATTCCGCAGGTCAACGTAATTGAGGTGAAAGTCTAATGCCCAAGTCTCTTTCAACCGGGTTGCAAACCCACCTTGACGGCCGTGCCACCAAAATGGTCTACTGCTGGAAAATCACCCGTAACGACGGGCTGGTCCAGGGCTTCACCGACCATGACAACGATCTGACCTTTGACGGGGTGACCTACGAGGCGGCAACCGGGTTCACTGCCTCGCAGTTTGCCTCCAGCATGGGCCTTGCAGTGGACAACTTCGAGGTTGAGGGTGCTTTGTCCTCCAGCAATATCAACGAGGCTGACTTGGCTGCGGGTCACTATGATAATGCCACCGTGGAAGTCTACTGGGTGAACTGGGGCAATGTAGCTGAGAGGCATATCAGCAGCAAGGGCTTCATTGGTGAAGTCAAGCGTCATGGGGTTATGTTCTCCGCAGAGATGCGCGGTCTGTCCAATGCCCTTCAGCAGAAAGTGGGTAGGAAGTATCAGCGCTATTGCAATGCCATTATCGGTGATGCCCGCTGTGGCGTAGACCTCAACAACGCCACCTATAAAGGAACGGGCACCGTTGACAGCGTAAGCAGCAACCGAGTATTCACCGCGACAGGCCTGACGGGCTTTAACGACGATTGGTTCACTGCCGGTATGCTGAATTGGACTGCAGGAGCCAATGATGCAGCTGGCATGGAGGTCAAACTTCATGACTTTACGAGCGGGGTGGTTACCATTGAGCTTTGGCAGCCCATGCCTTCCACCATCGCTATCTCAGACACCTTTACCATTACAGTGGGCTGCAAGCAAGACGCAGCGACCTGCAACGAGAAGTTCAACAACATTGCCAACTTCAGGGGCTTTCCGCTTATCCCTGGACCGGACATGCTGCTGTTCTATCCAAAACTTGGCGACGACAACCTTGACGGGGGCTCGCTGTTTAACTGAGGAGGCCCTAAATGCAAGCGCAAAAGATCGTAACGCTGGCTCGCTCTTGGATCGGCACACCGTATCATAACATGACAGCTGTTAAGGGTCGTGGATGCGATTGCTTGGGACTTCTCCGCGGGGTTCATGCAGAGGCTTATGGCGATATGGTTGAAGCTCCAAGCTATCGGAGCCGGCCACCTCGCAAAACTTCTGGGCAAGAGACCATGCTTGAGGCAGCAAGACATTACTTGGTCGAGGCCCCCGTTGAGACACGTGGGCCCGCTGTCGTTTTGGTGTTCAGAACCCATCCTAAGCTGGTGGCATGGCATTGCGGCATAATGACCACAGAAACGGAGATGGTTCATTCCCATAGCGGCCGCGAGGTCTATGAGGTGACCCTGGGTGAAAGGTGGGAGCCTAAGGTTGTTGCGGCCTTCAAGTTTCCTGATATTGAGGACTAAAGCATGGCTACTCTTGCCCTTGGACTTGTAGGCACGGCGATTGGCACTGGTATTGGCGGGGGTATCTCCGTCCTTGGCGCCACCCTGACTGCAGCGTCCATTGGCGGTTCGATTGGTGCCTTTGTTGGTGGTATTGTGGACAGCATGATTATCGCCGCTCTCACGCCGGCGATCAGGAACGAAGGTCCTCGACTTCAAGAAATCACGGTCATGCAATCCACCGAAGGAGCGGTGGTGGGCCGACTGTATGGTATCATGAGAGTTGGTGGCAACCTCATCTGGTCTTCCCGCTTCAAAGAAACCAAGACTACTGAAACAGAGAAAGTTGGTGGTAAAGGCGGAGGTGGCCAGAAGGTTGAAACCACTACCTACACCTATACTGCATCCTTTGCCGTGGCCTTCGGCGAGGGCAATAGGCGTGTTCAACTTGGGCGTCTCTGGATGGACGGCAAAGAGGTTGACTTGTCCCTCGTTTCCACCACGTTCTACCAGGGCACTGAAACCCAGTCGCCCGACGCTGTTATTCAGGGCGTAGAAGGCGCTGACAATACTCCCGGCTTCCGTGGCACAACCTACATTGTCTTTGAGGACTTTGTCCTAACGGACTATAGCAACCGTATCCCTCAGGTAACAGCCGAGATTATCTCACCCATTGAAACGCCTGATCCCAATGACATCTCCAACATTGGCCGTTCGTTCTGCTTGATCCCTGCCTCTGGTGAGTTCATTTATGGGACAGACGTCTATACTGTTCAGAACGCCTCCAACAACATTTTGGACAATTTCTTTCCCGGCAATTCGTTTACCAACCAAATCGGCGACAGCATTGGCCTGCCTTCGCGTGACGGGGACAAAATTCCAGCCAAGTTCATGAATATGCACAACCAGCAGGGCGATACTGATTTCGTCCGCTCCATGACCCAGCTCGAACTGTTCCAACCTAATCTGGACGCAGTCATGCTGGTAGTCGGCTGGTTTGGGGACGACCTCCGTATTGGCGAATGCGAAATTAAGCCCTACGTTGAGTTCAAAAACAGGAATGGCGTTGTCACTCCTCGCGAATGGAACGTTGATGGTTTTGTCCGCTCTGACGCTGCGATCCCTGAAGTGGGCCGAGACGACGAGGGCAACCCGGTTTATGGCGGAACGCCTTCAGACGACGTTGTGGTTGAGGCCATTCGATGGCTGAAAGCACGTGGGCATAGGGTCGTGTTTTATCCCTTCGTGTTCATGCACGTGGAAGAGGGTAACACGCTGCCTGATCCGTATAGCGACAACGCAGCCGATGTCGGTCAACCAGTCTTCCCCTGGCGCGGCAGGATCACCTGTAGCCCGGCGGCGGGCTTTGCCGGGTCAGTCGATAAGACTGCCGCCGCAGGCACACAGGTCACTGATTTCTTCACGAAAACTTGGGGCTTCAACCGCATGGTTGAGCACTATGCCCAGCTTTGCGACGATGCTGGCGGAGTTGACGCATTCATTATTGGCACTGAGATGGTGGGCACAACGACCATCAGATCGGCTGCCGGAACCTATCCTGCGGTAAGCCGACTGAAGACCCTGGCGGCTACGGTCAAAGGTATTGTGGGCAGTGGAACCCAGGTGTCGTATGCTGCAGACTGGTCGGAATACCATTCTCACCGCCCGTCTGATGGCTCCAATGATGTATACTTCCATCTTGATCCACTTTGGGAAGACGCAAACATTGACTTTATTGCGATTGATAACTACCTGCCTGTCTCTGATTGGCGGGATGGTTCTTCGCATTTGGACTATGACGCGGACAACGGGGTTGTAACTCCCCACAACATAGACTACCTCAAGTCAAATATCGAAGGCGGTGAATTTTACGACTGGTTCTATGCTAGTCCTGCTGATCGGGATAGCCAAACGCGCACGCCCATTACTGACGACTCCGGCAAGCCATGGGTATTCCGTCAGAAGGACATTCGCAACTGGTGGAGCAATGACCATTACAACCGCCCTGGCGGAACAGAAAGTGGTTCTCCGACGGCATACACTCCAAGCACCAAGCCCATTTGGTTCACTGAGTTTGGCTGCCCCTGCGTAGACAAGGGCACAAACCAACCCAACGTCTTCTATGATCCCAAGTCTTCTGAGAGCTTCTTCCCGCATTACTCTAACGGACGGCAGGATGAGTATATCTCGCGGGTCTACGCGGAAGCCATGCTCCAATACTGGCGTGACAACTCTCCTTCGGGTATGCTGGACATTGACAACATGTTCATTTGGTGCTGGGATGCTCGCCCTTATCCAGACTACCCCAATCGTCTCGACGTCTGGAGTGACGGGGCGTTATGGCGTTACGGGCACTGGATGACAGGCCGAATTGCTTATCCAGCGCTCCCTCGCCTGGTTGAGCGGCTCTGTGCCGAAGTCGGCATAACGGACGTTGACACTGAGCGGCTGAACGGCACCCAAGGTCTTGTGAAAGGCTACTTTATCGATGGGCTTATGGCCCCTCGTGATGCCATTGCGTCTCTGATGACTGGCTTCCAATTCGATGCCTTTGAAAGCGAGGGCAAGGTTAAGTTTGCCCTCAAATCGACAACCAGCCTCACTGCCCTGGTTACAGATGATTTTGTCTCCTCTGACAGTGACCCTCTTGGGTTCACGATTACCCGCACCCAAGACACGGAATTGCCCAAGAGCATCATTGTGGACTTCATTGATGCGGACAACGACTACGAGGTCTCTTCGCTGGATGCCAAGCGTCACCAAACCACCAATAAGGAAGTGTCGTCCATTCGTCTGCCTCAGTCGCTGGCTCCGGACTATGTTAAAGGGCTTGCAGACAGTATTCTGCACCAAGCTTGGGTTGCTCGTGAGAGTGGTGCACTGAACTTGCCGCCTTCATTTTTCAGACTTGACCCAGGTGATGGCATCACATTCCCGATTGGCAATCGTGTGGGCCAAGCTCGTATCAGCTCCATTGATACTGGCGAGTTCCGCGAGTTGTCTTTCCAGTCGTTTGACCTCAGCCTGTATCAGCTGCCAGTCTATCCGCCACAAACCAAGTCTGGCATTGTTACTCAAGTGCCCGGCTTCCCTGAGCTTTACGTTCTGGACATTCCGCTCTATTCGGGTAATGAACCGTCTCACTGGTCGCCGAGACTGGCAGCTTTTGCATCTCCCTGGCCTGGCACCGTTGCTGTCTACAAGGACGAGGACCCAACTGCCACGCAGGACTGGTTGCTTGCTCGCAGCTTGAACCTCGAAAATGTGATGGGCAACTTGGCGTCTGCAGTCGGCACGGGCAAAACGGGCGTGTGGCTTAGGAACCAAACGATCACCGTAAGTCTGCTGGGCGGCACCTTGCCCTCTGAGGACAATGATGTTCGTATCCTCAATGGCGATCATATTTGTGCAATGCAGAATGATAGCGGGCACTGGGAGTTGTTCCAATACAAGACGGCCACTCTCGATGGCAATGGGGACTATGTTCTGTCAGACCTCATTCGTGGACAGCTTGGCACTGAATGGGTTATGCACGAAGATACTTTCTCTGTTGGCAACCCATTTGTCTACTTGGAAAACCAGTTTTCTATTAACCCGTCTTCGGCGCCTTACCTGCCTCTCACTGCAGGCGACCGCGATGTGCCCCACGACCTTCGGTTCGGCAGCGCCTACAAATCTGTGGACGATGATGCTGCCTACTTGGAAACCAGCTTCACGCACGAAGCCATGGCGAAGAAGCCCTATGCTCCGACCCAGCTGAAAGCCAAATGGAACTTGGACGTGGACAATAACATTGCCATTAGCTGGCTCCGCCGCACTCGCTTTGATGGCGATCCGTGGGAACTGGCTAGCGTGCCCCTCAACGAAGAAGTTGAGGAGTATGAGCTTGAAATTCTCAACGGTTCGACCGTCGTTCGCGAGGTTACAGGCCTTGCAACGCCGGCATATACTTACACTGACGCAATGCAGGTGACTGACTTTGGCTCCGCTCAGACGACCTCTATCAAGTATAGGGTCTATCAGATGAGCTCGGCTGTTGGGCGCGGCATTCCAGCAGAGGAGACGATTGTAAGATGACCACTACCAAGCTACTCATTCCGGAAATGACCGCCAGTCAGTCCCAGAAGCATGTGACCTTTAACGAGGCTCTGTTTACTCTGGATACTCTGGTTCAACTTGCCGTGCTGGACAAGGACCTGTCTGCACCTCCTGGCAGTCCTACGCTGGGAGACAGCTACATTGTTGGCGGCTCTGCCACAGGCAGCTGGCTTGGCAAAGAGAACCAGGTGGCCACCTATGACGGCGATGGCTGGATTTTCTTCCCCCCGAATAACGGCTGGGTCTGCTGGATCGAAGACGAGGCGGAAATCTACTTCTACCAAGCTGGCTGGTCGGCTATCGGGGGTATTCTGGGCACGGGCTTTATGTCTTCGGCTGGCGGCACGTTTACGGGCAACGTTGTGCTGGAAGAGGCCACTCCGTCTATCCGGTTCAATGACACCGACATCACTGGCTATACTTTGCTCCAAACCAACGGTGCCACGTATGAGATTGCGGTGGACGCCGAAAACGAGGACGCCAGCAGCAAGTTTCAAGTCACTATTGATGGTGCCTCTGCCAACTTCGAGGTCAATGAATTTGGGGTTGGTATTGGTGGGGCTTCTGCCGATGCGACCAACGGACTTGCTTTCTTCGGCACCAATATCCTGTTCAACTCTGGCACCAGTATCGCCCAGGTGTTCAACAAAAACTTGGTTGGCAATGACGCTTCCTTTACATTTCAACAGGGGTTTGCCACCCAAGCTCTTATGGGCTTACTGGGCAATAACGACTTTAGCATCAAAACTGGGCCAACCTTTGAAGAAGCTTTGGTAATCAAGTCTAAAAGTGGCAGAGCGGTATTCAAAAAGGTCCAAAATGGCATTCGACCGTGGAACGTGGTGCAGCGAAACCATGTCACGTCAAACGCGTGGCTGACCAGCACCAGCGCAGTCAACAACCGTTGGCGGTCCGTCACATGGTCACCAGAACTCGGCCTGTTCGCAGCGGTTTCCGACAGCGGAACCGGCAACCGAGTGATGACCAGCCCAGACGGTATCACATGGACGTCCAGAACCAGCGCAGCCGACAACCGTTGGTTTTCTATCGCATGGTCACCGGAACTTGGCCTGTTCGCAGCTGTCGCTATCAGCGGAGCCGGCAACCGAGTGATGACTTCGCCCGACGGAATCACATGGACGACCAGAACCAGTGCAGCCGATAACGATTGGTGGTCCGTCACATGGTCACCGGAACTTGGCCTGTTCGCAGCGGTTTCCAACAGCGGAACCGGCAACCGAGTGATGACCAGTCCAGACGGGATCACGTGGACGAGCAGGACCAGCGCAGCCGATAACGATTGGTGGTCCGTCACATGGTCACCCGAGCTCGGCCTGTTCGCAGCGGTTTCCGACAGCGGAACCGGCGACCGAGTGATGACCAGTCCAGACGGAATCACATGGACGACCAGAACCAGCGCAGCCGACAAT
>Ga0136588_1000671_pt1 | contig 12210 bp, 16 predicted proteins | sample AntRauMFilla1564_FD_104782 | JGI IMG/M metagenome (GOLD analysis project Ga0136588, IMG submission 104782) | Saline lake microbial communities from Rauer Islands, Antarctica - Metagenome Filla 1 #564 | ecosystem: Environmental > Aquatic > Non-marine Saline and Alkaline > Saline | place... | reverse complement strand
TTTCTGTTAGATATCCTTCCCTTTCTTCCCATAGTTTTATAAATATTAGCTTTATTCGGATGGTTTGATATGGTGTCTCCCCCGCTTCCTCCACTAGATATATTATATCCTATTATTCTATCAGTAGAATTATAAAAATTAATCCAACATTTTTCTTGATCCTTCCAATTATCAGGGCTAACTCTTTCTAAAACTTCTTTGGTAAAATTATGTTTCCCGTATTTATTTATAGCGCGCTTTATTAGTAACCCACTTCCTGAATAATCATATAAGTTTCTATCTAAAGAATCAAAACCTATATAAATTTTATTATTTATACTATTTATTATTTTATAAATAATCACGATTAGAAGGAACTGATTAATTTAATTAGCTCTTTTTGTGGAAAACAATCAAATTTATCTTTTCTGACATTTGTATGAGTATATAGGCCGGGATATCCTTCTAATGCGTCTTGCTTTATTTCAAAAGGGGATTCTCCAACTTTACTTTTAGCATCATTAGTTTTTTTTCCAGAAACCCCATCTTCCGTTAATTTCATTCCTCTAGAATCTCTAAATCCATTTCTATTTAGCCACTTTTGAAGTTCTAATACACTATTTGTACGTGGGATTCTTAGGTTACTTTTTATTATTTCCTGTTTTAATCCTCTAGATAAATCAATATCAAAGTCTTGGGATATCTTAAAAAGTAAAGTTTCTAAAGCCTCCAATTGAGCATCGGAATATTTATGATAATAGGTAAACCCTCTAAATTTGTCTCCTAATTCTACAACGTCTTTGTGATTTACTTCGGTTTTAACATAAGTAAAAAACCTTCCATCATTGGTTACTGTTAAAGGTCCATAGTTACATATTTCAATACCTATGCTTTTTTGGTTAAGAAATGTATTTTTTCTTGATTTAAGTCCTAAATGATGAGCCCAGTAAGATGGTCTAAATGCTTCGTAAACTACACCGTCCCATTTTGTTTCTCTAGGATTCCTAGTGCTTTTTCCTCCAATAACGTAGGAAGTTCCAACCCTGATCTTATTCCCACTTCTGCTTCTGTCTTTATTCCACCAATCTATTACCCAATCAGGTCTATGAGAACCAGCAGTATGATGTAGATAAATAGTATCCTTTGGCGTACTATTAGGAAAGTATTCAGCATTCGGTAGATGTTTTTCTATAATTTTCAAACTCATCAAGATATAGGTTATTTTTACCTATTATATATCTTGACTAGCTTAAATTTAGAAGGGATCTAAAAAATTCTGGAGGCTTTAAGGTACTTAGAAATTTCCAACTCTAGCATATCTGAAACCTCGTTAAATTCCAAATCCAGAATAGATGCTAATTTATTAATACAATCTACTCTGTCCAAACTTCCCCTAAATTCAGGATCTTTTTTTCTGGCTGTTATTTCCGAAGCAATTTCTTTACCTATTCTAGATAGCATTTCTTTACCTCTTTTATCTAAACTCATATGGATTATTTATTTTAACAAATATAATAAAAAAATCCCGTTCAGAATAATGAATGGGTTTTTTTATTATATTATATTTATTTAGATGCGTCCACGATGGTTTCAATCATTCTATTTAAATATGAATCATATTTTGGATCTGGTTTTGGCATTCCACCAAACATATACATATTTTCTAAAGCCAGCTTAGCAACTTTTCTTAGATTTTCGTCGTTTTCATTTAGAATATTTTCAGATTCTTTTAAAGGTTGATTCTTTTTCATTGCTTCTATAAAAGATCCTATGTCGGATATGATAGAAAGCTTTTTCTTCTTTTTCCCTTTGCTTTTTTTAGCTGCTGGGGTTCCAACAGTTAAATTATCGAATCTATCACCAGATCCTGGAGATCCGTCGACTCCAGGAGAAGCAACATCACCCATTCCAGGGGTTGATCCTAAACTAGCGAATCCACCTCCGGATGCTGGCGGTGCTGCAGGTGCCCCACCTTCCATTTCTGCTATTTCGTCATCGCTACAAAATCCGCAATCTTCCATAAATGATTTCAGTTCGGATTTTTCTACACAATATTTATTTTCTTCTAACCAAGAATTTAGCTCAGTAAGGAAGTCATTTTCACTTTCCTCCATGGGCATTATATCTTGTTCGTGGTCTTTAACACTAACTAGCGTTTTGCCTTTAGTTGAATCTCCTGTTGGGTAAAACATATTTATTATTTATTTTTTTGTAGTACTTCGTTTCTGAAAATACTAGACTTTTTTCCTTTAGAATCAGATATTATATATCCAATAACGTCTCCTCCATTATTAGTAACATTTTCTATTACCTTTCCTGATTTAGCTTTGGTAGTTAAAATATTCATACCAACTAGATCGTGGTCTGGATTTTTAAGTCCATCGCTGAATCTTACTGAAGTCTTTACTATATTATTACAACCACACATTACCTAAAATCTCCTCTGTTTTCTTTCCTTCTGAGGTATTGCCAAAGGTAAAGCAGACCTTTCTTATACTCTTTGGGAGTGCTGAAATTTGAAGGGAATTTTTTAATTACGTTTCCACTCCCCTCTGGAACCTCTTTCCCCTTTTCAGGGTTATACCTTCTTACTACTCCTGTCGGATGTACCGTATAGAATACGTTATCATGACCTATTTCTTTTTGCTTATTTTTAGTTCTCTCAAACTTCATTGTATTATTAAGCTCCTGTTGATGTGAAGTATCTTCCTTAAATCCTAGTTCTAGTAACTGCTCATATTCCTTGGTCTTCCTAACCATATCCAGATTAAGATCCTTTCTAGTTTCTTCTTTATACTCGGATTTTGGTTTATATCTTTTACCTTCACTTAGCCAATCTCTATAATCTTTTAAATTTTCCAAGTTTTTTTTACCTCTTTTTTCTTTTTTCGCATCAACGTCCAGATATGGTCGAATTTTAGAATCCTCGTCTTCCTCCATTGATGAAAGCTTTTCGTAATATTTAGGGTCTTCAAATATATGATCCGCTGCAATCTCTTTAGCTACCTCCTTATCATCAGTGTGCTCTAATTCTACTTTAATTCCATCCTCAAATGCTACTCTTATATCAATAACATCCAAACCATGCTTTTTAGCTAGGGCCTTCATAGTCATTCCGTCAGCTAATCCACCTTTAAGTATTTCAGGTTTGATTTCTTTCTGTCTTTCCATATCGTTCCACTCTTCTCTAGAAATATCTCCCATACTTTCTTTCAGGTGTAATTTTTTATATTTCTTTTTCATTTGAGTTTTTGACATAGGTTTTTTATTCATATCCCAGGAAGTATCGGGATTTGCAATTTTGGCTTTATTTTTCTGCCAATCACCAAAAAGACCCATCCACCTATTATAAGCTTTCCCTACCATTTTAAATCCAGTATCCCCCGGCTGTATAGCAACCGGGGATACTGGTGGTAAATAACCTTTAGTTTCTGGACTCTTTTTCTTTTTGGACATTAGTCTAGTACTGCCTCTATTTTTGTTTTAGTTAATTGGGTAGTTTCGTATGATGAAACAGAATCGCTAAGATATTCAGATAATTTCTTTTCCGCTTCTATTACGTCCTGAGCTGGTACTAAAAATACCCCCTTAGTAACGATATCCGCTCCTGTTCTTTGATTTGTCTCGCCCGTAGCGAAATCTACTTTAGCTGTATAATATGCCATTTTAATTCTTGTTTTAAATAGTTATTGTATATATCAAAAAAAAGGACAGAATAATTTATTCTGTCCCGTTATTATTTAAGAATAAGCAATTACGCGTTATTCTTAGCAGTCTGTACTTCAACTCTAAGATCCTGAGCTAGTTTTTTTACTTCCTGCATTGCTTGCCTTACTCTCGTACCAGCACTTTTGTTTCCGTTACTTGAAAACTTATCAACATCGGCTTGAGTCGAGTCTAGTAAAGCTTTCATTCTTTCAAATGTTTCCATAATCTTTTTTTATTAATTAATATATTTGGATTTATTATATGACTATTAAAATAAAAAGTTCCCTATCTTGCTAATAATATAAGGTTTTCGTGAGATCCTTGTTGGATATTCCATTCCTCACCTAGATAAGAAATAGCTATAGACTTCATATATTCTATATAATCGCCGTCGAAATCAAGATTGTCTTGAAGCTCGTCATATATTCTGGTTACCTTAGGTTCATCTTCCAAGTGATCTAATATACATTTAGAAATACTGTGGTATATTCTAGAAACCTCAGATTCAGTTACTTCAATCTTATTCTTATTTAATAAAGGAGGCTCACCGGTTCCCCTAGAAAGGTCTTGCATTTTTTCTAAGGACATTTCATTCATTCCCATAACAAAGTAAGAATTTTTAGGGCCCTCTATAGCTTCATACTCAGAATAGTTACCTATCTGAAGGTGAATTCCGAGTTCGCCGTCTTCTTTTTCGTCTCTATCTATTATAAAAAAATAATGTACCCGATCATCGTCTTTAATTTTAAAAAATGGGCTGGTACCAAATCCACTAGCCTCTTCTAGGTTATGATCCTTAAAGCTAATAGTGTTTCTATTTTTCTTGAACGTATTAAAATCTGATACTATTTTTCCCATTTTATTAATTTGCTTTTTGCTTTCCTCTTTAGATATAGGCTTTCCTAAAAAGGAAGCTAGATCTTGCATTTGTTCTATTGTTTCGTTAAGAAGCAATGTTGGATCTATATTATTTTCTACTTCATTAACATTAACCTTAACCATTGGGGATAACATATTAAATAAGGAAGAGATTTCCGGAGTTACTAATTTTTTAAATCCGCTAAAATTGTCGTCAGCTAATTTAGTTCTAACTTCAGTCCCTGAAGTTTTTCTAGGGGTTTTGAATATTTTAAACTTTTCTCCTACTAATCCAGAAATGTCAGTATTTTTTAAATAATCAAGTTGCTTTTTATAATCTTCTTCCCGATCTTCTCCGCATCCAAGTAAATTTATTTTATATCCTTTAGAATCCAATTCTTCTATAACGCTTCCTAAAAACCCTCTATTGAATACAGAAAATTCCTTTATAGCATCATTCTCTCTTTTAACTGATTCCATGTATTTATTTACTGTATCAAGATCGAATGGAGATTTTCCAGATTTATTATGTCCTGGATGTACTACAGCTACATAAGTATCCAATTCATTTTCCTCTTTCATAGCTTTAGCCATTTCCAGATGTCCTTTATGGAATGGTTGCATTCTTCCTATGATTAAGTTTATTCCATTTTTAGATTTGGTTTGCTCTTTATAACTTTCGTCCTGGTCTTCTATGGTTTCTATTGCGTCCCTAAATTCATTAAAGGAATAAAATATCCCATCATTATCTAGTTCGTCTTCATCTTCATCTTCTTCAGTTACATATTCAACTTTATTATCAAGAAAATTACTTTGGAACGTAGAAAAGGAAGGGATTTCAGATTCTTTTACACCTTCGGGTTTTTCCTTTTTCTCTATATAGGAATTTATTTTATTTACTACCCCGTTAAAGTGCTCTACAACTTCCTTTGTAATTATTCCACCTGCTCTTTTTCTTATCTTTCTAAAGGAATTAAGCATTAATTTAAATAAAGACTCGTAAGAATCGTCTTTTTTAATTAGTTCTTCTACCCTTTCATCTTTTAAGCTATCTCTATTTAATCTAAATTCTTCCCTTTTTAAATAATCGGGTTCTTGAAAATCTATATCTTTATATTTTTCACCATATTCAGAAAGAAATTCAACGAAAACATCTGACATAAAAGAAACATACCTTTCGTCCTCTTTATTTCCCTCTAATTTAAATGATCTGATTCCTCTTTCCAATAGGAAATTCATAACATCCATCAAAGCTATCCCTAAATAATCACTAGGTTTTTTCCTAATATTATCTTTAGATTTCTGTTTAGCAACCGCAGTAAAAACAGGATCAACCATTTTAGCTAAAACCGGTTCTTCGTTATCTTCTAATTCACCAAATCTAAAAACTATACCCTCTATAGCTTTATCTATATTATCATTCAAAGCGGTTTTATCCAATTCTGGGTTTAATACCCCAAGTATGAAAGAAACGAAGCTATCGGTCTTAAATTTTTCAACCAATCTAGAAAAAGGAGTTTCTAAAAATTCTAATATTCTATTTTTTTGTGTATCGTTAAGTTTACCCTGAAATATTATCGGAGGCCTTTCAACACCTAGTAAATCCGCAAAGTTATCAAGTTCACCTTTATCTTGTATGGTTTTTTCTACTTTACCTAAATCATTTTTTACATGTACGTAAGAAAGAATGAGATTATTTTTAGGTAATCTATCATAAGAAATCTCGACTGGTTTTAAATTAGAAAAGTATTCTAGCCCAAATCTCCATCCTCTAGGGATTTTTTCTATTATACGAGGAGATAAAGATTCTAAATAATTTATAGGCTTTTCGTAATATTTGGAAATAGTACGATCTACCATAGTTATAGGACTTTTCTGATTCTTCTTATAATATTTAAATTTCCCAGAATCCCTATCCCGCTCGAAATTAAATGAAGATCCGTCCATTTTTTCATTAACAGTAACAAAAGAATCGAAAAGTTTCTCTACGAAATTTTTACCCTTTTTGTTGTAAATATCATATAAATGATTTATTCCCGCCATTAAGCTAGTTTTATAGTTTATATCGAACGAGTGTCCGAGTATTTTTTTAATATTCCTTTAGCATACTCAGACCACATTTTTTCATCCGCAGTTGCATTTTTATCTAATCTATCAAAATTATAATGATCGCCAAACCTTTTCTTTCCCTTAGTTTTAAATTCATTATAGACTTTTTCTATTTCAGAATCTTGATATGATTTATTATTAGCTAGGTTTTCTTTTGCCCATCTATCTATATTCTTTCTCTTATTTCGATGATAGTAATTATAATCTCTTCTATCCTCTACCCAATCCATACCAAAGTCACGAGAAATACTTTTTCCAACCTTAGCTATAGATTTTAAAATATTACCCAAAAAAGCTATAGTAGCATCTTCAGTAGAATCGTCTCCAGTTCTAGAAAATTGTATCCTATCTCCTCCTCTATCAATATTCTGGAGAAATGACTGGAAAGTACTTGGTTTATTACTTTCGTTTATATAATGAGAATGCTCATTAAAATCTCTCAAATTTTCCATCTATTCAATTCTAATTTTATGTATATATCAAAAAAATGATAACTATAGTTTTACTTTATAAATTTTATAGTCAAACATCTCCTTTTTATAGATATCTATTCTCGCTTTACTGTGCTTCATTAGATAGTTTTCAAATTTCCTAGTGCTAAAATCGTCAACAAAATCTATTACATTAACAAATTCCTTACCCTCCATCTTCCGCATTCCCCTACCTAAACTTTGCTTTATGAGTACCTCACTTTTATATGATTCAACCAAATAAATATTATGTATATTGTTAATAGAAATTCCTGTAGAAAATGTACCATATGTAGCAACTAAAACTTTATTGCTACCCGTTCCCATTCTATTTTTATACTCTTCCCTTAAATTTTCACTAGTTTCTCCTTCTACGTAAAATGCTTCTTTTTCAGCATTTTTTTCTCTTAATAAATTCCATATTTGTTTTCCATATTCATCTTTAACTGACTGGAAAAGCACTAGTGAATTTTTAGTAGATCTAGATATCATATCCACGATATAATTCAACCTTTCTCTACTTTGAATAACTAATTTTCTTTCAATGTTATAAAGATCGTTACCTTCTAAATCATTAGAACCATTTTTTAGATCGGCTAGTTTTTCTTTATATTCTTTACTAAGCCAATCCATCTGGACAATCTTAATATTAACCGGAGTAGCATGATTTTGTTCAAAAAGGAATTTTGGAGAGATTTCAACTATTAAAGGTCCCAAAAATTGTTGGATAGTTAAATGGTCAGCAGAATCTCTTTTTGTTAGGGTTCCAGTTAATCCGAACCTCCATTCAGAGTGCATGCACTTGGATATAATTTTTTTGATAGACATCGAATTGGTCTGATGACAATTACTAACCAACACTTCATTAGCTATATAATTATGATTTTTATTATCTGGCGATTTTATTCTTAGATTATAAACATCTCCCGAATAGTCAATTTTTTTAATGCTTTTAATTTTCATCTATTTATAGATTTTTCGATTAACTGGGAAATTCTAATTTCTTCGGGTTGGTATATTAAATTTTTACGATCGTAATTTTCAATCATCCATTCTTCTGTAATATAAATATATTCGAATCCATTTTCTTTACACCAGACAATAGCCGCACTTTCTTTATCCTTATTATCCTTAATTTTTATATTTGGTTTAATCTCATATAATATTGAATTTTTAAGATCTGAAAAGTCAACTATATAATTTCTATTTTTTTCTTTAATTGAATCATAGTATTTAATTCTTATATTTTCATAGCATAAACCCGGATTCATTATATAAAAATATGCCTCCCAAGAAGATCTGACCTTTATTATTTTTGAGTTTATAATTACGTTTATTCTGCTATGACACCAAGAATTCGTTACCGCAGGAGTAAAAATCCCCCTTTCTATCTTATTTTTAACTATGAAAGAAAGTTTTTCTTTCATACTATTTTTAGTTTCTTTTGTCATCCGATGGGAAGTATTATTCTCTCTCTGTTTCTGCGAAAAGTCTTTATCTGCACATTCTCTTGAACAAAATGGGTTTAATTTCCACCTGGATCCGTTTTTATTCTTTTTATCTTTTTTGCACCCATTCCTTTTACATATTCCAGTATCCTCGTCGATATACAAAAGAATTTTATAAATAGTATCTATTTTATCGGGAATTATAAAATTCCCTAATAATTTTAAATTTAATATTACTCTTTTGTCAAGATCAGGTTCTCTATTAATATTAGTTTGAATTAATTTATGTGGATTTTCTCTTATATATTTTCTTAATCTTCTCAATTGTATGATGGGGTTTATTTATATATCCCAAAGCTCATCAGACAAATTCAAATCCTCCACTTTTTTCCAATCTCCGTTAATTAACTTAACTTTATGATTCCCGGTAAGTTTAAGAACTTTTCCACCTTTAGTTTCTATTTCATATATTTGATGTCCTTTATTTAAATTTTTATAAATATATTCAACCTCACGAATTTCTTTTTCTCCTGTATCCTCATTGATAGTATATACCATCTGCCCTTCATTCACATATTGGATATCTTGAGACTTCCCGTTAGCTAGCAAAACTTTAGAGGTAGGATGTAAACACTCATCAACAAAAACCGCATCCACATCAGTAAAAAAGGATTCGTCCTTTTTTACTAAGGACTGAAATGTACCCATTATTATATCACATCCTTCTCTTAACTTACTTCCTCCTCCAATTTGCTGTATTTTAGATCCCTTTAAATCGGATAATCCATAATCATCAAAATCATCAGATCCCTGAAAAACTAAATTAGTATTAGGTACTATTACCATAAACTTTTTAATTAGTTTATGAGACTTTAAATAAGCAAATATCATGAAAGAAATTAAGGTCTTTCCCGATGATGTTGCTATTTCGGATACTGAATATTTATATTTAATTATCTTCCATGCAGCATGTACTTGATAGTCTCTTGGGATTATTTCTTTACCTTCAAAAAATTCATCTACCCATTCCTGAAAATCCTCTAATGTTAGATCCTTTACAAAAAGATCCTCTAATCCTTCTATCTGAATATCTATATCGTATTGCTCTCCTATATCATAAACTTCTTTCCAAAGTCCAATAGAAACCTTCCAAAATCCCCCTTTCTTATCAACGAAGCAAATATTACCATCCCAGATTTTCTTTTTAACTAATGGATGAAAAAACCAGTTATTTATTTTTTTAGTCAAGGAAAGCTCCAGCTGCCTTTTTTCAAGCTCATCTTCCGCCGAAAGGAGTATTAACCATTTTTTATCTTCTGATAGCTTGAACTTTAACATTTATTTTCTTCCTAATAATTCATCATATAGATACTCAGCTTTGTCATATACGTAGTCTACATCATCTAAAACCAAAGAAAAATCCTCGGCTTCCATTGTTCCTTGATTCCATGCAGACCAAGATCTAGTACAAAACATGGGATCTTCACCTATTATATTTCTAACTAACACCAAATATTCTTCTTGCTCCTTGTCGCTGAGATCCTTAAATTTTTTATGAAGATCCATAGATTTTAGATCTTTTAGTAAACCTTCTGTTTCGAGGTTTTCATTAAAGCTTTTTATATTTTCCACTATCTATATATCCTATTTTATAGTACTAGCTCTTAAATATTCTTCTAGAGCTATTCGGCTCTTTATACCATAGAGCATATGATCAACAGTTTGTATAGTTTGATCTATAAATTTTCTATGGCTTTCTACTAAATCAACTTTTTCACTTAAATGAGAAATGTCACCTTCTATTAAAACCTTTTTTTCGTTAGCTTGGTATCTAACGTCGTTATTTTCAGAATAATGTCTAAGTAGTCTAGTATTTTCGCTTCTTATTTTCGTATTTAGCTTAGTAACAATGGAGGCTAGTTTATAACTATACTCAAGTAAAACTTGCCTTTGGGTAAATAAATCAACCTGTGCTTTTGCGACTGTATTAATAGCTCTAATATTTTCCGCTAACGATCGTATTTTTTCTTTCCATTCTTCTCTCTCCTTTACAAAAAGCTCCTGGTAGTCTAATTTAGTTTCATCCTTTTCCATATTTAAAATAATCCTTTATTCACTTTTTTATTCTTCTTAATGTCTACTACTTTAGTTACGGTTTTGCATTTATTTTTTGGCATTTTTATTTCCATTTCAAGCATATTATCAAGATCTACTGATTCCAAACTATTCACAAGCTTTATTGGGTATTTCAGCTTGGGTTCACTATCTTTATCTATAGAAGACTCCCACGATTCGGTTTCGTCTTTATTTAGTGAAATATCAGGCATTTATAAAATATCTTAGGTCTAATTTATCTTCAGTAAAATATTCATCCAATCTTTTTATTTTCTTACCAGTTCTTCTTAGGTTATTAACAAGCTCGTTTAAGTCCCATTTTTTTCTGGTATCCATATTATGATCATCTAGAAATTTAGCCCAATTGAATACACTAAATCCTTTAGATAACCTTTCCACAGATTTTTCTTTTCCTGCCTTATCCCAATCGTCCCAATATCTTAACCCATCTAATTCAAAAGGAAATTTATTCTCTATTGAACATAAAGCAACTGAATTATACCAAAGCCAAGAATCCATAGGTCCTTCAAAAATTGTTATGGTTTGATCAAAATTTATCATACCCACATTAAATACATGAGATATAGGATCAACTTTTTTACACTCTTCTATAAAATCTTGATCCTTACTTTTTAGAAGCTTCTGCCAGATCCCACTAAGTTTATAAGTATAATACTTAGCCCCACCTTTTTTAGAGCTCATATTTCTTACCTGTAATCCAAGAATTTTATTATTTTTTGTTAAGTTAAATAGATAAAGATTTTCTTTCTTTGGGTCCCAAGCGAATTTATTATCCGGTTTTTGGTTTCTTCTTTTTATATAGGATAGTATCTTAGAATTTCCAACATCTACCAAATTTAAAGAGTCCATAAAAAACTTCCTATCTATCAGATATTTTTCTATGTCAGTATCAAAAAATAAAGAAATGTCTATGTCTCCGTAATATGACCTTCTTTTTTCTTTGGTTTCTCTTATTACGTTTCTTAGATTGGTTTTTTCTGATGGAGTTAATCTACCATAAACCCCAAAATCTTTATAGAAATTTTCACCGTCCCTATATACCCCACATCCTCCGTTATAGCACTTATAAGCGCTAGTGTCTAAATAGAAATTTCCTCTCTTTTTATGGGTATTATCACTATCCCCGCAATAAGGACAGGAAAAATTTAATCTATTTCCCGCGGGATAAACTATTTGTTTTCCTGGGTCTGCCGGGAATTCTTTACGTAAAAGATCTTCAATAAGACCCTTTTGCTTAGATGGCTCCATTAAAAATATTTTGGATTAAAAAGGGCTTCCCTTTTGAGGAAGCCCTTTATTTAATTTGAACCTATTAAAGATCCTTATATAAATCATCCAAAGATGATGCTGTTTCTGCTGTAGCTGGAGCACTTACAGGCGTTGCTGCAGGTGCCGAGTTTCCAACATTTGTAGAAGAAGCTTCCTTATAAAAGTTGTCCTCTCTAACGTCCGTTGCAGGTGGACTTTGAGCTGGTGGTGCTGAAGGTGGCGAAGCTTTTGCT
>Ga0136588_1000670_pt1 | contig 12215 bp, 21 predicted proteins | sample AntRauMFilla1564_FD_104782 | JGI IMG/M metagenome (GOLD analysis project Ga0136588, IMG submission 104782) | Saline lake microbial communities from Rauer Islands, Antarctica - Metagenome Filla 1 #564 | ecosystem: Environmental > Aquatic > Non-marine Saline and Alkaline > Saline | place... | reverse complement strand
GCTTGACGGGGCACAGGCTGAAGAGCACCAAGCCTCAGTCGCTACCTCGGCTGCTCAGAAGGCAGGCAAACCATGCAAGCCGACCGTCACGGCTCTCCCCAAGAAAGGCAAGCGTCGGGAAGTAGCCTTGTCCCTGGTCGAAGAGGGCTCAATCGAGGAAGTTGCCGAGAAGGTTGGGTGCTCTGTTAATTCAGTGCGGTCTCACCTCCATGACCTACATACAAAACATGGGTTCGGTTATGAGTTGTCTTCAGACAAGTCTCGTGGTAAACTAATCGTACCGGAGGGATGGACTTCCGACTACGATCCAGATGAATTGGACCCACTAGCATGACTCGAGAACAGAAACTTGAAAAAGCCCTCGAAGCCGTCTGCACAAAAGCCAAAGCTCTAGACCCGTTTAATATAGCAGGACGAGTGCACTTTTCAGGCAGTGAAATGGGCAATGACGAAGCGCGTCAGTTGGATCTTGACAATGCAATCTATAATGCTAAACAATTGCTGAAAGGCTAGACATGGAACTCAAAACCACTGCAACTTGGATGGAGAAGTATCTCGATCTTGTCCTCCAGTTCAACCGCGATGTTATCGGGTTGCCAATTCCCGATCAGCCAAGTCGCATTGGCCAAGCTCGCAAAGAATGGGCGCACTCAGCCCTGTATGAAGAGCTGACCGAATTTGTGAATGCAGACACCCTGGAAGACGAAGTCGATGCCATGTTGGACCTTACCTACTTTGCTCTGGGCCGCGTGATTGAAATGGGCGTGGTTCCTGGAGCCGCGTTTGAAGAAGTTCACGCCGCCAATATGAGCAAAGTCCGTGGTGAGCTGTCCAAACGGCCAAACGCCAAAGGTTTTGATGCGATCAAACCAGATGGATGGCAGCCTCCAAACCTGCTTCCGTTCTTGTCTCTGGATCGCCGACAGGTGCGTGCTGCGTATGAAGCTGCATTGTCTGAGCGAGAGGCTACCGAAGCCATACAGACGCCTCAGAACGAGCTGGTGAGCATTGGAAAGCCGAAGTTGCTCGTGCTCGGTCATGCGCGGCACGGCAAGGACACCGTGGCGGAAATCCTCCAAGCGGAATACGGCTTCCAGTTCACGTCCTCGTCGCTGTTCTGTGCAGAGAAGGTTATCTGGTGGGCTTTACATAATCAAGATAAGGCCTTTGACAGGCATGTAAAAGCGGACAGCCCGGGTATGTCCGCAGATCAGCTTGCTGATGAGCTGGACATGATGCTCAACCGTCACTATGCTGATGCGGAGGCCTGCTTTGAAGACCGGAGCAATTTCCGCACAGCTTGGTTCTCCCTTATTGCCGCCTATTGCTATCCTGAGAAGGAACGGCTTGCGCGGGAAATCTTCGCTGAGAATGACATCTATGTTGGCGTCCGCAACAAGCGGGAATACTATGCCATTGCCAACTCCGGTGCCGTCGACGGTGTGATTTGGGTTGATGCCAGCGAGCGCCACGAGCCCGAGACTTATGGCTCCTGCACTGTCGAGCCCTGGATGTCCAACTGGATCATCGACAACAACGGAACTGAAGAAGACCTGCACCGCAACGTGCACCAACTGATGGCCAACCTTGGCTTTGAAAGGAGCACCGAATGATTACCATCGTCTATGGCCCGCAAGCAAGCGGTAAAACCCGCAATCGCGATGCGCTGGCAAAGCACTACGAGCACACCACTGTGATCGACGGTGTGAGCCGGCAACACCGGTCCCGCAAGTTCTATGACGACAGCGGCCGGGTTCACACGTCAGTGCCGAAGGATGCCCTTCTGCTGACAACGATGAGCCGGCAGGAATGCGTGAGCTTCCTCACCAAGCACAAAGCCACCGGGGCCCTTGTGCCCATTGGTGAAGCTCTGAAGGAGATTGGACAATGAAGCAGGGATCAATGCACGAGGTCTATCGCAATATCCTTTCGGAAATTATGAACCGAGGGGTGACCGAAGAAAATGCCCGCACCAAAACCAAGATCAAGATGATCCAGGGCGGGTATTCTTTCAAGCTGGACCTGACCGATGGGCGTTTGCCAATCGCAGGCAACCGGCGCTACTATCCCCATATCGCTGCCGCGGAAACCGCCTGGCAGTTCATGGGCACGCAAGACCCGACGTTCATTGTCGGGAAAGCACCAAAGCTCTGGTCGAAGTTCGTAGAGACCGAGGTGGTTGAACAGGACCGTGGCAATGGGCCGATCAACGTTGAGAAGCAGGTCCTTAAGACCGCCTATGGCTTCCGCTGGCGTGAGGCCTTCGGTCGTGACCAGATCGCCCTCGCCTGCAACGAACTGATAAACAATCCGACCAACAGACAGTTGTTCATCTCGGCATGGGACCCGTCGTCTGATGGCCTGGGTGGAAAACAGCCCAAGAACATTCCCTGCCCTGTTGGCTTCACTGTCTCTCGCTTCGGTGACGACCTGCACATGAGCGTGTTCATCCGGTCCAGCGACGTCTTCGTCGGTCTGCCCTACGATGTGATGTGCTACTCTCTGACCGCCGATGCCATTGCTGCGACCGTGGGCATTCGTCCTGCCTCGCTGCATGTCACGCTGGCACACCCGCATCTCTACAAGCCGCATTGGAATGCCGTCAAGGCATGTCTCACCGGCGACTGGAGCGCTGGCGAGTGGCGTGAACAAAAAGAGTTTGCCGGGGCGTCTACTGACTGGGCCTCTGACGTCTCGCCCAATCTGCCTGGCTGGAACATTGCCATGATCGAGGAACAGCCCGACGCCTATGTGGACGTTGTAAAACAGCTGGCGCGTCGCACTCGGCAGAACAGCTGGGACCCAATGCCTGAGCTCGTGCTATGAGTGTTAATGACAGCATAAACAAGGCAGCACGCGAATGGCGTGCTGCCAATCCTGAGCGTGACCGTGAAAACCGGTTGCGCCATGACAATGCCCATCCTGAAAGCCGAATGCTGGCTAACGCCAAAAACAGAGCAGCCTCTAAGGGCTGGGATTTTGATCTTACTCCTACTTGGGCTCAAGAAAAGCTGCGAGCTGGAATTTGTGAAATTACTGGTATACCTTTTGATTTTAACAGAGGCACTGTCAATGCACATAACCCGTTTAGACCGTCTATTGACCGGCGGGATACTGCACTAGGCTACACCCAAAATAACTGCCAAATGGTTGTTGTAGCCTATAACCAAGCAAAAGGCACTTGGAGCCATGAAGACGTTCTTCGTCTAGCCCAAGCGCTAGTTAACAAGGAGGTGATTGAATAATGGAAGACCAATCGTCATTCATGACCAAGTGGGACGAACGGTTTATGGGTCTGGCACTTCAAGCCAGGTCCTGGACCAAGGGCATCGGCGCTGGGGTTGACCGGGGAGTTGGCGCTTGCGTCGTCTCTCCGGACCGCCGCCAGTTCTCGCTCGGTTTCGCAGGGTTTCCCAAAGGGATCAAAGACACACCCGACCGACTGGCAAGCGCTGAGTTCCGTTCCTATCACACGGTGCACGCAGAACTCAATGCCATTCTCAACGCAGGAACGTCTCTCGTTGGATGGACAATCTATTCGACTGAATGCCCTTGTGCCGAGTGCTCCAATGCAATCGTCCAAGCAGGTATTACTCGCGTGGTGTCAACTCCGCCTCGACGGTCCTCTAACTGGCATCGATCACAGCTTGAAGGCGCAGAGACTATGCGCGAGAGTGGCTTGATCGTTGACCGTATGGAGCACATGCTATGAAACTGATAATTGCAGTTAGTGGCAATGGCTTTGTAGCCACTGGCGAAGACGATGATATGTCCTGGACTGGACCGATCGACAAAGCGGTGTTCAAACTGCTGACAAGCACGAGCGACATTCTTGCCGTATCGGCTAAGACCTTGCAATACATGCCTAAAACGCTCCCCGGGCGTGGCAAGCTCTATGGATTGTCAACTAACCCGGCTCGTGGAGTGCCTCTGGAAGACTTTGCCGCCATGTTCCCTGACGCATGGTTGCTTGGCGGTCAGGAACTTGCCCTATATGCGATGAAGAACGGGTTTGTGAACAAGGCCTATATCTGTCGAGCCATGTCTTCAATGCTAGTTGGCGCTGGACCGGAACACCTTGCTTCCGAACCAATGGAAGAACCGCCCGTCGATACGCGTATCCCTGATAAGCTCACCGACTACTTTGCCCGCCGGCGCTATGCCAAGGGCCGGGGTGCTTGGTGGGATCAGGTCATGCGGGTCAAGATGGAAGATCTTCTGGTCGAAGTGTATGAGCGGGGGTCAGCAGTCGATGGTTAAAACTGCAGAAAAGAACTTGTGGAACCGGATGCGGGAGGCTATGAGGGTCTTCCGCGCCGACGTCCACTATACCCGCATTGAGAACTCCGTCTCAGACAGTTACCCTGATGTTGAGGTTTCCCTGCTTTGGCAGAAAGTTAGCTATGGGGCAACCTTTGAGTTGAAGACGGCAAGTCGACCAGTGCACTTTGAAACTCCGGTTCCCGTCCATGTTCGCCCTGGTCAAGTCCGCTGGCTAAAGAAGCGCTGGAATGTGCGAGGCTCTGCATGGCTTTTGGTTCAAGTCGGTTCCGGCAAGGACTTGGCACGATACCTGATCCCTGGTGACCTCGCTGGTCTTGCCGAGGAAGGCAAACCGGAAGACTGGTTTGTAGAGCACTCAGTCTGTCTGCCTGATGATCCATTGGATCGCATCGTGCGGATCGGGTGCACCTGGAGGTGGCTGGATGAGAATTGATGCGGCCATAGCTGGTGCTACCTTCCGCGAAGAAGGAACTGAAATTGTCACGGGTCTTCCTGTTGGCCAGCGTTATCATTTGGAACGTGAACCTTCTAACCCGCATGACCCTAACGCAGTCAAAGTGCTGGTTAAAAACTACCAATACGGGCGGCGCAAACCGCGGACTTACCATCTAGGCTATGTCCCGCGCAAATGGTCCGGCACCGTGACAGCTGCCCTGAAAAACAACCAGTTTTACGTCTGGGCAGTGAAAAGAGACAATAACTGGGGAACTATTTCCATTTCGTGGGTTGACATAACAGCGGATCCACTTTAGTATATTATTATCAATTCCACGCTATACTATAAGGAGAAACATAGTATGGAGACCCCAATGTTCATTTGCCGCCAAATGCCTTCGGAGACAAACCCGAATGGCGATCGCACAGTCTACGAAGCCACTCCCGAAGTGCTGGACCTCTTCCTGGAAGCCACGGCGAAGCCTGGGAGCCAGGCAAGTCAAGATGCTGCCCTGATGTCTCTGTGCAATGGCTCTGAAATTCGCGGGACAGACTCGTCGCTCTGGTATCGCGTTGACAAGCCTCTCACCTACGTGCCAACGCCCACCAAATGTGACATTTCGCAGCGTAAGCTGGGAAATGTCATGTATGACGGGAAAGTCAACAGCCCCAATGGCGAGTGGGCAATCATGGACGAGCAGAGCTGGAAGCATTACGGTTGCGGGCGTATTGGCACTGGGTTCGCTCAAAAGTATCGGCGCGGGTCAGACGGCCAGTTCTACGGTTCTGAAGGCATGGCCTCGGTTCGCCGGTTAAAGGCGCAGCATGCCCATATCACGAGCCCGAATTGAGGAGCGCCTAAATGGCTAACGCTGTCACTCCCAAGGTAGCTGATGAAATGAAGGCGAAAGCCACAACCTACAAAGTTCTTTGCGGGATTGTAAAGCTATACGGAGAGGCAACACTGGTCGAAGTTCGTGCCAAGTATAAGAGCATTGCGCGTCCCTGGAATTTACCTTTTGCCTATATCTCTGAAGAGAGCGCCCGGGCCTATTTAAACCAGGGGGTGAAAAACGGGTTGCTGAGTTATGCACGCAAGCGCAAGGGCAAAGTTATTGAACGTCGTATCAATGGCATGGGCGACGGCATTGGCTATTACATTTGGATCGAACCCGAGGAATAGAGGTTCACACTGAAGCTCATTCCTGATATAGTATATGTATGAACAGAGAAAGGAACTACCATGTCCATCAAGAACACCCTCTACACTGCGACGACCAACGAAGCGGTCGAAACTGCTTGGAAGCTGAAGCGGCTAACCGAGACCCACGAGATGCGCCAGCGCAAGCTGATGAAGGAATACAAGGCCAAGTCGGAAGCGCTTACTGATAAAATGCAGGCCGAGCAGTCCACCGTCTTCAATGAACTCAGCACCTCGCTTGGCGTTCCGGCTGACGACTGGGGTGACGGCAAAGACTGGGCCCTAAACATCGAGAACCTCGCCGACGGATCGGTCTCGCTGGTCCATGACGAAGACCCGTCCCGCAAGAGCGACGACTGTGACTGTCTCGTCTGCCAGCTTCGTCGCCTTATGACAGGCGAAGAGCGCGAGGACAAAGTCGAGCCGGTCATTCACTGATGGGCCATCGCACGAATGAAACCTTCCACCTGGACCGCGCCTCCGCTGACGCGGCCCAGAAGGTCCGAGGCACTCCCGGCTATAGCGAAGTCTACGGCAAAGGGGTCTTTGAGTGCAAGGTCATCCATCCTGAGACTGGCGAGACCGTTGATGGCTGGAAATCTGTGACAGAGACCTACTACGGGTAAATTGTAAAGCCGGCAGATAGCACTGCCGGTTTTCCCTGTTAACGATATGCGCTAGTCTGAGCGTCTCCACAGTATGAGGAAATTTATGGAACACCCAGCAATTGCGTCCCAAATCTGGGATAAGAAATACCGCTTCAAGCAAGCGGACGGAACCCCAATCGACATCTCAGTTCATGATACTTGGGCGCGTATAGCGCAGGCCCTAGCAGAAGTCGAAAGCGACGACCCTGAAGTTGTGGCTGAATACTTTTCCCAGTTTTACTTTGCCCTAGACGAGTATCGATACCTTCCTGCTGGCCGCATCACCGCAGGTGCCGGGACCGGCCGTCAAGTTACCCTGTTCAACTGCTATGTCATGGGCACCATTCCTGACAGCATGGATGGCATCTTCTCAATGCTGCGGGAAGCCGCTCTGACCATGCAGCAAGGTGGCGGGATCGGTTATGACTTTTCTACAATCCGCCCGAAAGGTGCTGAGGTGAAAGGCGTGGCGGCCGATGCTTCGGGGCCTCTGACGTTCATGGACGTGTGGGATGCAATGTGCCGGACAGTCATGAGCGCAGGCGAACGGCGCGGTGCTATGATGGCAACCATGCGTTGCGATCACCCTGACATCGAGGACTTCATCGATGCCAAGAAGGACAGCGCCCGTCTTCGCATGTTCAACCTCTCTGTGCTGGTGACCGACGATTTCATGGAAGCGGTTCGCGTTGGCGGGGACTGGCGTCTCTACTTTGACGACCGGCACGGCAAGACGCTAATGGAAAAGACTGTCAACGCTCGCGACCTGTGGAACAAGATCATCCGCACCACCTACGAAGTTGCGGAGCCTGGCGTAATCTTCATCGATCGCATCAACAACCTCAACAACTTGGGCTACTGCGAGACCATCTCAGCCACCAACCCTTGTGGTGAGCAGCCTCTGCCGCCGTATGGGGCATGTCTGCTGGGATCAATTAACCTGTCCCGCCTTATCTCAGCCGCGTTTACCACACAAGCATCATTGGACCTCGACCACCTTGACAAGTTGGTCGCGACAGCCGTGCGGATGATGGATAACGTGGTCGACGTTTCTCTATTCCCAGTGCCTCAGCAGAAAGAGGAAGCCATCGCTAAACGCCGTATTGGTCTCGGTGTGACTGGCGTTGCAGACGCCTTGGCTATGTGCCAAATCAAGTATGGCTCCGACAAGGCGGTCGCCACGATCAACGAGTGGATGGAGGCAATCGCTCTGTCAGCCTACTCTGCTTCGATTGAACTGGCCAAAGAGAAAGGCCCGTTTCCGCTTTTTAATGCTGATGGCTTCCTGCGCAAAGGGTCATTTGCGGCAGAGAGACTTCCCCTTGAAATGCAAGACGACATTCGGGAGCATGGTATTCGCAATGCCCTCCTGACGTCCATTGCGCCGACCGGGACAATCAGCCTCTATGCTGGCAACGTCTCGTCGGGTATTGAGCCTATCTTTGCCTATGGCTACACTCGCAAGGTCACACAGGCGGATGGCAGTCGAGTGGAAGAGGAAGTGGTGGACTACGCCGTTGCCCTTTACCAGGAGATGTATCCCGGTGAAGAGCTTCCGAACTATTTCACCAACGCGCAGGAACTCAATCCTGAAGCTCACCTCCGTATGCAGGCGGCCGCTCAGCATTGGGTTGACAGTTCCATCTCAAAGACCATCAACGTCCCTGAGGACATTGACTTTGAGGACTTTCGCGACGTCTATGAAGAGGCCTATCGTCTCGGCTGTAAAGGCTGCACGACTTACCGCCCCAACGACGTGACCGGGTCAATCCTGGAGGTCAAGAAGCCCGAGGTGACCAAAGAGCCGGGACGGTCAACTAGCATCAGCCAGCAGGAAGAACGGCCAAAAGTCCTTACTGGTGAAACCTACAAGCTGAAGTGGCCAAACGAGCCCCATGCCTTCTATATCACCTTCACTGACAAGGTGGACATGAAGACTGGACAGCGTCGCCCGTTTGAGGTATTCATCAACTCCAAAAACGTGGAGCACTACCAGTGGATTGTTGCTCTGACCCGCATGGTCTCGGCCGTGTTCCGTCGGGGAGGTAATGTGTCGTTCGTTGCTGGCGAGCTTCGCGAGGTCTTCGATCCCAAGGGTGGTGCTTGGATGAACGGAAGTTATGTTCCATCTTTGCTGGCTGCTATTGGGAACATTGTTGCGGACCACATGACGGCAATTGGGTATGGCGATTTTAAGGGGGCCATCGTCGACCAAGAACGCTCGGGCGGTCCTATCACTGTTGAGGTGCATGTTGCTGGCCAAACGGGTCCTGAAGCGGTCATGCCTCCACGTCACCAGTGCAAAGACTGCGGATCGTTCAACCTCAAGCAAGAAGGCGGCTGCGAGGTGTGCAAGGACTGCGGTTCCAGCAAGTGCGGCTAATCGCCGACGCCGAATGAGCGAAGCCCGGGCGACTTCCATAGTCCCCCGGGCTTCTGTGTTTTATCTGTGCAGCTTTGGTGCACGTGGCCTAGGCGGTTAAGTGCTGTTCTTGTGCCAAATAGTCTGCCGGACAGAATTAGCGAGCCTTCAAATATTTGTTTTCAGCCTTCGGTTGTTACTTCACTGGTCACACAGAACTCGTTAGACCTATTGGTTACAAGACGCGGAGGCTTAGCGCGTTCATCCTGAATTTCCCATGTGGTATCTACAATATAGCACCCCTCAGGAAGAGGGTAGAAACCTTGCCGGCAGTATTTGTTTGGCATTTCCTTGTCAATGAAAAGCCAAAAATCAAAAAGGCCAATGTTTTCTGGAAGCGTAGCATCTGGGTGATACGGAGTAGAGCCATTGTTACCGCATACCCATTCGCCACTGGCTGTGGCTATGCGAACCACCCAAACGCCAGGGAAGGCCTGCACAATGGTTCTATCAACACGCATTTGAGGGTCTTGCCCGTAAGGAGTATCTTCAATTTCAACAGACGTGACTACAAAAAAGTCGTCTGTTGGAATGGCGTACCCAGCGACCGTTTGACCAAGGGAATAAAAAGTGACAAAGAGGAAATGGATTACTAGGCTTAAGACCAGCACTGCAATCGTGAGCCAGGAATTTGAATGTTTTACTGGTTGAGTCATTTATCTAACTACCCTTGCAAGGTCCTGAACATCCTCCGTAAGGTTGTCAATGCGAACCTCAAGTCTCGTAAGGCGATCAGAGTTGGTTGTGTAACGCAGATTTGTGGTCTCAAGCTGGTCAATGCGCACAGATAATTGGCCCATCCAAAAGGCAAAACCTGCCGTCTGAATGAGTAGCGTGAATATTAGGGCTACTGGTATCTTTTTATCTATTTGCCAGTCGCCCCTGTTTGCATTTGTATCTACCATTGACAGGAGCCCTCTCAGAGTCTTAGATTGTATATTGTGCTGGTCCGCGAGCACAGGAAACCAACGTTCAAAGAAACTTGGTTTAAGTTCAAGCGCATGTGTCATTTCGAGCCTCTGTTATATTAACGCTGGCCCAGTTAAGTTAGTTCTCTGGGTCCACGGTGTTCTGGCCCAATACCACGTTGAGAGTGGTATTGTATTCAGTCACCAAGCCAGCATGACGGCTTTGGCAGTTCAATAGGTTCCGCCTGTCGACCAACCAGAAGTCTTCCACTTCGGACTGGGAGAGTTCGCGGTTAGGCAAGTTGACGGGACGGGGGCACGGCTGCAAAAGAGACGCAGGCGCCCGCTGTATGTTCAGTTCCTCAACGGAGGGAATTGAGGCGCTGCACGCTCCCAGCACCAAGGGCAGGGCGATCAGCATCAGGGTCTTCATTTGCAAGTCTCCTCAGTTCGTCAACTTCTAGGTTGAGTTCCTCCATTTCTGCGAGCCGTTGAGTTTCAAGGGCGGCAAGTTCAGCTTGAGCCTCTTGCAGGTCAGCATTCAGATCATCAATGGCTTCCTGTTGAGCAGCACGCTCTACCGATTTGCCGTCGGCACGTCCTTTTAGGTATGCACCACCTGTGATCGTGCCGATAATGGCCAGAGCAGCCAAAAGGATATAAATCCTATTCATCGAATACATCCTGCGGTCGCTGTTGTGGCGGAAGCTGGGGCTGTATCTGCGGTCGCTGTTGTGGCGGAAGCTGGGGCTGTATCTGTTTCGCCCAGCTGTCCATACCAAAGGCCGCGGCAGCAAAGCCATAGACCCACACAGCCAAGCCAGTGGCGAGGGTAACCAGATCAGAGAGGTCACGATCGTTTTGGTTGATGGCCACATAAACAATGCCCATCACCAGCATCCAGTGCAGAACCAGCTGAACCGACGCAATTTCCCTTTTGTAGGTCTTTGTTGGCTTTGACATTTCAGGCCTCGTTCTGGCTTGCTGCCTCTGCCGAAGTCATCCACGGCAGGTTAATTGGTTCGCGGTCATAAGTTGAAGGCCAGCGGAAGCTGTTGGCTGTGAAACGGGATTTGGCCATTGGAGAAACTCGGATACGGTTGGACTGATTTCCGCCCAGGCAGTAATAGCGGGTGCTATCTTGACCGACCAGGAACGCAACGTGTCCACCACTTGGGCGCTTGATCGAGATAACGCACCCGTAGGTGGGCGGAGTTGTAATGCCCCACTTCTGCCAGTTCAGAGCCCAGTAAGGGTTCTGTGGGATCGGCTCGTTGGGCAAGGCCAGGCGGATGGGGGTTTCCACCGCGTCGCCACACCAGGGGAATACCGACGGGTCACCGAGGGCATGACCATCTGAAGCCAGCCAGCGACGAAGGCCGTCGTTGTCATAGACCTCGTGCATGTTCATCATGCGGCGGATTTCTTCCATCCAGGGAAGCTCTTTGACACCGTGTTGGCCGCCCAAGTCAAGTTCGCCCTGGTGCAGCATTTCCCATGTTTTGGGACCGACGTATGCCCGTGCCCGAAGACCCATCGAACGCTTGAAGGCGATAATTGCCGAGGCAGTGTGCGGGCCATATTCACCGTCGATCGGCCCGGGATCGAACCCAAGCTGATGAAGCTGCGTTTGAATAGACCGCACCTCAGCGCTGGTTAATGCGGAGTTGTCTTGAGCAGTGAAGGGCATTTTACTTCTCCTGTAGTGCGTTTATAGGCCACCAGCCTTGACCGCCTTCGTCATACTCAATCAACAGGTTTTCGCCATCTATTTCCATGATGGTAGCCCCCGTGACTTCGGCATTCTCAATACGGTCTACTTTATCTCCGACTTTCATAGTTTAGCTCCTATAGTTGAATGAATAGGCTGACACACTGGTCATCACCCGGTCGCCAGTGCCTGTCATAGCAACAGCGGCAAATAGGCCAAGTTCCGGTGACCATGCGACGGACTGCCAATTATTGTCGGCTGCGCTGGTCCTGCTCGTCCACGTGATCCCGTCTGGACTGGTCATCACTCGGTCGCCGGTTCCGCTGTTGGAAACCGCTGCGAACAGGCCAAGTTCCGGTGACCATGCGATAGAAAACCAACGGTTGTTGGTTGCGCCGGTTCTTGTCGTCCATGTGATTCCGTCTGGACTGGTCATCACTTGGATGCCAGTGGAAACCGCTGCGAACAGGCCAAGTTCTGGTGACCATGCGATGTTCTGCCAATCATTGTCGGCTGCGCTGGTTCTGGTCGTCCATGTGATTCCGTCTGGACTGGTCATCACTCGGTCGCCGGTTCCGCTGTCGGAAACCGCTGCGAACAGGCCGAG
>Ga0136588_1000666_pt1 | contig 12247 bp, 9 predicted proteins | sample AntRauMFilla1564_FD_104782 | JGI IMG/M metagenome (GOLD analysis project Ga0136588, IMG submission 104782) | Saline lake microbial communities from Rauer Islands, Antarctica - Metagenome Filla 1 #564 | ecosystem: Environmental > Aquatic > Non-marine Saline and Alkaline > Saline | place... | reverse complement strand
TCTCTTTGTGTAGTTGTCTGCATTGGACAGCACACTATAATTGTGTTCTGTCACTGCTTTAATCTGGGTACTGTACTTGTTAAAATCTACATCACATAATCGTGTTACTTCTGCAACTATTGTATTTACTCTATCGACATACGGCATCGAGTCATAGCTTTCGTCAATTAAAAAATCAAACGTTTTATATCCTAACTGTTTTAAATATTTTAATGTGTGTATATCTCCGAGCACAATAAACGGAACTTTATTTGCAATTGCTTTAAGTACTTTTTCTGTTATAAAAACTTTACCCGGGTATTCATCGGCCATGGTTTCGGTAATCAATGCAAAGTCTACTAGGTCATATATATCTGAGAATATAGTATCATTGATTATTATTGAATTGTTGTAATTAACTTGGTCGACCACAAAGGGTAGCTGTGCATGCATTTTACTCACTGTGGCAGGATTGATGTTACTAAACCCTCTCTTTTTTTCTACTTCTATTGTTTCAAAAAAATCGTAAGTTTCCACAACGTTTCCTGTTTCTGCTGGCACAGAGCAATAGCCTTTATCGAGAACATTGGCGGCATATAGTAAATACGAAAGTATAATTCGACCTGGCCTCGGTCTTGCATTCAGCATTATAAATTTACGACGTTCCGTTAATCCGAAACTGTGTATGGGCTTATCAATTTCATATCGCATGCACTTTAGCGCCTTTACTTCAAACATAGGTGAATGTATCATGCGTTTATCCGGCAGACAAAACCCGTCGAGATACCCTGCAGATGTGATTGCACTGTAAGAATTTTCTGGCAATCCCAACCCACTCATATGATCTAAGAAATTTTGTAGTGGTAATAATTCTCCCTCGAATGAAAAATCAAATAGAATGTTAACCTTTCCTTGCTTGGCATATCGAATCATTTCATCTGTTATGTCAGCCGGCTTGTCGCCGAAATACCCCCAGTGCGAAACAATATAATGTATGATCCCTATTGAATAGTCTACATATCTGCAATCGACTGGCTTAACATGCATATTTGCATATTTGTAGTCATAGTAAAACACAGTATCGTAAAATGTACGTCCTGTCTTGTACGAATGCTCATCCATAAGTTTTATGATAAAAGCTCTCCCATATTTGATAAAAATTCATTTTCCAAAATGAATCACCGAACTCTCTTAAGACAGGTAAGGATATATAACTTTCATTAAAGAAAATATCAAACTCAAAGTTTGTCGATACATACTCGTTAAGCGGTATAACAGGCATTAGTTTTTTGTCATGCTCTTCAACATTAACCCTTGATACCAAGCAGATTATAGCACTGTTATTCGCAAAAATGAAGGTATCGTGGTCACCGTTGCCGAATTGATAGTTTTCTATTACCGGATATTTGTGTAACAACACCAGCATACCAAAAGGATTAATAAATAAATTTTCAGTAACTACACGAAAAGTTAGCGTAACTGCATGATAAAAACAGGAGTAATGATGGTGCAATAACAGCACACTGTTATGGTGTGATAATAACCCAAGCACGAGTGGTCCTACTTTTTTCTTAATAATGCTATCTGTAATATGTCCGTGGATCATTCCGGGAAATATATATATAATATCATACATGCTTACATCGAACTCATAACTAAATGTTTTAATATCTAAGTTATCATCATTGCTGGATAATCTACTCATCATATGCGATACGAAAGGATCGCTAAAATCCGGGACCAGTAATAGTATTTTCATTTGTCGATGAGCTCAAGTAAACTGTTTAGTCGAGAGCCATAGTCAGTGGTTAGGCATCTCTCTCGGTTAAAATGTGCAATATCAAACACCGATTCCGGATTTGTTGATTTACAATTAGCTACCTGGTCGACAATGGCTCGCATGCGATCTGTTAGGTGTCGTATATTATCATACGTTTCGTCAAACATCAAGTCATAACTTTTATAGCCTTGTGACTGCATAAACGCAATCAGCCCTGGGCTTCCCGAAATCATAAACGGATGCATAGATAATATTGCTTTAAATGTTTTTTCTGTTATGAACAAAGAGCCGGTACTCGAGATAGATTCAGTAACAATACTAAATTTGGTGTCGTGATATAAATCTAAGTCGTCTGTAAACTGATTTGTAATACATTGGCTCGGAGACAAATCAATTTCAACAGGTGACGAATAGGATATATTCTGTGCAACTATCTTTTCATGTACTGATAGCAAACTGTTATCTATTTCATCCTGCACAACATCTTTGCTGTAAATGCGCTTGAGGTAGCTAACATAGCCGTCTTTGTTGTCCTGAAGTTGCTCGAACATCAGTGTTCGATGTAGCTTTACTGTGCCATTATAACACAAAAAACTCTTGCTCGGGTTATGTGATATATCGGTGCGTCCACTATAACTGTGCAAGGTGGACATATCAAACCAGAAGTACGGTATAACAGTTAGATCCGACGGAAACTCTCGCAGTAGTTCAGGTCCGTGTTCACCTGTCACAAGTATAATATTTTTATTCGGTATGAAATGATTGTTTAGTGCATCCAACGATGTCTTTATTAACCGATAACTTACCGGTTCCTTCGGATAAAACAATAACAATTTGTACCAACCGCTTGCTACCATTGCGCGTTCACACGGGCTAAAGTAATCAAGCAGGTCAGCAGTTTCGAAAATGTTAACTAATTCTATAACCAGATATCCATGATGTCGGTAAACACTCGAGTACTCAACATCATAATAATCAAGATAACCAAATAACGAATCTTTGCCGCGGTAAGATTTACGTTTTAAGTCTTTGTTTCTGCTATGAACTAAATTAACCATCTATTAATTCTTTAAATTCAGGAAAAGTTTCATCAAACGATTCGCGTCTTATTGAGTCAAGCTCAGCAGTGTAATTAAGAAACAGTTGCCATTTCTCGGGATCGTGTTCTTTTGTTCCGTATAATTGTTGTATTTCATGCTTCTGTTGTTGCGACATTGTATTGCATTGCATAATCTTTTCAATTATTTTCTTTCTTATTTCCAACGGAATTACATCGGGTGCCATGAAGTCAGGATACATAACAAAGTTGTGTGCAATTTCTATGCGGTCGTTGTAGTTGTTCCAGTAATCGTGAAACTCACTCAAGTATGGGAAATTATATACACTTATAGTTTGCAATATTTTAATTCTAACAGTGTCACTATTCAAGCATAGGTCAACAGTTTTCAGCACATTCTTCCATTTGGTCGGGTGTCTTATGTAAGTATTACGGTGTTCAATATCGTCTATGCTTGCGCGTATTTCAACTTCTTTAAATTGACTCCACAACTCAAATGCAATGTCTGGAATCATTGTCATATTCAAACTGTACCATACTTTAATATTCTTTGCAAATCCTTTGTCAATGAGTTGCTGAAGGAATGTCCAATGCTCTTTAATGAGTGTTGGCTCACCGCCATTTATATATAGGCTTTCTAAGTTTTCACACTTATCAAGAATATCCTCATAAACGTCTGGGTCTTCGCACCAGTCAAATGTACTCCAATCTATTCCACGGTACTGAGGAATTGCTTTGGCACCATCCCAGTCACCGTCTTGTAGTTTTTCGTAATCGGTTTTCCATCTGTTTGAGCTAGCAGGGTTACATGTTCTACATTTTACATTACACACATTGCCCAGCCTAAACTCAACAAATCTGAAATCTGTTTTCTTTAGACTGCCGTTGTCGTTTGTGTTTTCGATTGCTTCTTCGATTTTATAATTGGGATACTCACGGTGTTCCAGCAATCGCTTACTGTCTAGTCCTTGGTCTTCGCGGTCAAAACATCTGGTACAAGCCGAAGGACGTTCGCCTTCTAACATTTGCTTGCGCACTTCGTTAAAGTAATCGCTATTGTGTATTTTTGTTATTGCATGCTTGCCTAAATACTTTAGTTCTTCTAGTTGCTTGCCGTCTATGGTATCGAACTTGTCTCTACTGCTACTAGCATTATTGTTCATGTCAGCTTCACAACAAAGAGTAACATGCCCCATAGGATGTGTTGCTAAGTGAATCCACGGTAGCACACAAAATGTTTTATTTGGATCTTTGCTCATTGTATCTCCTGATTCCACCAACTCAGTGCAAGACTGTTGGTCGAAAGTATTTCTTCCATGATAATTGGTTGTTTTCTAATTGCTTCTATGTCAAGCAAACGTTTACGTCCTTCTCGAAAGCCGTCTTGATAGTTGTCATACTGCTCTTCAAATACAGGGCGCTTCTTCATTTCTTTAAGCGTGTCAATGTACACTTGTGTTTTATCGGTTGCTCGTGGTGTCATATGAACCAACAAGTCATCTATGATGCCATCAAGAACATTGCGTGGCAATGACATGGGCGACATGAGAACAGTACTGTCAAACGAAAATGTAATCTTTAAATAAGTTTTGACGTCTAACTCAATTGCCAAGTCAAACATGTCTTGCAGGGCAAACAACCCGGGCATGGTCAGTGTTACATCGAACACAATGCCGTCGTTACCGAACTGTTCTTTTAAGAATAGTCCTTGTTTGAAATTGTCTAACCATTTTGTCCAGTTTAATCCGGTTCGTATGTATTCGCCTATTGGCCCACCACCGTCTATGCTAGCGCACAGGTTAACGCGCTTGAAATGCGGCAACAAGTCGTACAGCTTTGAATCTTTACGACTCAATCGGTTTAGGTTCGTATTGTAGCGCACAACCACATTCTTGGAGTGACCTGTATCAACAAGTTGTTGCATCACGGTCCAGTGCTTCTCCCACATCAATGGTTCGCCGCCTACCCAATATAATTCTTCAACTGTTTCGTTGTCTACGGCACGTTGTAGCTCATCTTCGAGCACATTCTCTTGAAAGTCTTTGATTGGAATGCGTAGTTCTGGTGCCATCCACTTGTCAATCTTAGGATCCCACATGCCATGCTTTCGCTTTTCGGCTTCCCAGCTTGAGCTAAGTTGCTCTCCGCACATACGACATTTAAAGTCGCAACGGTTGCTAAGTCGATAATCGAAGCTAACGGGTTCAAGTGTGGTGTGGCCATCTTCCGATGTACTCTCGTAAATTTTATCAATGTGATGAGGAAAGAGAGTCTGAGTAAAATAGTTACGATAGGTGTGTAGATTGAGAACTTGATCGTTGCACACTTCGCATTGTGATATCTTCTCACCGGCCATTATGCGCTTGCGAATATCTTTCATGTACTCTGAGTTCCAGTGCTGGACTAAAGTATCAGGATTGAACGTGTCGGTCTTTGTTCCGGTGTCAGCATCTATGTACTGTCGTTGAAATGATGCGTCTTCTCTACTGGCACAGCATAGGCGTCTTTCGCCTTGAGGACTAACATAGGTGTGAGTCCACGGTGCCGTACAGAATACATCAGGTAGTTTGTTTGGCTTCTCCATATAGGTGCTCTTTTAACTCCGGGAAAGTTGATGCAAAGTCTTCATTTCTAAAATCATCAAGTTTGTGTGTAATATCATTAAATGCAATTAACTCGCCGGTCCCACCTGGTGTACCAACATAGTCGCGTATTTCTTCAAGTGACTTACTGGCCGACTTGTATTTAAACGTATGTGTATTTAGCATGTGTTTAACTCGGTTAGTTACAACTTGTTTTGCCGACAGCGGCAAGTTTTTAATATTGTAATAATCCGGATGATACAACATGTTAAAATAGATTTCAAGGTTCTTATCTTCTGCCCATACCACGAAGTCGCAAATGTCAAGAACGTTTAGTATATTTACTGTATGGCAAACCTGTAAAACAGTATTGTCGAATGCATCAAACTTTGCAACATTCTTATCCACAGTTGGCCACTTTGCTCCATGTCGCTGATATTCAAACTTCTTGCCTACTGCATCTATGCTTAGCATTATCTCGACACGCTTGAACTGCGGCCATATATTTTGTAGTACATGATCCGAGGGCAGTATGGTGCCGTTGGTATTATAGTGAATGGCTATGTTAGATACATCTGTACGCTCAGTTAACATTTCTAAGAAACGGTAATGCTCCTTGATCAGTAATGGGTCACCACCTGCAAAGTCTATTTGCACAACATCATCTGTGTATTGCAATAGGTCTTGCCAAAATTCAGGATAGTCTTCTGCCCACCGACTGTTTGCAAGGTAGTAATCCACAAGACTGTCGTCTGCAAGCTTTAACGCTTTGGCATCTTTGGCCCACTTGATACTGTTCTCAAACGTGCATATACGGCACTTTAGATTGCATATACTGCCTAGTTTTAAGTCGAAATAGATGGGTTTTTCCGAGGTAACAGCCTCATAGGCTTGTTCTGGTACATGGAACCGCTCTAAGTCGTTTATTCGCTTGCTTTTCATGCCACCGTCTTCTAAGTCCCAGCAGTAACGACACTCATGCGGCCTCTCATCGTTAATAAACTGGGTACGCAGATCCTGCATGTATTTGCCGTTCCACACGTCACTAACAGTAACACCTTCGGTTATGTGCTTCTTACCATCGTCGCGTTTGATGGCACCTTGATACAGACAGCACGGACTAAAGGTGCCATCTGTATCGGCACTTAGGTGTACCCAAGGCAGCACGCAGAAGTTAGTTTTGGCTTTGCTCATTTACTAGCATCGTCCCAAAACTGATCATCTACAATGCGGTATGTTGGAATGTACAAGTAGTAACAGATTAGATACCGATTGTATAGTACAACATGTCTGTCGTTTTTCATTTTGTTTCCTTGTATTGCATCATGGGCTTTAGTTCAGGAAATGCAGTAATAAAGTCTTCATTTCTGATGTCGTCAAGTGTTTCATTGCGCTTGAAGAATTCTGGAATCATGTGACTGTCATCACGACTGTTCATGTAGTCAACCACGCTTGCCAGTCTATTAAATTCTCTGTACTCAGGTGGTATGCGTGCAATTGCTCTTTTATACTTTGCAGTTATCTGTTCTTTGATTTCTGCAGGTAACACAGTTAAGCTGAGGTGTGCTGGGTAATGCAATATATTTATATTGATTGATTCCCAATGCGAAAACCCTTTGTTTAGCCAGTCCAAGTAAAAGTCGGGCAAGTGCCAGCCGTTGTAAAGAGATACAGTAGCGGCAATAAAGAAAGAAACATGCGGGCATTCTTTTTGCAAACGCTGTCTGTTTATTTCTATGTCTTCCCACACTGTTCCTGCACGCATGTACTCGGCGCGTTCTCCCATGGCATCCAAGCTAGCACCAACATTAACGTCTGCAAACTTTTTCCAATAATCAAATACGTCTTTGCCTTTGAAACGCAGTTTACTGAAGTTGGTGTTGTATACCAAACGCACATCAGTTCTATTATGCTCGACTAAGTAATCTAGTATCTCATAATGCTCAACGGACACAAGAGGCTCGCCACCTGCAAAGTAAACTTCTTCAACATAAGGAAGAATCTTTTCAAGGTTTTGCCATAGCTCAGTGGTAGTTTTAAACGGACGCTGTATTCGCTTGCCATCCGGCTTGCCATGTAATATAACCTGATCGTCGTACCACAGCGAGCTCAACTCAGGCCCACAACTGCGACACTTGAAGTTGCAAATGTTGCTGAACCGAATGTCCATGTATCGCATTTTCATTTCGGGATGATGCCCATCTTGGTGTGTCTTTTTGGTATCGTTATAGCGGTGCTTGAATTTTTGGTTCATGTCTTTGCGCATACTAAAGGAACCATGCTCCTCCAGTTTGTAACAACGTTCACATGACTTGCTTGGCTTATCGGAGAGCATGTTAGATCGTAGCTCTCGCATACGATCTCCATTCCATACTTCTTCTAATGATTCAGTCTTGGTATTGCCAAATGGATCCTCTGACGGTGCAGTACAACATGGATACACGTTACCATTTGGCCACATGTGTAAATGAAGCCATGGCGCCATGCAAAAATGATTATTGGATTCATCCATTACTTTTCCTGTTCCCTAAGTATTTCTTCAATGAGCTCCGATCGTTCCCAGTCGACATTCATTGCCTCCACTGACACTTGCTTGTAGACTTTTCTCAGCTCGGTAATTCCTAGGCTCGATAAGTCTACAACATTATACTTCTTCTCCTTGTACTCCTTGGCACCGGGGTTAGTATTTTGGTTTTTCCACTCGTCTGTCTTGGCACGAACTTCAAGCTCTCTGCGATCTGCTGTTCCTTTGCTTGAGTCGCCGTCGTACAATTGCAAAATTGGTATTGACTCTTGATAAGGTAAGCTGTTATACCACTCGGCTAATTCAGGAAATGCAGACACGAAGTCCTTTCCTCGGCGTTCGTCGTACTGCTTGTAAAACGATTTAAAGTCCTTGTGGCGCGACTCAATTGAGCTGGTGTACCTATGTGGCTCATCTACACTACGCAAATACTCTACCAATCGGTCAACACCGTCTATTTCCATGTCATGCATAACACCATTATCACGATTATCAGCTAACCATCTTTCTATATGGTCGGCACGTTCGTGGCGTATCTCTGCAGGCAATGTGCCCGGTGCTTGGAAACTTGGAAAACGCAATATATTAACAGAACAAACACCATACATGTGTCCGTACTTGCGCTTGAGTGTGTTGCAATAGTCCATGAAGTCAGTAATGCTAAACAAACATAAACTGTTGATTGTCATCATCACATGCAACTCCTGTACACTACCTTCCTGAAGTAATCTATTAACTGACTCTTTCCAGTAGGACCATTCTAGACCATCGCGAATGTACTCTGCTTGCGCATACGTGGACTCGTTTGAAGTGTAAACAATAAATTCTTTAAAAATGTGCGAACACTCAACAAACTTATCCATGGTCTTGCCTTTATGGCCCATGTTACTGTTTACTGCGAACTTCATGTCTAAATCTTGCCCGTTGTCTTTCCACCAGTCTACAAGCTTCCAGAAGTCTGGGCTCATAGGAGGATCGCCGCCTGTTACACGCAACTGATCCAGTGATTTACTAAGTTTAGGCCACCAGTCCCAAAAAGCTTCTGTGTACGGATTGGCTTCGTTCTTCTTGAACTGCTTGGTCCACCCACCGTCTTGCTGGAATGCTCTTGCGCCATCGCTGTGTAGGTTTTGGTATGCGCCATTCTGACGAATATCCTTTTGCCATGTGGTTGAGAAACTTGCATTACAATATGAACATGCAAAGTTGCAGTTTGAATCGAACGCAATTTCTAATGTCTTTAAATCGACATCTTCTGTTTCGGCATGTACGTCACGGCATTCTTCAAGCTCTTCATCGGTGTATATAACACTCTTGAACACGCGATCGGAAATTTTGTCTTGACCTAAGTCTTCAATTTTCCAGCAATACTCGCATTCCTTAGGACGTTCGCCCATGAGCATTTGCTTGCGCACATTCTTCTTGTATGTGGTGTTGTGTATCAATGAAGGATTGGCTTTAAGGTCTTCATATGTCTCTCCGTTTTCGAAGTCGACTATTTTGTGCGCGGGTGGGTGGTGACAGCTAGTAGTTGTGCCGTTGTTTAACCATATGGTTGCATTGTACCATTTGGCACCACAGAAGGCCCCGGAGATAGGGTCTACAACTCTATCTCTATATTCTCTGTACGACTCGCCTTGTTTTTTAGCCATATTATAACCTAAAAAGTCCTTTGTTTTGTATCTTTAATTGATTATGATCCTGGAACCATTTAACATTTTCGTGATTGTGTTCAATGGTTGGTCGCATGTCGTTGTACAGTTCTTGCAACTCTTGCTCGGACTTGTTTGTAATTTGTTCGATAATTTCGCATATGGCAACATACTTTTCCATGCTATAGGAAGGTAGTTTGTCAAACGCTGTGTCGAAATATTTACCAAACGACTTAAATCCGCACGTCTGTAAGTGATCTTCAAGTCCGACATCACCTAACACTATATACGGACGCTTGCCAATCATTGGCTTGAGTATCTTTTCTGTTATGTGCATGTTAGACTCAACTGATGTCTCAGTTACAACAACCAAAAACGTATTTTGCCATATTTCCATGTTACCCAGTGTATAGGTATCATGCGGTATTGTCAACTCATTTAACGCTTCGGCATCGCCTTGCGTTATTAGTTGGTTAATATTTTCCTCAACTGAACGAGGTGCGGCAGCATGTGCAAGTGGATACTTGCCAGTGACATTGTGAGTGTAAAAGTTGTCGCCTAGCGTAACTACGCCTTGTTTGTCTAGTCCACGTTTTACAATCTCGTTTACAAGTTTGAGCCTGTGTTCATGTGGATTTCTGTTGTAACATAAAAACTTGTTTTTAAATGACACCGGTTCCAGTTCTTGGTTGGTATACTGTTTAAAATGCTTGCTGTTTATGCTATGAAAACTAAAATAACCACGGCCGGTAGTATTGCCTATGTAATAAACATTAATACCCTTTGCTTCGTATTCTTCTACACGGTCACGCGGAACAGTATCGAGAGTGGACAGTATAAACACATTATCGTATTGCTTTTCGTACCGTGGACTGTTTAAATTTTTATCAGGCGGTATCATCCATTCCCATTGTGTGCTAATAAGCAAATTTCTATCGCGTGGGAAACGAGTGTTAATTTGTTTTGTGATATAATAAATTGTCTGATTATATTCTTTTGTAATTTCCCAATGCTCTGGCAAACCACCGTCAACAATGTCAATCACTGTCTACTCCTTGTGTGTATTATAAAAATCAAGCAACTCCGGAAAGGTTCCTTTAAAGTCTGTGCCACGTCTGCGATCGTGCTCATCGACAAACTTAACAAAGTCTTTTCGTGTTGTTGCTAGATCGTAGTCTTCGTTTGCATGCTTTGGCGCCTTGATGAATTCAATAAAACGTTCTAGCTTTGCAATTTCAAAATCAAAGAAGCCTTGATAATGCGGTATATTGTTTTCTTCGTTGCCTTCTTCATGTGCTCGCATATAATCAAGAGCTGGTTGCATCATGTCTGCATACTCAGGTGGTAATATGTTTGCACGTTGGTGACCAGGCCAGCGCAATATAGAAGTATCAATTGTGATAGCAACCTTACGATGTTTACTGTAATGCTTTAACTTCAGTTTGTATACGTCTTCGAGTAGCAGTTTAAAGTTGACCACACTAAAGATATTTGCAGTACACATAATTGTAAACTTGGTAAGTGGTAGCTCGGTCATCATGTAATCTATGTTCGACAGCCAGCGATCGTATTCAAGTCCGCTTCTGATGTACTCGGCTTGCTTGCCATGTGTGTCGACACTGGTGTACACACGATTTAATCTTATTACTTTCTCAACTTGCTTGGCTTTCTCGACATACTTGCGTATGCGACTATCTGATACGCCACCGTTAGTGTTTACGCTGAGCTCTAATGCAGGAATAGGATCAGCAATAATTCTGTCCATTACCTTAAACGTATTCTTTTCCATTAGCGGGTCACCGCCTGTTACACGGAATACTCTAAGCGTTTTACTTAGCTCGGGCCACCATTCCCAAAATGCCTCGACATACGGATTATACTCATCGTGCGGTATTGGCATTTGTCCAGTTTGCTTAAGGTATTCGATACCGTTGAATTTTTGACTAGTTGGGTACGGTCCGAACTCTGCGGCTTCCTTTGCCCACTGCGACGAATGTACTGGAGAACAGTACGAACACTTGAAGTTACAATGATTTGAAAAGCTTACTTCTACATAAGTGGGTGTAACATCATCTCGCCAATCGCTTTGTGCAATTTCTTCTATTTTATCATTGGCCCAGGTAATGTCGCCTGACTTGATATACCTATCTGATAATTGGTCGCCTGGTAAGTCTTCTACATTCCAGCAATACTGACACTCATCGGGGCGCTTGCCTTCGATCATCATCTTACGTTGTTGCTTTTTGTACTGAGTATTGTGCAATGCACTAGGATTATTAGCTATTTCTTCTAACGGAATCTTGTGTGTTTTAGGATGGTGGCAACTGTGATTAAATCCATTTTGCAGATGCAATGTTACTTGTAACCACTTTGCAGTACAGAATGAGGGGCTAATCGCATCCAGTTTGGTCTTGACTTTTGCAAGTCGTTCCATTTCTCCTGACATATTTGTATCCTGTGTTGTGTTAGCTGTTTAAATCACGAAGTTGATTCATTTCATCTTCGGTTACGTAGGATCCTGTACGTGGTAAGTTTATATATGCGCCCTTAAAGAAACGGCTTTGCGTACAGTCAAGTTCAGCAATTTCCATGCCTGATTCCTTGCGTATAATCATGCCTAACCGTTTTATTTCTTCGTCGAGTTTTACTTTGCTCCACGAGTACTTGGAGTTA
>Ga0136588_1000658_pt1 | contig 12334 bp, 8 predicted proteins | sample AntRauMFilla1564_FD_104782 | JGI IMG/M metagenome (GOLD analysis project Ga0136588, IMG submission 104782) | Saline lake microbial communities from Rauer Islands, Antarctica - Metagenome Filla 1 #564 | ecosystem: Environmental > Aquatic > Non-marine Saline and Alkaline > Saline | place... | reverse complement strand
TTGTGCAATTGCTTTTCCATCTTGACTACCTGAGCCTTCCAGCACAATTTCTAAGCGCACGTTTTTCCCGTTCAGTGGGTACTCTGCATACTCAACAGCACTTACATTCTTTCCACCTACAAAAAGAGCAAAAGCAGTCTCCGCTCCTTGATGTAGTAGGAATTTAAGAAATTCACCGCGAGTGCCATAGTTGACTGCTCTCAAAGCCTCTGCTGGCGTATCTACATCAAATTCCCAAAGCTCACCAAATGTTTGCCCCAGCTCTCCTCCAAGTTCAATGCTTATCATAAGTTTAGTGCTAAATTCTAGTTTTGTGGCGCAATATCTTTGTCACGCATCTGCGCCAGTAACCCCCATAATAGTACCTATTTGCAAGCCTCTTATCTAAATGCTGAAGAATCATACCACCTCCTAAGAACACGGCTAAGTGACCTGCCTTCTGAGTGGCGAATTTCATCAGCAGCACATCTCCTTTCTGCATGTCTCTCTCTGCTATTTCTTCAAACCCATATCCCACTAAGTTATCTAGTAATGGGTTGGTCTTGTTAGTAGTCTTGCTCCACCACCCGTAGTCTGATTCTGCGCGTTCAAGAAAAATGCCATACTCTAAATAGTAGAAATCTTGCACCACGCTAAAGCAGTCAGTGACATTATATTCGAAAGGTCTTCCTATAATAAGCTTTTCCACATTACTCTCTGGTAAGACTTCTGACCAATTATTAAACCTTACAGAATAAATAAACCAAGGAATTTTTGAGAGTGCGCAATTTCTAATATCTAAACCGGAAGGCTTCGCACTACTGCTCGGGTGAGTATGAACAACAGCTAAAATCTCAAATCCCTCTTGCCTAATTCTTACAAGCTCTTCAGGGGAAATCTTGAAGTCAGACTTGGGCTTAGCGTGAACATTCTTCAGTGCCTTCCATGAGGCCCCTTTTTCATCTGATATTACTAGACCGCAAATTTCCTCATCAGGACTGGCTTTTGCTTCTTCCTCAATCTGCTCTCTAATCTTTTTGTCAATCATCTCTAACCAGATAGCGGAAGATTAGAGCCGGGAAAACCATTAAATCGTAGCACGTTTCCTTCTCCAAATCTATCTTCGCAAGCCCGCAAGGTTTTATCACAAAAATCCTTCTGCCAGTAGGACTCATCATTAAGCTCTATTCCTTCTGGCACATTTATTTTTGCGACATATATTTGCACTAGCCCACTATTCACTGTTACTTCGGCGGCTCTTACTCTTGCCCCTGCTCCATAACTTTCTGAGGAGACATGTTCAAACAACAAAGCTCCTAACCCGCAGTTTTTGCTTCCGTACACTGCTGTGCAATAAGTTCTGCTCGCAATTCTTCCGGGCAATTTGACTCGCTCAAGAGATAGTGGCCCTTCAGCAGACCACTCAACCGAAATAGCGTTTTCAGATACTTTTTGCGCAATTTCAAAGACTTCATGTGGAAATCCACCAGCAGGATCAGCATCCTCATTTCCTTGCGCAAAATTAACTGCGTCTAAGCAATACTTCGGCACTCGAAGTCGCCTAAACTCTGCCCCTACAAAATCCCCATAGACAGGCAGCAAGTTGGAGAGTACACCGTTTGCATTTCCAACCGTTATACTAATCACAGGCTGTGTCCCTCTTCCGCTGCGACTAAACCCATCAACCTCTATAGGGAACACATTATAGGACGCTCCCCTCCAAACAATAGCGTTCCCCATCTCATTAACGTAGTTATGAAAACGAAAGACTTCGCCCTTATGGTGAACTTCAAATAGATGAAGAATGCAATCCTGCTCAAGTCCTGCCAAATATGAGGATTTTAAATCACTGCTCATGGCCTAATTTCTGGGATAAAATCTACAGTAAGGTTGCTTGCATTGTATTGCGCAAAAGAAACCTGCAAATTTTGCGCGGTAAAAAGAAGAGGTAGCTTCCACATGTACTTAAAATACTCCTTGTTTAATAAATTTTGTAGATTAGGAGAACTCTTAATGCACAGCAAAACAACTTTTGTACCTGATGAATTATTAGCTACAGCGTAAGTGCCAAAAATAGGTGTCACACTATCGCCAATATCTAGGCTAGGTAAATCTTCAAAATCAAAAGGCGGTGGCGGGTTGTACTCAAAGGCAGTCACTCCGCCCATCACAGATAAGAAACCTGTGATAGCTCTAACTTCCTCATCTGTTATCATATTGAACATCATACTAAACCCAAGCCTCACATTTTGCATTCCCTTACTCGACTTCTGGGAGTAACCTCCGCCTAGCTGAAGGGAATTAATTTCTGTGCTCAGATTGATTTGTGTAGCGTAAGAGGGTGTCCAAATAAATTTGTGCATAGCTTAAAACTTTGTTTTTCAATTTAGCACTAAATTACCCTACACTCCCCGCTGTGCAAGCATAACGTCAATTGTTCCGCCAGAATACATCATCTTTCTAATAGACTGCTCCACTGCCACTTCAATAGCTTTGCCGAGTGTTTTACCCATCCCAGCAGCCTGCTTTGAGTCCACTTCTGTGCTCGTCTGTGAATTTCCTTTCGCATCAACGCTCACATTAACTGTAATCCCTCCGGTCAACGGTGTTGTAACTGCTCCAGTTCTATTTCTGCTACGCGCATTTTCGGAGCCTGCAACCCCCACCGATCCACCCATCGCATAGCGGGGCAAAGAATCAAGTGCCCCTGAGCCTTGCTCATTTAGCTTATTCAAAAAGTCTAAACCTAACGAACTCGCAGCTTTTTTGCGCAAAACATATTCCCCCCTCATTAGCAAAGAGAGCTGGTCGTCTGAATAACCATCCCCTTTTGTAATAGGGCCACCTTCAGCATGCCCCCCTATAGGCGGAAAATAATTTATGTTGCTCCCTAAACTTGGAGCATTTCCCATACTCTGGTACAAACTACTTCCGCCAGTTGCTGTTTTACTCAGTCCCATACCCCCTAACGCACCACGAATTATCATCACTGCCATTTCCTGCGCAATAATTTGCTGTAGTGCATCAATCACAGATATAGCGAAGTTCCTCATAGCCTCTTCCCCTCTTTGAGCCCCGCTAACCCAAGCACTCCAACTCGTGACAAAAGCACTCTTCATTGCGTTTGCCCCTGCAACTCCTAAATCTATAGCTACTCTTGTGGCGTCAGTAACCCCCTCAAATTCATTTGCAAAAGCCTCCTTGAACCCTGTGGCAGGTGAAACTAGTGAACCATCTCTACGCCCTTGATTAACTTTTGCATCCAATGCTGACTGTCTGTTTTCAACTAAGCGCGAATTGTAGTCTGCATCCATCGGTCCATCGGCCAAAAGATTTGTGTACTGCCTGTCATAGGACTCTTTTGCTATAGCTGGGTTTATCTTTAGCAGAAGTTCAAGTGCCTGCTTCACTTTGTCATAGTGCGTAAGCTCCAGCTGATTCACCTCTGCGCGTTTTTCTCTTAGCTTTTCTTCTGAACCTGTAATACCTTTCAGAGATTCCTCTGTATCAGAAAACGCAGTTTGGACTTTTGAAAGCATACTAGCACTGTTTTCAATCTCCTTTAATAATAGATCAAAATCATTAGTGGCTCTTTTGAAATCGGAGGTAGCTAAGTCTTTCATAGCGTCCCCTAAATTTCTCACAGAGTCTAAGCCTGCTTTGGTATTTTCTGCGTCAAAAATACTTTTAGCCTCACTCAATTTAGTGCTATATTCAGCTAATGGCTGAAGTATTCCTGTAGCTTTTTTGATTCTCTCTGATAGGTCATCAATAGCATTCCCATATATATCTAACTGTGCAACATAATTAGTTTCATCCTGCTCGGGCCTCATAATTTTGCTATCGTTAAGAAATTTGGTGTCTTCTGCGTAAGCATTTTCAAAATGCGTTTTTTGTCCCTTAGCTGCGGTAAGCTCTCGCTCCATTCGCTCTATGTCTAGCCTCGAATTTTGCGCTTCAGTGTTAAACGGGGAGTTTTTGCGCTCCGCTTCTAAGCTAAAGCGTGACTCTTCTACGGATTGACCCAGTGTGAAGTCAGCTTCACGTTTCCTTCTGGTAAACTCTAGGAATGATATTTTCTGAGCTGTTCCTGTGTCTTTGCTCGCGGCTGAGAGCCCTCCCATCAAGTCTCTCCTCGAATACATGTCTTCTAATCTAGTTTCATTTTCGCCGATATTCTTATTTAGTTCTGCAATCGAATTTAAGTTAGCAAGTCTCTTAAAAGTGCTAATGCTTAGCCCTTTTTGCCCTTTTAACTCTTCTAACTCTTTTTTCCACTTCTCTATACTGCTAACTGTGCTATCAATCTCAGCTGTAAACGCCTCTTCAAGCGAAGAATACAATTTTGAAATAATGTCAGTCACTTCTATCTGTGACTCTTGAGCCTTGAGCGGGTCAGTATAATTTTTTCGCAGCTCTGCCTCAAGAGCTTCAATCCCCTCCATACCTATCGTTGTAAACTTTGCTGCATCAGAAAAGTCTCCGACACTCTTTAGTTGTTTATCTATCTCAGCTAAGTTGTTGTACACACCTTTCTTCATTGAATCGAGCACGAACAACCGTTGATTGTATCCTTTACTTGCTACCTCTGCAAATCTTGGAATTACATCGGAAAGGACTGAGCCTAAGTCTTTTTTGAGCGCAAAATTTGCGCTCAAAATAGTGCCTTTTACAAACTCAGCTAATAAGGCTTCTGCCTCTTCTAAAGTCTTTTCTGGGAGCGATTCGAGTACATCCGTCATTATGTTTGTGAAGCTAGCTCTAATTTCTCCTGTGGAATCGCCTCCCTTCAGTATGTATTCTGATCTTTCCCTTAGAGCAGTTAATCTTTTATTGTCAGCGGCACTCATTTCTCTCCCAGAATTTTTCAGTAACTGCTCCGCAAAAGTTATCTGTGCAGTGTACAGACTGCTAACTACGTTACCAAGCTGTTCTGATTTAAGCCCAACTGAAGCAAGATGATTTATGTTTGAAATTGCGGTGGCTATAGCCTCACCAATAGGCAACTCTTGGGTTTCGCGCACTTTAGCAACACCTCCCATAGCTTGCGCAATCGCTTTGGCTGTGTTGCCAAATTTATCCTCATAGTCACCAAACATTCTTACCTGATTTAACATCGACTGTGAGCGGGTGCGAATATCTTCGAGGAAAACATCAGAAGCAATGTTGTCTAGCCCAAGTAGATTAGTATCGATTGTCCCTAAGCCTCCAACCCCTGCTATTGATTTTAATGCTCTTCCAAGCTGTAAACTACGGGCAGACTCAGCAAAGATATCTCTTTCATTGTTCAAGAGTGTGTTCCTATTCTGGATAAACTCCCAAGCGAGGTCCCTCTCTTCCATATGGCTACCTTGTACTACCGAGCGAAGCTCTATCATCAACTCACTATCTTCTTTTATAGCGTCCCAAAATTCATGGTCAGCCTTCATATTAAATTCGCCACTTCCTTCTAAGAGGTCGGAAAATTTTTGCGTAATACTAGATGGTAACTTCTTGCCTTCAAACAAAAATTGACTATCTGCATTAGCTTTTGCATTGTTCAACAAGTCGCCTCTCGTATCAAACAAAGTTTTCATTGCTTCTGGGTCGCTCAAATTTTTCACTGCATCAGCAAGCGTGTTGTACATCAAATTGTACCGCTCAGAAACCTTTTCAAAGGATTGCTGCGCATTTGCAACATATCGCCCGAATATGACTTCTCGCTCTGCAATAATCCTAGATTCTACTTTTTTGGCATTCGACCACCACCCAAAGCCAGTTTTTTCTTCGGCTACTTGCTTCTTCACTGTTTTTCCAAAAAGACGCTTTTCTATGGCGTTTTTTCTATCTGAGTCGTCCCACTCACCAAAAGAAACATTATCATTATCAATGCGCTTATCTTTTCTTGAAGACTGCACAAAGGACACCAGTTTGTTTACCGCCCAAAAAAGTGCTGCAAAGGCTAAGCTCATAGCAAACATTTGCACTGTTGCCCCTATTATACTCCGCACCATAGCACCGAGTGCAGAAGTAAATCTTACACCTAATGCGGAAAGAGCATTTGTTGTTTTCATCAGTTTGCTTCTCCCTCGCGCAAGGGCTTTTTCTGAAGCAGCATCTCCTTCTATACTCTTTTCTTTTCCTAGACTGCCTGTGTCTACACCCAATGCGCTGTAGAACTTATCCAAAGGGATAACTCCTTTCTTTGCACCGAGTTCTCCTGCGGCTAGAGAGTCCATCCCTTGAGGAACGCGAACACCAAAAGGAACTGCACCCCTTCTCACTGCGGAGCTAGAAAGGTTGCTATAAGTTTTTTCAGTCTTTGGACCAGCCAAAAGCACATCTAATCTTGCTTGCTGTTTTTCTGCCACCCTAGTCAGCTTATCTACTGCTCTTGCAGCCTTAGCTGAATCAGTCTTTGCCACCTGATTTCGCGCTACGTCGAGCCTGTTCTGAGTACCCGCAATTTCACTTCTCATTCCGCTCACTTTCCGCTGCGCAGTAGCTGATAAGCCGCCTTCTTCCTTCACAAATTGAAGATCCCCACCTACGTTATTGCGAATTAAATTAGCTAAATACTGTTTCCCTTGTGCCTTTAGATCAGACCCAGCTACTGGTGCATTAGCAATTTCGCTTATAGACTTCTCAAAGTTTCCCACCAGCTCGTTTAGCTTTGTCATGCTGGCATTTAGGCCAGAACTTTTTTGCATTTGGACCAAGGGCGCGTAGAGTACTCTGTTTGGGTTTACTAGGCTCTTTCTTTCTGCTGCTAAAGCAAGGGTCTTAGCTCCTGTATCAGAAAGATTCTGTGCTACTGTTTTTGCTGTTGCTGCTTGTTTAAGTACATAGCCGCCTAAATCATTTTTTAGTGACTTAAAAATCCCTATCGCTGCTGAAATAGAAAGCAAAGCAGTAAAGATGTTCATGTCAGCCAACTTTGAAATTGCAGTGAACAAAGTTAAAAACATCTGCGAAACATCCCGCCCAACCTTTAGCAGAGAGGGTAAAATGCGCAGAACTGGTGCAAGCACTTCTGGTAGTTTCTCTGCTAGATAACCACCAAAGCTTTCAATCGCTTTCACTGATCGCTTTACAAGATTCTCATCTTCTCCGCCGACCTTAAACATATCAAGCAGACTTTTAATAAACATAGTAAATCCTAACGAAAGCTCATCAAGCATTCGTGAAAAAATAGCGGATAACCTATTCGCAGTACCTTGAAAGGAAGAGGAAATGTACTCTGTTATCTTATCAAACAGATTTTGGAATCCTTTTAGGAACTTCTCATACAACCCAGCTTGGCCAATTTTTAGCAACGGGATTTGAATAACTTGCTCCACTAAGTTCTCCATCAAGATAGATGGTTGTCTTGCAAACTCTGAAATAGCTTCTGGTGTAATAATCTTATCAAACGCTTTTGTGAACGCCTCAAACATCAGATTGGGATCACCTTTTAGCTCTTGAATTGATTTACCTGACGCAGCTGTAAGCACTGAAGAGGGAATGTCAAAACGGCGGATAAGTGAGCGCAATTCCCCGCTCAAAGCTTCACGCAAAGCAAAGATGGCACTATTTGCTCCTTGGTCAGGACGAAACGTGGTCATTTGCTCAATTAGTTTAATCGCCTTGCGCAAAAATCCATTCTGGTCTGAAAGCGTTCCCTCACTTGCCTGCTGCACTAAGTTTTGCCTAGTCTGCGGCATGACTACAAGGCTCTTTACGATGTCTGAAATCTTCTGGAAAGCAATCGGTGAGTAAGCAGTGATCTTAGCAATCTCATTAGAGATTTGCCTCGCTGCTACCGCAGACTTCATAGTCGATTTAATACTAATTTCAAGATTAGCGAAGCGTTCATTAACATCACGAAATTCCGAAGCTAATGATCGAAAAACCCGCTGTACTACGTAAACTTTATCGATCAACGTAGCCATCGCTCCATAAGCAATTCGGGTCAATATGGAGCCAAACCCCGCAGCAGACGTGCGCATACTATCAATGTTACGCGCCAGCCTATCACCTGTGTACTGCTTCGTGCCAAGGGTTGCTAACTCTTTCCGCAATCGGATGATTGTGGATGAGGCATTGTCCTTCCCTTTAAACACTAACTCTAACTGTCTTTGAATAACCATTTTGCGATCCAGTTGTACTTTTTACTTCTTCTTTTCAGGCTCCTTATTCCAGTACTTACAGGCAATGGAATTGATTGCTCCAATTTTCTCGAACTCAAAATACCAATGCGACTCAGGAACCCCCATAGCAGAAAAAACCGCAGGTAGGGAAGCGTACTCTATTCCGAGTACTCCACCCATACCGGCGGTTTTTAACTGACTAGAAAGAAGCATAAATGCCTCCCAAGCTGTATAATTGGCAATGCAAAGAACTGGCTTGAGGCAGGGACCACACGGAGTTTCCTGCCCCCTTTTTGACCAAAACTTGTAACACCCCTCACAAGTCATGTTTACGGAGTTGAGTTCCCACTCCGTAAACGAGATTAGTTTTTTAGCTCTTCTCCGTGTGCAGCATTAAAATACTGCGGGTCCATGCAGATCTCCTGCAAGAATCGGTCAAAGTCATAAGCCAAGTCCATAATTTGCTTCAATAACTCTTGTGAGAACTCAATCTCATCATCCAAATTCTCTGGGGCCACTTGGTCTAGCTCAAAGGGGAGGATGGTAACTAAAGTTCGAGGTGTCAGATTGCGCCACCCTTTTACTGCTCTGGCTGCAAATTGTGCCATCAAACGATCCGTATCTGGTGTTGCTTCCCGTACCTGCGTTTTAGGATTAAGCTTAAACACTGTACACGAGTCAGCCATCTTCTTAAACACTGCCCTTGGAACAAAGCAAATCTGAAACTCAATACCTGATTTGAACTCCACCCAAGCCTCTAATGACTTAGTGCTTGTGCTGCTCTTTTTAATAAGTTCCGAGATGTTTACTGCTGCTTTCTTAGGCACTTTTACTGTTTCTATCTTTTCCATAATTTTTGTTTTTTGCTGTTTTTTACTGTTCAAATTGAAAGCAATTTAGCACTAAATTGATACCTTGTCCTACATTCAGGCAGCGCAATTTAGTGCTAAATTGTATTAGTCACTTTTTTTTACCACTTAAATTACCCGCGAGATCTGCACGTCGTAACCCTTCGTCGCGTCCATCATCGTTTGAAAATCCACTGGCACGGTAATAACCCCATTACCACCGATTTGTGGGGTTGGGCTGCCACCTAAGAACTTCGCAGCAGGAAAATCAATTTCTAAGTACCGTCCCTTATAAGCAAAAAAGAATTTTAGCTCAAAGGTGGTTTCATCTTTGAACGCATTGTATGCGTCCAAGTTTTCAAGATACAAAACTACATTCCCTGAATTTGAACGACGCTGGGCTACAATATCATGGCGATACCGACTACCTAACTTCCAAACATCTCCATCTAACTCATTGGAGATGCTGATCGTTGCCGTCTGCACTGCCCCTGTCACAGTCTCCGACAGAACAACGCACTCATAACCCGTGTAACCGTCGCCATAGTTGTCTGCATCAGCAGTCGGGACGTTTGATCCGTTGATTGGCGAAGAAACAGAGCCTAACGCAGCGAAGTTCGCAGTAACAATACCTTCTTGTGGCACTGAGATTTCAACTGAGTTTACCTTTACACCCTCAAACTTGATATTGATGTCCTCATTTGCGACTTCAAAGGTCTTAAAAAACTCAAGTGGTTTCACTGGTAAATGCTTTGCGCCTCGCACAACCATTCGCTTCGGGATAACTGCCATGGCTCCATAATACTGGAGAAGCCCTGTTCCACAGGGTAGGTCGCCATCACCCTCCTGAAGGCTAACAAAGTCAGTAATATCACCCAGACTCAATGCGGTTGTAGTTGGTTTAACACACAGATACCTCCCACCATTAACACTATAGTAAGTGCCTCTCACAAGGGATACTGCTGCAACGATTGCTATTACGTTTGGAAATGGAGCTGTTGCTGGGTAAGCATCAAACCCAGCACCGCCACCTTTTCCTAGCAAATGCGCAAAAAGATGATTAAGTGCTTCTGACTCTGTAGTGACCTCTAAGGTTGCCCCACCGTCAGAACGAATGTTACCTCCTCGCGCACTTAACACAGCGCGGCTGCTGTTAATGGCTTCAGAGATAATAGGGTTTATATTCTCTGAGAAAGTTTCGCTAACAAAAGGTAGCAAAAAGCTCTTAGAGGTTGTGTCATCATTCGTAAATACCTTCATAAGAAGGCTCGTGTTTGATCCGGTTGCTACTGGCATAATCTTATATTTTCTTTGTTAATGTTTGTAATGTGAATCAAGTCCTGCCTTTTTTCTATCGGCAAGAAAAATCAATTAAATACAGCAATGTCATCCCACAAGCCACTATCATTATAATAACCACTAAAAAGCAACCATAGCCCTGTAGGGTCTTGCTCAAAAATTGTGTGCTGATCCATTCCAATAGTGATGTGTTCTAGCTGGATTCTTTGCTTCCCTTCTAATGCTCGAAACTCTGCCTGATGAAGAATCAATCCTCCCCCGCTTATTACAGGTGTCAAATCGCCAAAAAATAGAGCCTCCTCTATTATAATCCTATTAACTTGAGTAGCACCTAGCTTATCTTGTGCTTTCCAACAAAATTCCAGCTTCAGTTTCTTCTCTGCGCGAAAATCTTCATACAGCTTTTTGGATTCAAAATACAGGCTCATGCTTCCACTACACTCTCGCCTCAGTAGAGGATTATCGTGTCTATACCTTTTCCCTAGTCTATAAACATCTTTGGCAATGTTGTTTGTAATTGAAATAGTAGCATCAGAGGCACTTATTTCTTTACCCCCGCCAATGCTAACAAAAAATTCGTGCGACAAAGAGCCAAACACCCCATCTTCGCTTACTGAATTATTTGTAACCTCCTCTAAGCTATCATCCAAGAAAACCAAGGCCCACTTAGCTTGTGCAATCCCACTCGATGCAACAGATATTTCAAGGGAGTCAACTCTCCCACCCCTGTAAGCAAAAACTTTGCTTAAACTTGTGTTTTTAAACAAATCAAAAATGGGCTCTGTCTGTTTTCCAGCTTTAATAGGAAATCTCCTACCCGCAGTGAGCCTATACTTACGCACTTCTGGCGTCATGGGCATCATAGGAAGTTGACTGTCTGGTACAGCTACGCAAACAAGTTTTACCTCTCCAATATAGTCTACATCCCCTACGTTTGGAACACTCGCATTCGGAAAAGCGTCTTGACTGGTGCTACCACCTTGTTCACAGAACCAGTACACATTTCGCGAAAAATATAACCTTCCTGCTTGCGCAATTTTCCCATCATTAGGAGTCAATCGCTCTATCTCTTCAGGCAAAGGGTCACTGGAATCAAAAATATCCTCATACCCTGCTGCTTGAAAAAGCGAAGTAAACAAAAGAAGCTCAACCTGCGACAAAAACCCAATCTCTCTTGTTATCTCTCCGCTAGGGTCTAGGTTCCCCTTACGCACACTTTTTATGCCCCGTCCCGCTGCATTGATCTCTGAAAAGATTACACCACTCTTTGCAGTCACTGTTTCAGCATTAAAGCCTATTCCAAAAAGACCTACCTCACCAACATGCTCATTAGTTACTCTCAGTGTTAGACTGCTATTTGAACCTAAATTTATCATTTTACTATTCTCAATTTAGTACTAAATTGGCTGAAATTCTTGTGGCGCATTCTTCCAATCCGACCACAAGTTGTAGCCTACAAAAGCGAGCAACAAAACAATGCCCCCTCCAGTAACATAGGCCCAAACCCAAGCAAATTGATCTATCGTCACAGCTATACCTGTGCAAGCTGCTGCCCCTACAAATGCTAATGATCCTAGCTTAAAGTGCTTCCCTACACTAATAAGACCTATTCCCAGAAAGATTAAGATGGCACTAGAGCCAAAAAAGACCCATTCCCCTATTCTATTCTTTGGCTCTGGCTTACGATCTATCTTGTGCTGCCCTCCGAAGCTTCCTGAAATACTGTTACTCTCTGGTGAAAACACAAAGGTAGACCCTTTCGCATCATTCTCTGGGCTCACTATTTGGAACTCTTCAGTAACTGTGCTTTTTCCGCTTTTTTCAGTAACAGTCAGCTTCTTGTAGCTCGCTGTTCCGGCAGCGTTTTTTTGTTCACTGCTTACACTCTGACATCCTGTAATGAGAAAGAATGTGAAGGCGAGGATTAGAATGCAAAGCAGTATTGCTACTCTTTGAAGCGCAACCCCTGTTTCCGTAAGCAGCACCCGTACTAAAGTCAGGATTCTCATTGCCCACCGCCACGCAGCTTTACCCAAATGGTCAAAAACGATGTAATGATGCCACCTATCGCGCCCAATGCCGTGCCCAGTACCACAATAC
>Ga0136588_1000656_pt1 | contig 12344 bp, 16 predicted proteins | sample AntRauMFilla1564_FD_104782 | JGI IMG/M metagenome (GOLD analysis project Ga0136588, IMG submission 104782) | Saline lake microbial communities from Rauer Islands, Antarctica - Metagenome Filla 1 #564 | ecosystem: Environmental > Aquatic > Non-marine Saline and Alkaline > Saline | place... | reverse complement strand
TGTTAGCACTCGTATAGGTAGAGTCTGGGAATGTTGTTGATACTTGATTTGCCATTTTATTTAAAGTTAGGTTTAATTAAAAATTTGTATGCTTGCGACAATATCTCGACATCTTGTATTGAAGACCAGGTTAGTTTGAATTGTATTCCTCTCACATCTGCTCCTGTTGTTTCAAGGCTTTGGAAGATGTTATCCACGGCTTCAAAGGCGAATGAGTATCCCTCTGAAAATCCACCCGCTGAGTCATCTTCTAATAAGAAATCCAGGTCTGAGGCAGCCGATAGTATTGAAATGTCTGTATAAGAGTCATAAGGGTCGAACCGATAAGATAATGTTATGTCTTGGTCTGTTGAGCTTTTAACCTGTGAGAAGTATTTAGTGTATCTCTTAACGAAGAAAGGCACATCTTCTGTGAAAAACTTAGTGGTGAATGTGCAAGTCTGGGCTACTCCATTCAAGCCTTGAGTAATTCCTGTATCGTGTAGGTCATTGATGTAAACAAAAGTTGAAGGACTCTCTGCTGGACTTCCTGTTTCTGGGCTTCCACCGTCTCCAAAGTATAATCTAGTTCTTCTAACGCCAGATACTTCACGGTCTTCTTTAATGTAACAACCAATAAACCTAGAGTTCTTTGTTATCACATAAGGATTTAGGTTGTTTTCTGTTCTTCCTTTTCTGTCTATTACATACTCGATTGAGTTGTAAGAGTCTGAACCATTAGGGACTGCTAGTCGGTATTTGTAGTTGTGATATACACCTCTCATCAGATTAGCCTTGGTAATTCCGAGAGAAGCTATCTGGTCAGTGATTAGATTAGCTCTAACTCCGTCAAACTCATAGATGTTTCCCTCTGGTCCAGCCCATATAACTGAGTTTTCAGTGGCTACTGCTGTATAACGAACACAAGGAGCTTCACCTATTGGGTCAACTGCTATCATATCAGATGTAATGTCGGCTATCTGGTAGAATCTTTGAGTTTTGAGTAAAAGCATTGAGCCGTTAGGAAGTAATACAGCGTCCATGATCTCCTGCCCGTCATTTTTTCCAATAAACTGATAAGAAACAGCGTCGATTGTTAGTGGAGTGTTAATATCAGACCAATCTATTCTTGATGGTGCGGCTGGTTGAGCCATGTATAGTATTCTATTCTTTCCGTTGTTAAATAAAACCTTTGATTTAGGCAAGGTAGCTCTTTCTGTCCAGGTAATTCCGTCTGCAGAACTTAATATTTCGTCTGTGCCGTTACTCCATAGGATAGTGTCGTTGAGCATTGCGAATGAACAAGGTATTGAGGAGATGTTTACTGAAGCTGCGGGACTTCCTTCTGTTGGTAAAGTGCAAGCTGTCCAATTTCCACCACCATCATCGTATTCTAAGATTCCTTGTCTTTGTCTTATAAGCCTATTAGTTCCGCTTTCAAACTTAGCGTGAAATCCTCCGTAGAAAGGGCCGGTAGCTCCACCGTAATCTACATAACCACCAGCATTCCTGATAGAGCGAGTGTCAACTTCTATATTGTTGCAGTCAGCCATATCTGTGTTGGCTATTTCAGAAGAGTCGTGCTTATTATTAAGCCCGGTTCTCAAGTGAGGTATATCCCGCAATTTGTATCTTCCTTGGAATGTCATCGTAGTTTCATTGTTAATGGTTTTTCTTTTGTGTTAGTTTGCTCCATCATCCATTTTAAAGAACCTCCTATTTTTCCCTGTTCAAAATAGGGGCCTCTATAAATCTTAAAATATTCACGTGCATCTGGCAATGATTCGTAGCTCTTGAAATGGGCTACACTGCCCTTAACTAGCACTTGGGTAAATCTGTCTGGTATAACGGAAACTGTTGAGCCTGTTAATTCGTCTTGAACTACTACTCCGTTGACCTTAACTGTCCCAGCGTCAATAGGTGAAACGTCAAAGTAAATCTTAGAAGCGTTTAGGTAATAATGTAAAGGTGTGCTGTCGTCTCGGTTTACATTCATTTTGTAGTAATCTTGTTCTGAAATCCTAGTAAGGTAGTTGTAAGTGTCGCTAGTAGCAGACTTATATAGGACATTCTTTAAATCCTGATAAGTGTTTACCGTCTCAATGTATCTTTGAGATACAGTAGCCGTAACGTCTTCTTCCGAAGTTCCTACTAAAGACTCCACTGTAAAGTTAAGGATTTCTTGGTAAGTGTCTTTGACTGCTTGTTCAATTACGTTCTTAGCTCTGGTGGAAGTGTCATCTACTTCTGTCTGGACTAAAGCTGTATAGGTCGCTAGATTCATTTCTTTTTAATTATCTTTTTAAGTTTATTCTTTTGTAGGTTTTCAGCTAGGATGTCCCTCTCTTCTACTGTATCAACATCGCATAGGTATTTAGTTATCTTTCCACATCTATCACATTTGACTTCTCTGTCAGAGATAGTACATAGCTTGTCGCACTTAAATACCTGCATAGTTGTTGTTTAATTTGCTTATCCAGAGAGCCAGAAGCTCCCTGGGAAACAAACTACTTTATAGTGTCAACAGTTTAGACTAATTCTGCCTAATCATTCACTGACTGAATTGTGACCCCGTGGTCTGCTCTCAAAATTACGCATCCGTAACCAGCTCGAACATTTCCAAGGATACCTTGTGTATCAATGTCATATTCGCTTTCGATCTCTGGTTGTCGTTGCATTGCAAGAGCAATACTATCTTTATGAAGATAAAGATTTGCATAAGAAGTCTCTGATGGAGAACCAGCAGTAGAAGTTCCTACATTAGTTGACTGATATACTGGTGAACCTAACATTGATCCAATTAGTCCAGTTGCCATTGGGCTGTTGTCTACATAATCATGCTTAGTGAAATAGTCTAAGCTCAATAATTCTTTGTAAGCAGAAGGATGAAATACCCAAGCTCTGTCGCTAGAAGGAACATCAGATGTGTTCAAAGTAGTGAAAGCTGTAAGGATGTCATCTAAAGAAATATCATCTACTTGTCCAGTAGCAGAGGCTTCATTTACAGTAGTTGTAAATCCAGCTAAAGCAACTTTGTGAACTTCTGAATCAATAGCTTCTGCGATTGCTACTCCAGCTTGTCTCATATTAATAGCTGTAGTGTCATATTTGACCTGGTCTGAAACATTCCAAGGAATATGAAATGGATGCATTTTGAATTGGTCGATTGTAAGGGTAATTATGTTATCTGTATCAACTTGTAAGTTGTCAGTTAGTCTTTTTCCAGCTTCATAAGTTACTGCTGTTCCCTTAGAGGTAATTGGGTAGTAAAAATTGTCTCCAAAATTTGCTACGTCAGTATCTCTTTTGTTAACTAACTTACTCATTACTAAATTACTTTCTCGGAAGTCTACAACCATTCCTGGCCATATACTTGGGATGTAATTAGCATGGGTAGTCAAGTCATTCATACTTGAAATTGCCATAATTTTGTTAACCTAGCTCCTCTGTTTGCCGTAAATGGTTTCTATTGCCTGTCTTTGCATAGGGTCAATATCAACTTTACCTGCCAGCACGTCTTTAATAGTCGGTGCTTTAACCTGGGTTACAGGTTCAGTGGTAGCAGTAGGTTTTTGTGTTGTTAAGGGTTTATCCCCAACAGGTTGTGATTCTTTTTGTATTCTATCAAAGAACTCTGATTTAACTGCGGTCAAAGCTGATTGAACATCCATTTTGGGATTGTCAGCCATCTTCTCTTCAATTAAGTCTGAATTTTCTTTAAAGAAAGCGTCCTTGTTCATTAAAGTCAAAATATCAACCTTAGCTTCATAAGAACCATATGTCTTCTCTTCCTGAGGGGTCTGAGATTCCAGTTCGGCAATTCTAGTTTCAAGTTCAGCGTTTCGAGCCTTTTCAGCTTTCTTCGCTTCTCTCTCTGTTTTCATTGCTTCTCTTACTTTCTCATATACACTCTGGTCAACTTGACCCTCTACCTCAGGAGTTTTTACGTCTTCACTGACAGCTTCAGTTGGCTTCTCTTCCTCTTGGACAGGAGGGGTAGTAGCTACCTCTTTTACGTCCTTTTTTTCTTCGCTCATAAATTTACGCTTGCTTTGTTGACGCAGTTAAGCTTCTGCTATTATGAATTAGTAGTCTTTTAATGACATCCTAAGGTCAAATTATTTATTGTTCCCACCTTGCAATATCGTAAGGTGTGTTCTTTATTCTCTGATAATGTTCTTCGTGGGCTTTAACGTCATACCCGAAAGTCTCTGGCATACTCCTGCCGTAGCTGGTCTTATGCATAAACCTCTTCTTCTGTCGTTTCTTGGCTAGACCTTTTAAGACATCTTCCACGGTAATCATTCGCTTTCTTTAATTGCTTTTAATAAATCGAATTTAATCTCTTCGTAGGCTTCTATTTTGGCTGCTGTTGCCCTTGCTTCGTCTATCTTGTTAGCTGATACCTGTTCTAACAACTTATCTAGTAGGTTGAGGCGGTTGGCCTTGTCCGCTAGAAGCTCCATTACTGGGTGCTTGTCCATTTTGTTGAGTTATTTGATTAGCTACTTGTTGTTCTCTTGCTCCAGCGAATGAAGGGTTTTGACCTCCAGCCATTTCAGTGTGCCGATTTATATGCTCATGAAGCATAGCTTCTTGCTCTGGCGTGAATTGAGTGCCTTCTACTCCTTTATTCCTAACTGCTGCTTGGTGAATCTTTAAGTGAATCTCGTGGTTGTCTGTTCCGAGGACTCTGGCAGAAGCTGGGTCAAGATTCTCTTCTTTAGCGTCCTTGAGTTGAGCTTGTTTGTTGCCGACACTCTCTTCTTCACGTTCTTTGAGCGAAGGGATGCGGCTATCAGGGTCTTTAATCTTATAACCGTCTTCTAATAGTTTCTTCCAGATATACTCTCTGTCCATTGGTACCCCCATTGGCCCGAACTGTAACTCGTTGTTAGACATAAATAGGAGGTTAGACCATTTAGCTATTTCTTCCGAAGCGTCTAAGTAAGATGAACCACCACTAACAATGACTACATCCTTAATAGCCTCAATGTCTTTTAGTTTAATGTCTTTCTCCATCATCTTTCCCTTTGAGCCTAACACTCTGAAGATAATCTTCTTCTGGTCAGCTAAGTATTGTTTGTTTAGCCATAAAGCCATCTTGCCTGCAGGTTCTAATACATCAGTCTCGAACCTTTGTAAAATCTTATTGGTTCGTTGTTCTGATAAAAAGGTTTTAGTCTTAACCTCGGTCGCTGTTTGCTCTCTTGATACTTGATTAGCTCCAGTCTGATAATCTGTAATAGCTGTTACATTTTGTTTGGTCTTCTCCATGTATCCTAAAATGAATGAAGCTGAGCCCATATTAGGTTGGGGTGTTGGTAATACCGCTACACTCTCTCCAAGTTTTCTAACAGGTATTAAGGTTCGTGGTTTAAACTCTAGTGCAGCTTCGTCAATAACATTTGATGGATTGTATTCCATCGGTCTTGAGACATCTGTCCAAAAAGCTTCTGATACCATATTTAAAGTATCTTCTTCCATATTAAGAACTCCTAGGACTGGTTCAATGATACCAAAGCCATACATTCGCTCTGGTCTTTTGATAGGTCGAAAGACTCCCATAGGAACAAACTGTTTATCAAAAGGATTTGACTCTTGACGAATAACCATTGGTTGTCCACCGTAAGCGTTGTCTGAAACATCTACTAAAGTAACTACCCAGTTCTCCCATACTCCTTTTTTAAGGTGCTTGATGTAAAGCTCGCCTAGTTCTATCTGCACGTTCTCTAGTATTTTATTGGTTGATAGCCCTTCGTTCTCTTCTATTAAGCCTTTCCAGTAGTTAGTGTCGTCTTTGATCCGATTAGAAACCTTAGTCATATCATAACCTTCTTCTTTTAACATTCCGTAAGTCTTGTTGTGGACTCTGTGTCCTAATACGAAGCAGTCTTTAACCTCAGTGGCGTTAGCGTTCCAAATCATATCGTAAGGAGCAATAGCGTCTATTGTCCAGTTAGAGATAGTTTCGTCATCATCTACCTTAACACTCTTGCCCATCTTTAAAGCGTCCATTGTTGCTACTAGAGTTGGGTCAGTGATTACTTTGCCGAAAACTTCTTTGCCTTTCTTCTTCCTGAGGATCTGTTCTGTCTTCCAGCCCATCTTCCAGCCAGCGAATCCACAGATACCACCCCACTTGGCGATAGTTTCAAAAGCCTCTCTTGAGTTAGCTTCTTGGTTTTGGTATTCGTTGAACTCTTTGTATTGTTCTACAAAGTCAACGTCCTTACGTTCTCTAGCAAGGTAGTTGAATTGAGGAGCTTGAGCAATTATCCTAGAGATGAAGTTCTCTACTAGAGCATAAGCCTGACCTAGTTTGGTTTTGGTTTCTGTTTCCTCTGTAATAGAACCTACTCTCGGCTCGTTCTCATAACGTTTAACCAACTCAACCCATTTCTCTTTTCTGGTTTGATATTTAGTGTTGTGGTCTTTCCAACTCTGTATTGCAATTTCTTCGATTTTGTTTGCCATTTCTTTGTTTAATTATTTTTATCTCCGCCCCGTGCAGAATCGCACCTCTTTTTGACTTTCGCCCCTGTTTAAGCCAATCTAATAATTCACTTTATGCTTACCTTCGTAGGTTTTCTCGAAAGAAGATAGCCCGTATCTTATTGCATCCATTGAGTCTGATAGATAATGGTCTGGCACGTTTAGTATCTTGCCGTCTTTATCTATCTTCCACATATAGTTGCGGTAAGCCTTTATTGTATTTAAACTTCTCTTTGTAACTGAAATCTTCTGGTCTTGAACGTATTGTATTCCTTGGTTAACGGAGCCTTGGCCTTTGGTTGCTCCGATTATGTTTACTCCGTAAGAGTATATCTCATCTATGCTCTTAGGTTCAGCACTGTCTGCTATTACTAATACTTGCGGTTGGTTCAGGAGTATGTCTGCTATTTGTTTGTTACTTAATCCTTTCTGGTGGGTTATCTCATCTATAATGTATCCGTCATTGTACTTGTATATTGCTACTATAGCCGTTGGGTCGTTACTGTAGCCAAAATCTAGTCCGTATCTCTCTAGTCTAGCTTCGTGTGGTATGTCATCTATGATAGCCCAGTCTTTGTATATCTTGCCTTCTACCTCTCCTAGCTGTCCTAAGCCGTAAACTAGCCACCAGTTCTTATTATCTTTGTGTTTCTCGATGCTATTAACGATGTTCTTGTCTAGTGCTTCGTTGTCTAAGTAAGTTAGTGTGAGGAAATCAACGTCTTCTCTCTCTTTCACTTCTTCATAGAACCAAAAGGCAAATGTAGGGTTCCAATCTAAGAAAATAAACTCTTTCGTTCTAATCTCTAGCTGGTCAAACGCTTCATAAGGGATGTTATTACACTCATTTATGAATAGTCTGTCTCTCCTCGGACCTCTTACCTTGCTTGGTTGGTCTGCTGAGAAGAACTCTATCTTGCTTCCAGTCTCGAATGTGTATGTATGGCTTGAACCGTTCCAAAGGTTATCCTTCCAATACTTGTGAGCCTGCATTATGTTTTTAAAGTCTTTCTCTGCTCCCCTGAATAGATGTGGGAAACTCTCTGATACTACTGATGTTAGGGTTTGAGTCTTGTCTGATTGAGCTAAGTCTATTAAGTAAAGTAAAATACTAATAGTCTTGCTTGCCGATGTACCACCACACACTGCTCTTATTCTCTTATTCAACTTCAGTATCTTCTTGGTGGCTGTTGTTGCTGAAAATAGGCTCATTTAATCGTGCTTAGTAGACTTATTGGTTTATCTTCATCCCCTCCATCTAATCCTATGTTCTGTCTTGCTTTACCGTATATCTGTTCTAACACAAACTTAGCCATTGTAGGGTCTTGCTTCGCTTTCTCTACTGCTAAGGCAACTAGCTCTTCTTCTTGGTCAGCTGAAAGTAAATCTCTTAAAGACTTTTGCTTGGGTCTTCCAGGTCCACCTTTCCAACCATCTTTGAATTGTCCTTTCTTATTTCTGTCTCCCATTATTTTCCATTAAAATTGGTTTATCTAAATACATTATCAACTCCCTAGCAATTTCATCCCACGAAACTATCTCTACCTCTCTATTACCTCCGTTAAGGTTAATCACTTCACAACCACATCTCTTCGCTTCTGCGATAGGTCTGCAAAATCCTTCATTGAGTGACATTTTTAAAAACTTCTTTGATCTGTTATATAAAATTACAATGTCTTTTAGGCTTGGGTTTGAGTAGTGTTCTACTCCTAGGTCTTTAGTGTGTCTACCAAACCAGACTATTTTCTTACCGTGTTTCTTAGCTTCTTTTATAGTAGCTTCTATGTTTTTATTTGGTTCAAAATTTCCCTCGATCAGCACATCTATATCTCTTTCTAAACCTATATCTGAAAATCTTTCGTGGCAACCATTTCCTATTACTACACCGCCGTATTTATCTTGAATGAATTTACTTACTGCTATTACTGGGTCTTTACGTTTAAGCCATCTCTCATCGTCTGTTCTTATGTAGGAATAATCTCCTTTAAGTTTATGTGTGAATGTTACATCGATACCTTTCGGTCTAACGCTCATACCTAATCTCTTTATATGAAAATACTCTTCCAATTCTTTGTTGTCAAAATGAGCTACTATATTACATTCCCGGTATTCTCTTATCGCTTGGCAAAGTTCGAATGCTGAAAGGACGGATCCCCCCGTGATAACCTCATCAAACAAAAAATTAATTGGTGCTGGAGTCATAGTTATTTCTTTACTTCCTATACATTATAGCATACTTTAAACATCTTGTAAAACTTATTTAACCCAACTACATATCCTGGTTAATTCCTCATGGGGCTTAACTTTTTTAGACCCCACAAAAAACAAATAGTTTACTTCACATGTTAGACCATTCTCTATGTCTCATATCATTCCGTTTCTAGTTATTTTATGGGGTTCTCTTTTGAACCACTTGTTATCGAAAGGGTGTCCATCTATTTCTAAGGTCTTCACCTTGCCTGCAAAAGCATAGGGGAAGCTTATTTGATCTCTTAGACTACCTCTGCATATCTCAGCCCACCATTTCTCATTAAGTCTTTTAACCTCTGGGGTGTGTCTTCTTAGTATAGTGCAAGTATGCCACAAACCTTGATGTTCTTTGAAGCCTTCTTTTTTATATCTTGCTACTTGTTCTTCTATTAGTTCTGGATAATCTAGCCCTAGTTTTATGCACTCCTCGGCTTCTTGATATAAACAATCTCTATCGTAAGGGTGATTGAAAGCCATAACATCGTAGTCTCCCATCAGTTTAATAAATTCTTCCTCGCTGACTTTTAGTTTAATGTTACCGTCTGTCCACAATGAATATTCATCTTCTATAAATAAATGTGACAACGCTTTGTAAAACCTTGCATTTCTTCTAGGCTCTAGAAACTTATCATATTCAGTAAAGACTTTTATGTCATCTCTTGGTGCATCCTTACCTCCAGTTATAGCATTATAGTTCATCTTTTATGTTTAATTCTTTGATAATACTTGTTGTTTATTGTGTTTTCTTTAGGAAAATACTTTATGTCTTTGAAGGCTGTTGTGAAACTGATTTGGTCTCTTATACATCCTGCGGTTATTAACGCCCACCATCTCTCGTTAGCTCTCCTGATAGCCTCTGTGTTCCTTCTCAGTATTAAACCGCATGCTGGTAGCTTCCCGGACTTATTAAGTATCATTGAGTCTATGTTCTCAGGTTTATCAAGCTTCAATCGCTTAACCTCTGCAATCTCTTCGTCTACAGTTTTTCTATCGGGGTGTTCAAACACACAAACTTCTTCTTCTACTGCCATTTCTATTAACGCCTTAACTGCTCCTTCCTTTAGTGTTATGCTCCCATCTATCCATAACCACCAGTCCGAATCAGGCATAAACAAGTGAGGGAGACATTTATATATTTTGGCGGATAAACATGGATTGTTTTCAAACTTTTCTTCGGTGAAACACTTAATGTCTGTTCTGGGTTTATCGTAGTTCCCTGTTATTGATGTATATATCACGCTGTTTTTATTAACATTTTTCTAGCTCTACTATTAAAAATATACTTTTCTTTTCCCATTCACTGTTACGGATTACTTTCCAGGGCTTTATACCGTAGTCCTTTCCAAAAGCTCTATGCCTTGCATGGTCTTTATTCCAATAGTCGAATGTGCCTTCGGTGAAGTAATTGACGTGTGTGGGGTCTGTAAAGCACGCTGTGAGGTTTTCTGGTGTGAACTTGACGAATGGTACTCTAAGCCATAATCTTCCCCCAGGCTTTAGTATTCTGTGGCATTCGTTAATAACTTCTATCAGGGTGTGGGGTTCTATATGCTCAAACAAATTATCTGCCTCTATCCTTTCGGCTCCAGGGTTTGCCCAATTCCAGGGGGTTTTTGTTATGTCTGCAACAATCTCCGGTCTACATTTAGTAGATAGGTCTACATTAGTGTACCCTTCTTTTTTTAAATCACCGCTCCCTATATTGTACTTCATAATTTAGTTACTATTTCTATAAAACGGTCTTTGTATAAATGTTTTGACTGTACTTCTTTAAAGGCGTTCTTCTTAATCTCTGTTGTGTCTGTCTCTATCAACCAAGCAATTTCTTTAGGGTCTTTCCAATATAGTAAATGCTCTTTATCTTTAAATTGTAACCCCCCAGGGTTATAACATAAGGCACAACCTCCAGCACCTAAAATATGATAGAGTCTGTCTGATGTGTAGCCCTCTACATCGTGGCTTACCGCTAGACTAAAGTCACTTGAACCATATATACCGAAGCTGTCTCTGGATAATTCAAGTCTTTTCTCTCTGTTATGTTCGTTGAGGTTCGTGTATTCTAATCCTTCTAATAAAGATTTTCTTCCTGTGTGATATTCAGTGTCTAAGTCTCCTATGTGGACTATTTTGTAATGTTCTCCTGTGCATGGTCTAGGGTGTTGGATAGTTCCTTGAGGCAGATAGTAGGTAGGGACTCCACAATCCCAATCATCTAGCTGACCTTTCGCACAATAAAATATTGCATCAAAGTATTCTTTTATGTCTTCCGGCAACTCTATTGTGTATGGCCATTCTTGTTTTGGGCTTCTTAAGTCGCAAAAGTATAACGCTGTTTTCTTACCAAGTGCCTTAGCTTCTTTGGCAAGACTCCAGCTATCGTCTACTTTGGTTTGCATTGTTATAAAAATATCTAACTCTGATATTTTACTTTTAGCTGTTTCGATATCTTGCAGACAATATCCATTCTTTCCGCAGAAGTCATGCATGAATTGGTTCGCTCCTCTTGATAAAGGGAAGGCTTCACCTGCTCCGTATATTCCTATCTTAGTGCCTTGTTTTACTTTCTCTCTTAGTTTCCTTAGCCTTGCTACATAATTCCAATAATGGAATGCTCCAAATTCTTTTTCTGCGCTAGTTATCTCTTCATTCTTTATCGCTTTACTGTAACTCTGGGCTTTGTAGTGATGTATGTAAACTCTTCTGTCTACTTTTAGTTTGTAACCGTGATCTTGTAGTTTTTGGTTAAAGATTGATTCTTGTCCGTAAAAGGGCATATCTTCCGGGAATCTTCCAACTTCTTTCCAGACATCCTTTCTAAATAAATAACAAAAACCAGATAATTCGTTAATGTCTTCTATCTGGCCTCTCTCCATATTCTTTTGTCTCCCTCCACAGTTGTTAGTTACAGGGCCAACAGCTCCCACTTTTTCATCTAAGACCTCAATCATTTTAGTCCAACCTTCCTCTACTACTGTGTCGTTATTTAAAAGACAAATAATATCTTCTGTGCTTTCGGCTATTAAACGATTCCAAACTACAGCTAGGTTCTCTTTTAACGGGTAATTATCATAAACAAGTAAAGAATGTTTTTCCAAATTTGTATATTTTTTTACGCTGTCAATGCACTCCTTTTCTTTATCTGGTAGATTAAATTTAACGACGATTATTAACATTTTTTAGTTATTTGTTTAAAATAATTTCCAAAAGTTTGCTTTAATAGTTTCTGCTAGACCACTAAAATAAGTTATCTCTAAGCCAAAGTTTGTGTATGTGTTTTGTATGTTTGTAATTCTTTGAACGTCAGCCTCAAGTTTAGACAATTCAACAACTGATTTGTCATCAGTCTTTTCTTTTAGCTTTGTTATCTTAGCTTCTAAAGTTTTTAGGTTTGTCCCTATGTCTTTCTTGTGAGTTTCTGCAAAGTAAAGTTGTTCTATCTCTTTGTTAAGTATCAACTTTTTTAAATTGAATAAAAGAATTAGTTTAAACATTTTTTATATTAAAAATTAAAACCTTAACATCCTCTAACTAAAACATAAAGCTTTGCAAGAGCTACTTAAGATATTTTCTATACCACCTGTAACAAAATTTATCTATAAAACTAAACTTACAACCTTTAC
>Ga0136588_1000654_pt1 | contig 12354 bp, 21 predicted proteins | sample AntRauMFilla1564_FD_104782 | JGI IMG/M metagenome (GOLD analysis project Ga0136588, IMG submission 104782) | Saline lake microbial communities from Rauer Islands, Antarctica - Metagenome Filla 1 #564 | ecosystem: Environmental > Aquatic > Non-marine Saline and Alkaline > Saline | place... | reverse complement strand
TCGATTCCAATTTTCGAGAACTCAGACGCGACGAGAAACATCGCCTCGGCTGTCGTCGCTGGTTTGGTTGATTTTGGTTTGGCCGTGGTCTTTTTGGCCGTCTTTTTGGTGGTCATTTTCAATGCTCCGCTATGTGTTGAGGGGATATAATAATCTATTGCCTCGCATGATGCAACCCTTGTTTATTAGTTTAAAGCCTGATAATATAGCCGCTCCAGAAGTTTAACGAAACATCATTCCAGAGGATGAACGCATGAAAAAACAATCTAAACCAATAACAGGAAAGCATTTTCGACAGGTTTTCCGATCCTTTGTCGGCCTCTATGCCAGCGAATCAGAGGCCGCTCGAGCCCTAAAGCTAAAACCGGCCGCGATTCAAGGCTGGAAACTTCGAGAGACCATCCCGGCTAAACACGTCAAACGAGTCCGACAGCTTATTTTTCATAGAGCGGATCTCCTATCGAATAGAGTGATCCCATTCATACAAAAAAACCCGATAAAAAAATACATCAATAATGAGCATTGAAGCCCTAAGCATTGCCTTTGATCGAGTAGACCTAGAGCCGGAACAGAGGCTCGCGCTCATGTACCTAGCCGACGGCGTCGGAGACGAATTCCACAACGGCGGAGCGACTTATCAAGGCCTGGAGACCTTTATCGGATCCACGGCCGAGGGTCGGGGTCATGAGATTATCGAGGCTCTGGTCGATTGTGGCGCGATCTCGCTTGAGATCTCTCCTCAGTTGGACTGGTTAAGGGGCGAGGATTGGGCGGAATTCGTTTTCCAGATCGTCGCAATTGATAGCGGGGTCGCGATATGAGCCTCGCCGCGATTTGTCAGGTTTTCTCGATGCAGGTCGGGAACTCGAACGCGAAAATCGTTCTCCTCTGTATCGCTGAACACGTCCGAGACGGAAATATCCAGGGCGCGACGACGTCGGGATGGCCGGCGATCTCCAAAATCGCGAGCCGATGCGAGATCAGCGAACGATCAGTCCAGCGCGCGATCCGATATCTCGAGGATAAAGGCTTGATCGAGGCCGAATCTCGAAAACGGGAGGACGGATCCACGACATCAAATAATTATCGGCTGCTTTTCGACGTTAAGTCATTGAAAAATAAAGCCGGACTCTCTGACGGGGTGGGGCGACAGTCTGTCGGGGGGGGGTGTCACACAGTCAGGGGGGGGGTGACACACAGTCAGGGGGGGGGTGACACACAGTCACCCCTTGAACCTGTAATAGAACCAGTAAAGGAACCGAAGAACCAAAAACTCGCGCTCGATGGATTGGAAACGAAACAAAAAGCGATTACAAAAATAGAGCGGATGATTCTCGACGTCTACGATAAAGATCGAGGGAATCTCCAGAAGGTCGTCGAGCGTCGCTGGCCTGGATCTAAGGGATCAAACGATCTAAAGGCTCGGATAAAGGAGGACGACGAACACCATCGCCCGGAATTCTGGTCGGACTTTTTTAAGGCCGCTCGAGACAATCCGACATGGAACGGCGACAACTCTCGGGGATGGCGCGCGTCGCTGGCCTGGTTGAGTAATCGATCCAACTTTGATAAAGTCGTCCAGAGATGGGCGAATACTGAACTCTAACCCTCACAGCGGAGGAAACCATGCAAAACGAAACAGATCTCGCGCCCTTCGAGGCTCAGGCTCCTATCCCCGAATTTTTAGGGGACGGACCGCTCGAACAAGCGCAGCCAACAGCCGAGAAATTTACTCTCCCGCATAACTCCGAGGCCGAGTCCTCTCTCCTCGGGGCGATTATGATCGACGGCCGAGTGATTGACCGAGTCGCGGGAATTGTCCGAGCGGACGACTTTTATCACGAGATTTCGAGAAATACGTTCGAGATCGTGATGGAAATGGCCGACAAGGACCAGGAGGTCGACCCGATTACGGTCGCCGAGGCCTGGAAATTGAAAGGACACGACCTCGAGAGGATCCAAAACGGCGCGCTCTTTACGCAATGGGCGAACGAGATCCACTCTCAGGCGATGGCGGTTTCATGGGCGAAAATAATCGCGGACAAGGCTCGATTAAGAGGTTTGATCGATATCGGAATGAAGATCGCCGATCTCGCCCTCCAGGGACAGGCCTCAACCGATGCAATCGAAAAGGCCGAGGCGCTAGTCCTAAACGAGCGACAAAACGCGCCTACAGCCGCCACGGTGTACCAGATCGGCCTTGACGCGATCTCAAAAGATCCCGACCGCTCTCAAATTGCGCTCCGGCCCTTTAAAAAACACGTCGCCGCGTTTACTGGTCCCGTATGTTCGACGGATCTTATCGTCCTAGCTGGACGCCCGGCGACTGGAAAAACTGCCAAAGCGCTTGAGTTATTGTTGAGATTGTCGATCGAGGGGATCCCGGTTTTATTCCTCTCTCTCGAAATGAGCCGAGATCAAATTTTTTATCGGCTGGTTGCAATGATGACCGGCGTCTACATTCCACGAGACGAGCGCGAACGTCGTCCAGAACACGAGGAGGCGATGGCCGAGGCCTCCGTTTTGATGCGAAAGATCCCGTTTTATATCGACGACGGCGCAGATCTCACGCCTCGCTCGCTTCGATGGAAAATCCGACGCTACCGGAAACAGCACGGGATTCAATTCGTCGTCCTGGATTACCTCCAGTTATTGCAAGGAGACAGCAGTCGCGAAAACGATTTCGAGACCGTGACCAAATCCTCGAAGGCTTGCAAAGCCGCCGCGAAAGAAAACAAGGTCGGAATAATTGCACTTTCTCAAATGAACCGAGACATCGAGAAAACAAATCGCCGGCCGAAGGTCTCGGACTTGCGGCAATCTGGACAGATTGAACAGGACGCCGATCTGATCCTTTTCCTCCACGCTCCAGGGAATCCGGAGTCACGGGGGACGGAATGGATCGTCGAGAATCTCTGTCTAAAAAACCGACACGGCTCGACCGGAATGTCGGCCGAAGTGTTTACACCGTCGAGGATGGCGTTTTCCGAGGCCTCATTCGCTGATAAAGCGCGCCTCGGATATGAGGAGGCCGGATCAGGCTCGGGTGGACCGTATGGCCGGAAATAACTCGGACGGATTCGATACAATGCTGAACCCTGGCGAATACCGGGAACGAAGCGCGCGCCGGCTTTATGCTTTATTGCGGTCGCTCGACGACTCGATTCGGTGGGACGTCTCAGCAAAACCCAAGAAAAACACGAGGAGCGCTGATCAAAATGCTTATTTATGGGGGGTCGTTTATGCTCTACTCGAGAGGGAAACCGGACAACGGAAAGAAGATTGGCACGACTACTTTTTGGGCCGGCATTTTGGGACGGAAGTCGTCCGAGGACTCGACGGCGAGGAATTCCAACGGCCGATCCGGAGATCCTCGAGACTCAAGGTCGGGGAGTTTGCGGAGTATATTGATTTCGTAATCGAAATCTGTGCAGAGCATAACATTCAGATCCCTCTCCCGGATCGATATCTTACGGACGCTCGATAATGGCTAAAATCACAAAAGAATTGCAAAATATACTCGAGGCCGCAAAGTCTAAAACGGTCGACGATCTGCGGATCCGATTGTCCGAAAAGGATAAAATAATCCGGGCGCTGTCGGCCTCGAATCACTACGTATTCGGAGCGATCAATCGCCTCGGGAACTTGATTCTCGAAAGCGGGAGAGAGGGGACGCCGGTTCAGATTAAAGACGTCCAGGCGATTGTCGAGGACGCGCACTTTAACGGCGGGAAATCCGCGATCCAACCACTCGTCGAGTTATTGCGCGAGGCCAACTGTCCGAAATGCTCGAAAAACTCGAGGGAAAAAAATATCGACGCCTGTCCGTGGTGCAATGCCAGAGAAGGATATCTCAGCTAATGAGCCGAATCACCGAGGCCGCGCGCGGGAGTCCCTGTCGAGTCCGGATCCCTGGATATTGCAACGCGGACCCGAAAACGACGGTTTTCGCTCACTATCGAGGACCAGGATCCGGAGCCGGGGGAAACAAGAAGCCGATCGACTTGATCGGATCCGACGCCTGTTCGACCTGTCACGACGTCCTAGATCGTCGAACGCCGTCGGAATATACTCGCGAGGATCTCGACAAATTTCATCAGGACGGCATGACGCGGACGCTCGTCAAAAATCACGCCGCCGGCCTTATAATTTGCCTTTAATTTTGGCCTGGACAAACGTCTGGATATCGTTCAGGATCCCGGCTTTTATGTAGCGATGCGGAACCGTGTCTCCGGTCGCATATTTCCATAAAGTCGCGGTCGATAAATCGCAGATCGCAGCGGCTCGTCGATAACTTAGGCCGGCGCGCTTTAAGAGGCCGGATAATTGTTCGCTGAACTCGATATCGCTCACAGATTACCGCCTCGGAACTCATACCAAAACGAGAACGACCAGTCCTCGGAAAAGAAAAACAATCCCTCGCGGCCGACCTTTTGGAGCGCAGTCCACGAGCCGGGATCGATTCCAATTTGACAGAGGATCTCGACTTTCGTGTCGTAATTTTCGAGAATAAACTCCTCGAGCCCTGGAATCGACGGAGATCTCGGGGCGTTAGTCATAAGATCGAGATCGGGATCGAGAGCCGGCTTTGGAGCGATAGCGGCCGCGAGTCGGACGTGGTGTTCCTCAAAATAAAGCGAACGATCTCGGACTGGACCGGCTGCGGCGATTAGAAAAACACGATTGAAAATCGCGTGCTGCTTTAATTCTTGCGTTGATTCCTGTACCATGTGGATCCTGATATGTAAGACATTGGGCCGAGACCATTCTCGGCTCTTTTTTGTCGGGATAAGTTTACTTTATAAACGCTTTAAGATCAAGCGAACTAGATAAAACGACGGATCTCTGTCATAATAAAGCCGTCGAGACTCCGCTAGAGGCGCTCCCCGGTCCCTCCAAAATTTCCCTTACTCTCGATCTTCGGCCTTTTTTGGCATGGTTAGGAAATTAACCGGGATCAATTTCCAAAGGGCAAGAGCATGATCGAGTATATCCAGCAAAAATCAGCAGAGATTAGAGGCCAAGACGCCTGGGGCGCTGGTCATTTTGGCGCGCCTCGAGGAAAACGGGTTCACGAAGGACTCGACCTCCTGATTCCCGCCGGATCCGCGCTCGTTTCGCCTATTTTCGGACGGATTCACCGGATCGGCTATCCATACGCGAACGACCTCTCATTCCGGATCGTCGAGATTAGAGCCGAGACGCGGGATCTCTGGCGTTTTTTCTACGTTAAGCCACTGGATATTTTTAAGGAACCGGGAGTCGTCATCGCGCGCGGACATTTTTTCGGGACTGTCCAGGATCTCTCGAAGCGATTTCCGGCCGAGGAAGGCCGCGAGGCAATGCCGAACCACGTACACCTCGAGATCATACGAGACGGGGTCGAGATCGACCCTCTCCCGGTTCTCAAGGGTCTCCAGGGTCTCACGACTGCCAAACCATACAGGAGCAAAAAAAGATGAGACACGCTCGCGTTAATTTATTGACTTATGCGGTCCGGCTAGGACTTTGGACTCAGCAGCAAAAACGCCGAATTCTTGCGAAAACACAACAGAAGCCGGAGTCCAGATCATGATCGACGCAATCGTCCAGGGGTCGAACCTCATTCTGGGCTCGCTAAAGGATTGGACCGAATTCCTCGGAGCGAATCCACGGTCGATCCTCGGTATCGTTCTCGGCCTGTTGGTGTCGTGGGGCGGCTCTCAGCTACTAAAACGCGCCTACAACTTAACCGGGGGCCGAGTGACTGCGATCGCGTTTCTCCTCGGTGTGATCGTTTGCTTTACGATATCCACGGCGAAAACGTCGATCTCTCCGTTCCCCTGGACTGAACTCTGGATCTCGATATCGGTCGGAATGTTCTCGCCGGCGGCTTATAAAATCATGCGCCGGCTTTTGATGGATCGATATCCCTGGATATATAACCTCTCGAACGATCCAGAGGTCGAACCCAAACCTAGGAAAAGCGAATGAGACAGCAAATCGAAACGATCTTCGACTGGCTTTTCGATCGATGGCTTTTCGTTCTATCGATTGCGGCCGTCATTTTTGGACTGCTATTCGGGCGACGTGCTGAACGGAAGGCCGAAGCCGGCGCGATTAAAATCGTAAAGGCGACAGAGACCGCGAAGCGCGCGAACAAACACCACGAAACAGCGAACGAGATCCTCCAACGAGCAAAACAGGAGACAAAAGACCATGAAAAAGGAAAACCGCTCGAAGTCAGCGACAAAAACGAATTTTTCCCTCCTCCGACGTCTCGCGAACTTTTGCGCGATCGTGTTCGCGATATCAATCGCCGGCTGCGGAGCCCTCCCGAGTAAAGGATTAGAGCCTCCGCCAGTGTTTGAGGCCTCAGAGTCGCCGGCGGATTTGCCGGCGTTCGAGTTTAAAGTCGGAACTCTGGAGGATGGCCGCGAGGTCGCGTTCCTGGATCTGGACTCACTGGAAACGGCTCAGACGTTTGTCCGTCATTCGATCGCTAACCGTGACGCGCTATCGGCTAAAAATGCAGCCTTTGACGAACTCGGCGAGGCCGTCTGGATCTATTGGAACGCGATCGACGACCTCGAGTCGGCGCTGAATGCTCGCGCCTGGTCCTGTCCTCTGTTAATCGGTGCTGGACTGGTTGCGGGATTGATCGTTCCCCTGTAACGTGGAACTTCAAAAAATAAGGCGCTGACATGGCAGAAGATCCACAAAACCACATTCAAGCGTTACTGATTCGGATTCTGGACACGGCCGAAAAATCTGAACTTAGAATAATGAGAGAGATTCAAAAACACCGAGACGAATTTCGGAACGAGATCGGGCCAATTTATGAGCGCGTCAGGCTCCTCGAGATTGAAATGGGGAAAACGGACGAGCGAACCACGTCGACGGCCGCTCGAGTCGGGGGTCTGGTGGCGTTATTGACCTCGGTCGCGCTCCTGATCGCCTCATGGACAATTAACCATTATCCGGGCGCGCCCTAATGACTCAATCGAAACTCAACGTCGTATCTGTCAACACACAATTGACCGAAATCCAGGCGCAAGTCGTCCACGTCCTCGAGACCATGCTCACGGAGGCGAGGGACGGCAAACTCGACGGCGTCGCCGTGGTCGGTTTAAGAAAGGCCGGCGGCGTCTGTACTTATGCCGAGCCCGGTCTAAAATACTTTGAACTGGTCGGAGCGCTTGAGGACATGAAATTCGATCTCAGGCAGGACTCCGGTTTAAAATCCGAATAATGACAAAAAAAGCAAGCAAAAAGAAAGCGTTACGCAAAAAGACCGCGAAAAAAACGACGTCAAAAGTCCGGACAGAACGGAACGCTAAAAAGGAAAGAGAGGCGGCGAAGGATAAACGGCGGGAGGCTCAGTTTGCGATATTCCTCCTCACGCTGTCGGATGGAGGAACGGTCGCGGAGGCTTGCAAGGATTCACAGTTACCGCGATCGACCGTTTATGAGAGACGCGAGAACGACGAGGATTTCGATTCGGCTTGGATCCAGGCATATTCAGACGGGACGGACGCTCTCGAGTCGACCGCTCGGAAACGCGCTCAAGAAAAAAGCGATCTCCTCATGATCTTTTTATTGAAATCAAGACACCAGAAGTTTAGAGGCGAGGGAAATCCCGAAACGCGCGGACGCCGGAAAAAGGTCGAATTTGTCGTTACTGACGCAAGCGACCCGAAACGAAAAATTCCTGGAGAGGATTAACCCTTTGAAAATCGAACTCCTCCCCTCTCAGCACTCGCTCCTGTACTCGCCGGCGAGATTTACGGGACTCGTCGCCGGCATGGGAGCGGGGAAAACGTGGGCCGGCTGTCACGGCTTAATTAAAGCCGGGCTCGAGCATGGCTGTCCTCAAGCCTATTTCGCGCCGACGTATCCGATGATCCGAGATATTTTTTATCCTACGATCGAGGAGGTCGCGGATCTTTACGGTCTCGATATCTCGATCAACTTCGGGGACAAGGAGGTCTCTCTCCTGGATGGGGACGGTTTGGTCTCGCTGATCAAATGCCGATCGATGGAAAACCCGAAACGGATCGTCGGTTTCAAGGTCGGACACGCGCACGTCGACGAAATCGACACGATGCGGAAAGACAAGGCCGAGGAAGCATGGAAAAAGATCGTCGCCCGGCTCAGATATCCGGACGCACCTAATACGGCTCACGTGACATGTACTCCCGAGGGTTTCGCGTTCATGCACTCTCGATTTATGGAGACGGAGTCGGCTCTTTATCACCTGGTCCGAGCCTCGACATTTTCAAACGAGAAAAACCTCCCTCCCGGTTATATCGACGCGATGATGGAGACCTATGACGCCAGACAAGTCGAGGCCTATTTGAAGGGCCAATTTGTCAATTTAACGATGGGGAACGTGTATCACGATTACGGACCCGAAAACCATCGGACGGTCGAGGTCGGCGAATTCGAGCCTCTCCACGTCGGAATGGATTTCAACATCGGCAAAATGGCGGCGGTGTTTCACGTCGAACGCGATAACGACTCCTACGCCGTCGGCGAGATCTCGAGGGGATACGATACTCGGGACGTAATCGATACCATCCAACACAGATTCCCACGGCGTAAAATTGTTGTCTATCCTGATTCAACCGGCGGCAACCGGGACACCGGAGCGCAGCGGACCGATATCCAACTCCTCGAGGACGCGGGATTCCTGATCGACGCGCCGGAAGCAAATCCGCGGATTATGGATCGCGTTAACGTGTATAACGGACGAATTCGCAACGCAAAGGGCGAGAGAAAGTATTTCGTCGATCGCGGACACTGTCCCGACCTGAATAAATGCCTCACTCGTCAACCGTGGGGAGAAAACGGAAAACCGGACAAATCCGGAGACCTTGACCACGCACCGGACGCGGGGGGATACTATGCCCACCGAAGATTCTCAACTAACCGAGCGGACGGACGCTCGCTCCGAATAGGTTTCGCACAATGAAATTTAAAAAACGATACACGGCTCGAGATCTCCGACGCTGGACCAAAATGCGAGACGTCGTCAACGGCGACGAGGATATCAAGGAGGCCGACTTAAAACTGATCAAGTCTCGGCGAAATAATGTCGCGGATCGACAGGTCGGAGCCCATGTTTATCTCCCTCGGCCGAACCCGCTCGACATCTCTCCCGAAAACGACGCCCGTTATATGCAATACATCGAGCGCGCGCACTTTTACGGCGTTACGGGGCGAACCGTCTCCGGCCTGGTCGGGATGGCGACGAAGGCCAAGCCCGAAAAGGAAATCCCGGAACGGATCGCGAAAATAGAGAAAAACGCGGACGGGGCCGGCTTGACTCTGGAGGGGATGGCTCAGTATCTCGTCCGAGAGAACCTGATCGTCGGTCGCGGCGGAATTTTCGTCGACTTTATCCAGGCGGCAACGCGAGAGGACGTCCCGACGCTGTCCACGTTCGAGGCCGAGGCGATTCTCGGCTGGTTTAGTGAATGGGACAATGAGAAAGGCGCTTCGGTCCTTAAATTCGTTCTATTGGCCGAGGACGTCTCCAGGAGTGAAGGATTCGACGTCGACAACGAAACGCAAGTCCTCGCGCTATCCCTGGACTCGGACGGATACTATTTCCAAGAACGATTCGAGGCCAACACCACCGGGACAAAATCAAAAAAAGAGACGAATTGGACGTCGATCCCAAACTCCAAAATATACCCAACTACCCAAACCGGCGAGAAAATGACGGAGATCCCGTTTGCGTTTATGGGGGCCGTCTGCAATGACCCGGCAATCGATCGGCCGGTTATTTCAGATCTCGCGGCTGCTAATATCGCCCACTATCGAAACTCGGCCGATTATGAGGAGGCGGCGTTCCTTTTGGGTCAGCCGTGGCCGGTATTCGAGAACCTCTCGCGATCCACGATCGACCGTCTCGAGAAGGACGGCGTTTATTTTGGAAGTCGCGCGCCTCTGTTACTCGCACAGGGAGAGACCGCGAAACTCCTCCAGGTCGATCCGGATATCCTGTCCGATGCCGCGATGAAACGGAAAGAGGCTCAAATGGTAGCGCTCGGAGCTCAGATAATGGAGGCCTCGGTCGTCATGACCGCCGAACAGTCCAGGAACGAGACGAACGCGACATATAGTCAGCTATCGTTGATTGTGAAAAACGTCTCGCAGTGTATAACCCGCGCGCTCGAGTTTGCTCTTCTATTCGTCCGACCAGGTGATCCGGTTCGATACGATCTCGAGGCCGACTTCACGTCGCTACAAATGGACGGAAACACGCTCCGAGCCATTGTCGAGGGATGGCAGGCTGGAGCCTATCCGGACGCCGTCAAAAATTCCATGCTTCGAAAGATCGGAGCGACTCGACTCACCGACGAGGAAATCGACGACCTCCTCGGCCGAGAGAGTATCGACTAGATTATGGCGCTATTCGACCAGACGACGAGGCTCCAGGTCATGCTCCAGCGCGTAAAAGCCGGGCTCGTCCGCGCGGCTGCGCTACAGGCGGGGGAGGAACTGACGGAACTCCTCGCCGGCGTACTGGCGAACGCCGAGGTCGCGGGAATGACTCCGACCCGTCTCGTCGAGTTTTTGGACTCCCTGGACCGTCGAGCCGGATCGATTCTCGACCGCGTCTGGATCGCCCTCCTCCCGCAACTTCGAGAGATCGCTCAGGAAATGGCAGAAGCGGAGGCCGGTTTCCTCGAAGTCCCGTCGCCCGATATGAGGTCTCTCCCTGGAGACGCTCTCGGCGCTCCCGTCCTCGCCGATGGCGTCGCGGCGGCTACTCTCGCGGGGATATTCGCGGTCCTGGTTCAGACCGAAGTCCGTCGAATTAGAACGCGCGTCCGAGTTTTGGCAGGTCGTGGAGAGTCGAATTCGTCGATCGTCCAGGCATTGATCGGCCCACGGTCCCGAAATAACCGTGGAGCCGTGATCGGAATCGTCCGTCGAAAAGTCGCCGCGTTTACGGATCTCGCAGCTCAACAGGCAGCAGAACAGGCGCGGCAATTGGTCTGGCTACAAAATGCAAAGGTTAAGAAATACCGATGGACAGCCATTCTCGACTCTCGAACCTGTCTCCAATGCGGACCGCTCGACGGCAACGAATACGAGGTCGGGAAAGGGCCGCTCCCTCCGATTCATTATCGATGCCGATGTTTTCCTGTCGCGATCACCGACGAGCCCGTCGACCGATCCCGAGGAGTCCGTCCAGCGCAAGGCGGCGAGGTCCAGGCGGACTTAACCTATATTGAATGGCTCAAGAAACAAGATCCGGATTTCCAGTCCGTCGCGATTGGAAAAACGCGCGCGCAACTGTTAAGATCTGGAGGACTCACGGCGTCGGAGTTTTCTCGGCTACAATTGGACCGAAGTTTTCAACCGATGACGCTTGAACAAATGAAACGCCGCCGGCCTCTGGCATTTAGCCGCGCCGGTATTGAATAAACCACGACGGAGAGATTCCGATGGCATTACCTTACAAGATTGAAAAACTGGAGGACGTTTCGGAGGGATTCCGAGGCGAGTACAAGGAAACGGACGGAGGTTTTATTCTGGACGTGAACGGAGTCGTCGCAGACGACGAGGTCGGCGGCTTGAAATCAGCGCTCCAGAAGGAACGCTCGAACGCAAAAACGGCGGCGAAAGAAGCCGAGCGCTTTAAGAACGAAGTCTCAGAACTGCGAACCGAGCGCGACGAACTACTCGACAGTAGCGGAACCGACGCCGAACGGCAACGAATAAAAGACTCTTACGATCGAAAGATCGAATCAGCCAAGCGCGACCACGAGCGGGAAAACGAGCAACTCTCCGGACGACTCAAGTCACGCGACACCATGATCGAGCGGCTAACGGCCGATAATCGAGCCGAAGCGATGGCCTCACGTCTAGCCGTCGACAATGATTCGCGGCCTATTCTGAAAAAATTGATCCGCGAACGGTTGCGGGTTACAATTGACGACGAGGCCGAGGATCCGACTCTGGTCATTCTCGACTCAAAAGGCAAGGAGACCGAACTCAAGATCGAAGATCTCGAGACCGAGATCCTCGCCGATAAAACATTCGCTCGCCTGGTAACTGATACCAAAGGCGGCGGCGGCGGCGGGACTCGAAAACAGTCTCGCAGCACGGAAAGGACGGGAAGTCCTGACACACGCGGAAAAGGAGGCACTCGAGACGAGCGCGAATCCCGGATCGCTGAAAAATACGGACTAGAAAATTAACTCTTAATCATCACAAGGAGATTTCCCGATGGCCCTTTCACAGATGCAAGTATTTAATGACATGATCATGCCGGAGACGCTAGAAGCGCTCGACGTCATGGTCGACGCTTTCAACGAGGCAAGCGCCGGCGCGATCCGTCTCACCAATGACGGTTTT